>Ga0272444_10000585_pt1 | contig 38346 bp, 29 predicted proteins | sample SSMForm13_FD_201033 | JGI IMG/M metagenome (GOLD analysis project Ga0272444, IMG submission 201033) | Marine sediment archaeal communities from Little Sippewissett salt marsh, Falmouth, MA, United States - SSM-Form-13 | ecosystem: Environmental > Aquatic > Marine > Wetlands > Sediment ...
GGATGGGCGGGGTGCTGCGGGAACATGCTCGACCGCGGGGCGGCGAGCGGAATTCCCACATCCGCTGGCTTTTCCTTGCCGATGATGGTATACTGTTGTGTCTGCCCCTGTGGTCTGCCGGGCCGCCCGTGTGAGGCGAAGACGCCGGCAGGCTGAAGTCTCGGTGTGGACCGGACGGGGCCGCCCGCCACGGATGCGGAGCGCGGAACCGCCGGTCCAGAGCTAACGCAAAGGAGGCTCACGTCATGGCTACCGAACGCGCCGAAGGTCTGCGCGGCATCGTCATCAACGACAGCAAGCTCTCACTGGTGGACGGCGACGCCGGCCGGCTGATCTACCGCGGCTACCCCATTGAGGAACTGGCCGGCAACGTCTCGTTCGAGGAGTCGGCCTACCTGCTGTGGCACGGCTACCTGCCGACGCCCGTCGAGTTGAAGGACCTCAAGGCCAGTTTCCGGCTGACCCGCCCGCTGGAAGAGCCCATGAAGCGCATCATGCGCACCCTGCCCAAGGGCGCCCAGCCGATGTCGCTCCTGCGCACGGCCGTCAGCGCCGCGGGCCTCCTGGACCAGAAGTCCGACCGGGCCAACGAGAACGTCACCCACGAGGCCTGCGAACGGATGACCGCCAAGGTCTCCAGCATCATCGCCGCCCAGTGGCGCCTCAGGCTCGACGAGGAGATCGTCGACCCGCACGCGACCCTCGACCACGCCGCCAACTTCCTGTTCATGCTGCGAGGCGAGGAGCCCAGCGATCTCGAGGCCGAGGTCTTCGACACCTGCCTGGTCCTGCACCTGGACCACGGGTACAACGCGTCGACCTTCACCGCGCTGATCACCGCCTCGAGCCTGTCGGACATCTACAGCGCAGTGGCCAGCGCCCTGGGGACGCTGCGCGGCCGGCTGCACGGCGGGGCCAACACGGCCGTCATGGAGATGCTTCAGGAAATCGAGCGGCCCGAGAAGGCCGCCGCCTACGTCAAGGACATGCTCGACAAGAAACTCAAGGTCATGGGCTTCGGACACCCGGTCTACAAGGTGATCGACCCCCGGGCCAACATCCTCAAGGTCCTCGGGCACCGGCTCGCCGAGGAATCCGGACGGACACGCTGGATGGAAATGTGTGAGGTAATCGAGAAAGTGATGATGGACGAAAAGGGCATTCCCTGCAACGTCGATTTCTACTCCGCCCCGGTCTATCACATGTTGGGCATCCACATGCAACTGTTCACGCCCATCTTCGCCCTCAGCCGCGTCGTCGGCTACACCGCGCACATCCTCGAACAGTACGCCAACAACAAGATCATCCGCCCGCGGTGCAACTACGTCGGCGACATGGACCGCACGTTCGTGCCCATTGAGGAGCGGTGACCCGCGGCATCCGGGACAAGAGCAAATGAGCGAGGGCGGCTCCCGCAAGAAGCCGCCCTCGTTACTTGCCCTCCGGAAGGCCATGCCCGCGCGGTTTCTCGTTTGATTTTCCCGGCGAACGACAAATAATGGCGGTTGGGTCTCGCGCATTCGAATGGGACACACTCTATGACCGACCTGATGATCACCGGCGCCCGGGTCGTTACCCCGGACGGTATCGTGGAACGCGACGTGACGATTCGCGGCGGGAAGGTCCGCCTGGCCCCCGCCCAGGCCGCGAAGGGACGCCGCCGCGCTGCCTCACGGAAGGCCGCGACCGCCAAGGGTGGGGGACGGCGCAGGCCGGAGGTTCAGCGCATCGACGCGCGCGGCCGGGTGCTGTTGCCGGGCTTCGTCGACATTCACACGCACGGCCATGGCGGGTTCGACGTGGTCCTCGGCGTCTACGACGCGGCGAGAGACCGGTTCGAGGGATCGCGGCGGGCGAGCCTTGCGGCCCTGGGCGACTATGTCGGCCGCATGACGTCTCTGGGCGTCACGACCGCCTTCCTGGCGACCATGGCCGCCGAGGAGCGGACGCTGCGCCGCCGCTTGCGCCTGCTCGACGAGTTCCTCCAGAAGCCCCCCGCCGGGGCGCGCATTGCCGGCGTGTTTCTTGAGGGCACCTTCATCAGCGACACGATGCTCGGGGCGATGAACCGGAAGTTCGTTCACCCGCCCGACGTGCGGCTGTTCGACCGGATCAACGAGACGGGCCTGGTGAAGCTGGCCCTGGTGGCTCCCGAGAGCGGCGCGGCCGCCCGGAAGCTCATTCGCCACATGTCGCGCCGCGGCGTGGTGCCCGGGGCGGGGCACACCGACGCCTCGGCCGACCAGCTCCGGGCCGCCCGGCGCGCGGGTCTGGCGTACATGGTCCACTTTCTCAACGGGCCCACCGGGCACAACTTCAAGTCGTTCGGCGGCGGCGGCACCGTCGAGGGGGCTCTCAGCGACGACACGCTGCCCTGCGAGATCATCGCCGACGGGTACCACGTCGATCCGCGCTACGTCCGCGACGTCATCGCCCGCAAGGGCCCGGATCGCGTCATCGCCATCAGCGACTCGATGTTCCCCGCGGGCGTCGTCGTCGGCCCGGGCCGATTCAAGAGTTTCACCGTCAAGGGCGTGCGCGGCACGGTGGGCCCCGGGGGCAAATACCTCCACGTGGCCGGCAAACCGAACGTCCTGTTCGGCTCGTGCCTCGACATGCCCACCGCGTTCGGGAACCTCGTCAGTTGGCTGACCCGGCCGATGGATGGCATCTGGGTGCGCCGCCACGAGGCGCTCTCGCCGGACGACGCCCTGGTGGCCGTGGCGAAGATGGCCGCCACCAACCCCGCGCGGTTGACGGGCCTGGACCGGTCGCTCGGCATCGGCCGCATCGCCAGCGGCCGCGCCGCCGACCTCGTCCTCGCACGCCTCGATGGGAAGCCCGGCGCCTACACGCTCAGCGTCGAGCGCACCTGGTCCGCCGGCCGCGAGGTGTTCGCCGAGGAGTGAACCCCGGAATACGCGTGGATACCATGACCGCCGCAGGCCGCGGTTGCACCTACGTGCCAAGCGCTCCGGCGTAATCGCGGTACAGCATGAGCGCGCAGCATCCCGCGGATAGGAGGGCGAGTATCACGGCAGTAGTGGTGTAGACCGCCCCACGCCGCCTGACGGCGATGAGCGTTGCCACGGCCAGTATGAAGGCTGTGGGCGTGAGCAGGTACTGCACCTGGCCCCACGTCATGACGACGTCGCGGAAGTCGTTGCGGGCGTCGCAGAAGCGCACCATCTCGGCGATCTCCGCCTCCTGCTCCGCAGTCAGCGCGAAGGGCTCGCCGCTATTGCCCCCCCGATTCCGCGGCCTCCCTGCGGAAGCTCTCCTCCATAGTCTGGCGGACCATTCGTCCTGGCGGCATCTGCCGCCACGTGGGCACGAACCCGCCTGGCGGGGCCCTGCGCGGAAGCATCCCGTCGCACCGGACGTTGTGGACTTCGATGCGAATGCAGATCTGAACCGCCAGAGCGGTCAGAGCCGCCGCGAGGACCAGGACTACCCATCTCATGATACGAATCATTATCCGCTGCGGGCGCCGGCGTGTCCAAGGAAATGCGCTCAACATGTGTGCGCGGAATGCCCGGGAGGTGGCACCTTTGGTGTACGGGTGGGTGCCTGCAACGGCACCGGTGGCCGCCCGTACGGGCGGCTTGTGCCCCTTCGACAAGCTCGGGGCAGGCGGCAACGACAGACGACGCGGGCACGGCAGGCCGTGCCCCTACTTCGCTGGCTGGAAGTGTTTCCAGTGGAACCGGGCGATCTCCTCGGAGGTGCCTTTCCAGTAGGGCCAGTCGTGGCCACCGGGGGTCTCCAGGTACGCGAAGTCGATAATCATCTCGGCCTTCAGCTTCTCGAACTTGTTGCGGCGCTCCAGGTTGTCAGTGATGCCTTTGAGCTGCGGCTTGATGCGCGTGTTGATTGTTTCGTGGTTCTGCTCGATGAGGAGCTTGACGAAGGCGCGGTTCTGGGCGATGAGCCGGTCCTCTGTGCCGCACGCGAGCATCAGCGGCGGCAGCCTCACGCCGTCGGCGACGAACTTCTTCAGCCGCAGCGGAATGTCGCACCTGGCGTAGGCCTCGGCGTTGGCCTCGGGGTCGCCGAGGAGTTCGGCGTGTCGCGGTGCCTTGCCGGGCTGGGCGTGGAACAGGTAGAACGCGCCGCTCAGGCTGCTGGCGGACGCGAACGCGCCGGGTCTGGCGAGCAGGTAGTGGAGCGACCCGTAACCGCCCATCGAGAACCCGGTCAGCGCCTGGCGTCCGTCGGTGCGGTAGTGCGCCGCCACGTAGGGCAAGAGTTCGTCGAAGAAGAAGGTAGTGAACTGCGACTCGGGCTTCTCCGTCGAGTCGACGTAGCACGAGGCCCGGTCGGCGTCGAAGCCCACGAGGATCATCGGGTGATCGACCATGAACTTTCTCAGCGGCGACATGTCGCTGAACACCTTGTAGGAGGCGCCCATGCCGTGCAGGGCGTACAGCACCGGGTAGCGGGCGTCGGTGTCCTTGGCGTAGCACGGCGGGACGGTCACCGCGACGCGGATGTCGCGCTTCATCGAGGGTGACGGCACGGTCAGGAGTTCGCGCACGCAGCCCTCGGGCATGGTCTCGACGGTCTTCTCGGGCGTCTGGGTGGCGTCATCGGTCTTCTCGGCACTCGGCACGGTGTTCTCTCCCTTCTGTTTCTGCGATGCGTCTGCGGCGGCGAGTCGCGCGTCGCTCGGATCCGGCGCGCCCGTCGCGGTGTCGGAACACGAACAGAGCCCGGCGGCGACGCACGCGAGCAACACGGCAGCGACACATCTCATGGCAAACCTTCCTTTCCGGGGTGGGCGATTGCGACAACCGACAGCTCGCCCGCGGCCCTACGGCTTCTGGTCGGCCGGCTTGCTGTGGTCCACGGGCTTGTAGTTCGGCTGGAAGGTCCGCCAGTGGAAATCGATGGCGCCTGTGGCGGCGGCCTTCCAATAGGTGAACTTGTGCGCGCCCGGGGCTTCGGCGTACTCGACCTTCAGGCCCAGTTTCTTGGCCAGGTCTCTCATGGCCCGGCTCTGCGGGAGCAGGCCGTCCTCGGTGCCGCACGCGATGTAGAGCGGAACCCTGAACCCGCGCTTCTTCCTGCTCTGGGCGGTCAGCCGGCTTTTCAAGTCGAGCAGGGCGTAGCCGCGCGGGTTCTCCTCGGGCGTGCCGAGCAGCGCGACGAAATCCTTCTTCAACCATCCGACGCTCAGTGGCTCGAACGCACCGCTCAGGCTGCTCGCCGAGCCGAACAGGCTGTTGGCCCGAATCGCGTAGTGGAAGGCCCCGAACCCGCCCATCGAGAAGCCGGTCACGCCGCGCTGCGAGGGCTCGGCCTTCGTGCGGTAGTGCTTGTCGATGTGCGGCACGAGTTCCTTCAACAGGAAGGCATCGAACTTCGAGTCGGCCTTCTTGGTCGCGTCGAAGTACCACGAGGCCCGGTCGGCATTGAACCCGACGACGAGCATCGGCTGTCTGGCGATGGCCTTGTGGACGGTGGTCATGTCCTTGAACACGCGGAAGGGCGCCCCGCGGCCGTGCAGCGTGTAGAGCACGGGGAACCGCTTGCCGGCCTCCTTGGCGTAGGCGGGCGGCAGGACGACCACCACCTCGATGTCGCGTTTCATCGCGGCCGAGTGGACCTTGAATTCCTCGACCGTGGTGCCGGCCATGCCGGGGGTGGACGTTTTCTCCACCGTTGCGGCGGGTGCGGCCTTGGCCGGGGCCGGGACGGCATCGATGGCCACTGCCGCGCTGCAAGCCGCGGGCACCGCCAGGATGAGCATCAGTAACGCCAGTCGTCGCATCTGGTGACTCCTTTCTGGTTCGGCGTGCAACCTGCGCCCCCGCCGGAGTCCTGCCTGGCCGGCCCGGGGCGCGGCTGTCAGGTCACCGCGCGGAAGTATCGATCGAAGAAGGCTGCCGCGTCCACCGCCAGGGCGACCTGGTCCGCGCGGTCGGCGTCGTCGGCCGGCGGTCGGAGGACCGTGCGCCCGGGATGGTCTCCGGCGGTGTCGACCTCCACGTGGCCCGGCTCGTACGTGCACAGGTCGGGAGCCGCGATGCACGCGGCCGCAAGCGGGTCGTGGAACGTCAGGCGGTCGCGCTTCTGAAACCAGACCTCGGCGAACCGGGCGACGGTTTCCAGGAGCGGGCCGGTGAAGCGGCGGCGCACCTCCGCGGCGGGCATGGTGCACTGGAGCGTGACGTCCAGGCCGTACCACGTGCGGCGCACCGGGGCCTCGGCCACGATGCGCGTGGCCTGGGGGTCGCAGAGGGCGTTCCACTCGGCGCCGGGTTCGGGCGGCCGGAAGTGGCCCGCCATGAGGACCATCTCCTTGAGCAGGCCGGGCAGCTCAGGCTCGGCCTGGCAGAACCGGGCAGCGTTGGTGAGCGGCCCGATGGTGAGCAACGTCAGTTCGCCGGGGCGCCGGCGTGCGGCGGTTACCAGGGCGGCCAGGGCCGCATCGGGGTCGGCGGGAAAAGCGCGGCGGCGCTCGTCGTCGGTCAGGGCGTCGGCCTGGGGGCACTTCGGCTGGCCGGGGCCCGAGAGCACGTCGCTGTGGCCGGAGTAGATGGGCAGGTCCGGGCAACCGGCCGCTGCGGCGACGGCCGCGGCGATCCGCGAACGGTCCTCCACCGGGCCGGTCACGGTGCTCAGGCCGACCAGGCTGCAGGCCGGCTCGCGCAGCAGGTAGGCCAGGGCGACCGCGTCGTCGATGTCGCTTCCGATGTCGGTGTCGAGCCAGACGGCCGTGGGGTTCATAGTCCGCAAAGGATACCGTCGTTCCCGGCCCCCGGGAAGCGCAAAAAACTGGAGCGGTCCATCCCTCCACGGACCGCTCCGGCCAACTCAGCAAAGAGGGGTGATAGCAGGCCCTCTTCGGATAGGGCTACAGGTGCGCCCTGTTGCGCCGGTGCCTTGCGGCGACCAGCCAGCCCAGGCCCAGCCCCAGCAGGGCCGTTGTCGCGGGCTCAGGCGTCGGGTACTGGAACATGGCGAACGTGGTCATGGTGGACGGCACGGTGATCCACTTCTCGATGGTGATCACGGTGCCGTCAGGCAACCCCTCGTCCCAGTAGATCGACAACAGGTCGTCGGGGTTGAGCTTTTCGATGAGCGACGGGAACGGCGCCACGATGGGCCACGGCGTGACGCCGCCGGTGCAGCTCCACCACAGGTCGTCGTGGTTGCCCGAGGGCTGCCATCCGCCCTCGCCGTCGGACACCATCAGCAGTTCGTGCCAGTCGTAGATGGTCCGGCCGACGACGCGCAGCGTCTCGACGAGGTGCAGGTGGTGATACGCCGGGGTGGTGATGTGGAACACCTTGGCGATCGGCCCGGCCGCAGGATCGAACGCCACGTCGATGGGAGTTCCCAGGTCGTCGATGGCCACGTTCGGGTTGGTGGTCGTGTAAGAGCGGATGATCTCGTAGACCGGCTCTCCGCCGCCGAGGCCTGCGACGATCGGGCCCGCAATCGCGGCGGGCGCCAACAGCCCGAGGGCACACACCACGGCGCCCAGGATGACACTATGCCGACTTGCTCCAGCCACGGCTGATCCCCCATGTTGAGTCTGCACTACCCTAGTTTGGAACTCCGCGCCGCCGAACGGCGCGTCCGCCGGGGCCCTGGCGGCTCAACGCGTCCCCCGGTGCCCCGCCGGCCGGGCCAGGCGCCTCAGGAGAACTCCCCCGAGCCCCAGGCCCAGGAGCACCGCGGTGCCCGGCTCCGGAATGGTCGGCCATTGGAAGATGGCGAACTGCTGCCCGGTCATCGCATCCGGCACGTGAACCACGGTGTTGAGGGCGATCTGGGTGCACGCGTCCAGGCCCTGTTCCCAGTAGATGTCGACCGTGTCGCTGCCTGCCACAACGGCGCTGGGCACCGGCGTGGCGTTGACCGTCGCGTCGAACCCCAGACCGTCGCCGGTCGGCGAGGCAATCCAGCCGTCCACCGGGCACCAGATCATCAACTGCTGATGCCAGTCGTAGATCGTGGGGCCGACGACGTGCCAGTACTCGAAGACGGTCACCAGGTGGTCGCCGCCGGTGGGGACGTTGAGCACCTTGACGAGCGGTCCGCCGGCGGGGTCGTAGGTCACGTCATAGCCGTCGCCCGGGGTGCCGATGATGAGGACCCCGTCGGGCGAGTAGTCAAAGACGCCGACCTCCTGTGGCGTGCCGCCGCCGTCGCCGGCCACGTAGCCCCCGTCGGCCGTGCCGACCGGTGCCGCCAGTGCACAGAGGCCGACCGCGATCAACATCGCAATGGGCACTCTCATTACCCCAGCCTTTCCCCGGCGACTCCGCCAGCCAGGCTTCCTCGTGCCGGCCGTGGCCGGAAGCGGTTGGCCTGACCAAGCGGCTTTCTCAGCCGCGTGCGGTTCCCCGGCATTCGCTCCTTGGGGGCCCTCTTTCACCACCAAGGTGTCCCTGATCAAAGGGCAAACGGTGTGCCAAACGCCCTCCCCGGTGGCCGGGCCAGACCGTAAGCGATGTGCCGTAAAATGGTTACGAAGTACGCCAAAAGGCCGGCAGGCCGGGGCCGGTTGTGCGGCGGGCGTTGAGCGGAGGCAACATGCGTCGGCCCGTCGCGACGGTGCCCGCACAATCGTTACCCCCGGCGAGGGCCGCCGGCCGGGCGAGGCGACGAGGCCCCTCCGGCGAGTTCCGTGCGGCGCCCGCCCCGAGCGGCACCGAAGGGCCTGTTCCGGGCCTGTAAACGCCGCACGGCCCGCCCTGGGGCGAGCCGTGCGATGGGTCAACTCTCATACCACTCCGGCAGGTAAACCGCTCTACGAGAGAGGTTTATGTCAGTTTCTGCCGCCGGCTACCTTCTCCGCCTGGCCACCAGGCCCACGAGGCCAAGGCCCAGCAGGGCCATCGTCGCCGGCTCCGGGATGGTCGGCCACTCGAGGATGGCAACCTGGTCGCCCGGCTGGAAGTAGCTGGTGCCGATCCAGACCTCGATGCTCTTGGTGATGGTAACGTCGGTGCAGTAGGGCAGCCCCTGTGCCCAGTCGATGGAGACCTCGTCGCCGATGATGGAGACCCCGCCCGGGGGGTCCACGATGACGGCGCTGCCCCACGACAGGCCGTCGTTCGGCCCGGACGGAATCCAGCCGTTGACCGGGCAGTAGATCATCAGCACCTCGTGCCAGTCGTAGATGTCGGGGTCGGTCGGCTCAATGCCCACGTGGAACGTCTCGACAAGGTCGATCCTGTGGTCGCTGGTCGCGTTGCCGGGAATGGTGAGGATCTTCAGCACCGGGCCGCCTGCCGGGTCGTAGGCGATGTTGCCCAACTCGAGCGTGAGTTGAGGCAGCGTGTATTCGCCGATGTTCACCACGGTCCAGGACGACATGTCATCGCCCAGGATCAGGTCGGCGCCGGCCGTGCCCGCCATGAGCCACAAGGCTCCCACGACAACTGCTGTACCACATAACAACCGTTTCCTCATTGCCTGTGCCCTCCTGTCTACTTCGCCTTGAAACCGCATTTGGCCGGCCGGTCGCAACGGCGTTCCCTCCAGACGCCGCCGGTCGGCTGCCTCCCGGAGACCATCTCAAAACCGTCCCATCTGTCGGGACGGGGACCAAGCCGTGGCCTCGCTCTCGAGACAGTCTCCTACCAGGAGCCATTCCCTTGGTTGGCCACCCTCGGCAGTGGCCCGGCTTGATAGCCTTCAGGCGCAAGGTGCAAGGCCCGTGCCATTGGGAGGCTTCCGCCGGCCGGATTCGTGCAAGGGCATTATGGGAATGAAGTTATGGCAATTCCTACGCACGCCCCTCAGCGGGCGTCATAACCCGCACGGTGTTGCATCCGGGCAACATCCGTCGCCCGGGCGCGACGGTACCGGCAGAGACCGCACGGTTGGCCATTCGGCTGTCGCGCGGGGTGTTCTGCCCCTGGTGCTGCTCAGTGCCTTCTCCGCCTGGCGGTCAACCGGGCAAGGTCGAGCTCCAGCAGGGCCATGGTCGCCGACCTTGGCCGCCGAAGCCTTCGCTCACCTCAAGCCCTGGTGCCGCGCGCGGCGGCGAGCCACAAGGCCGACGATACCCAGCACAAGCAGCGTGGCGGAGGCCGGTTCGGGGACGTCCACCGTGACCACGACGTTGTCAAGGCCCCAGCTCTCGTCCGAGAGTTCCTGGAGGTTGGCGGCCCCGAAGCTGAAGGTCAGCGCCTCGGCGGTGTGCGGCAGGTCCACCGAGAGGGCGTAGACCGAGTCCAGAATGAACCAGCCGTCCTGATAGAAGAGGTAACCCAGGGTGTCGTTCTCGTCGGCGCCGGTTCGCGCGGGGTGGGTGCCATAGCCGTACGCGTCGGGGAACGCCTGGGTGCAGACCGTGGGGTCCCAGTTGTTGAACGTGGTGATGTAGTCCCAGTCGTCGGGCTCGGCGGGGACGGGGCCTTCGGCGACGGCCCAGAAGTCGGGCCCCCGATAGTCCCCGTCGAAGTTGCCGTCCCACGAGCGGATGACGTAGAGGTCGCACGCGACGGTCACCTGCGTGTGCCCGGCGGGCATGTCGAGCGTCAGGGTGACGGTCTGGTTGCCGAACTGGCCCAGGAACGTGTCGGCCGGGTGCGACGTGGTGCCGGGCGTCACGTCGGTCGACGCGTCGGACCATTCCGGCCCGACGGGGCCCGAGCCCTCGAAGTCGTTCTCGTAGACCGTGACCTGGCCCGCGGCGGGCAGCGCGGACACCAGGGCCACCGCGACGGCGGCACCAAGGCTCATCCAGCATGTGGTTCTTATCTTCCTCATCGTCCTCTCCATGGCGGTCGCCTTTCCTTGCGACCCTGGCGGACCTGTGAACTGACCGTTACCTGCATGGCGTCCGGCTATGGCGACTGGGCGCTGGGCCCCGGCGCGCCGGGCCGGCATTGGTCGACGGGCGCGCACTGCAAGCGCCGCGGCCGACATGACTCGCAAAGCAGACAAAGGCGGTGTGGTGAAGCGCACAATTGAGGCACGCTTCCGTGCAACCGGGCGCGGCGTCTGGGGACCCCTCGTCACACGCCACCCGGCACCCGGTCAGGAGTGCAAACGCCGTGCCGCGGCAGGGCCCGTCCGCAGGGCGTCCGCCTAAGTGCCTGTCCCGGACGCCGTTATGAATGGAAGCCGACGTGTCCCCGCACGGAACGCCGGCCCCGGGCGTTTATCCCGAGCATCATCCGTTGACCAAGGTCAACGCTCGTCCTGTGGGGCCTAAGGTGGGTGCTCTGCCGGAGCGGAGCGACCGTGTCGAGCTTGTCGAGGGGCACCCACGCGGGCGGCTCATGCCCGGGCCAGCAGCGTGCCCTCGTCGGAGGAGTCGGCGCGGGCGGTCAGCAGATCGCACCGGCGGACGTCAGTCGGCGGCGCCAAGGCGACCCGCGTGCGGACGTAGTGCTCGTCGAATCCCTCGGCCTGCGCGCCGCCGTGGCTGTCCTCGGTTACCTGTTCCACAAGGACTGTCACCCGGCGACCGACCAGGCAAGCGGCGAACTGGGCGGCCAGCTCGTGGCCGAGGCGCCGCAGGCGGTCCGCGCGGCGGCGCCGCTCCGGGGCCGGAATCTGGTCGGGCATCGCGGCCGCGGGCGTGCCCGCGCGCGGCGAATAGGGGAAGACGTGCAGCCGGCTGAAGGCCGCGAGCCGAACCACCTCGCACGTCCGCTCAAACGCGGAGTCCGACTCGCCCGGGAAGCCGGCGATCACGTCGCCGGTCAGCGCCAGGTGCGGCACGAGGTGCCGGGCCCGGGCCACACGGTCCAGGAACTCAGCGGCCGTGTACGGTCGACCCATGGCCCGGAGCACGCCGTCGTCGCCCGACTGAAGCGGCAGGTGAAGGTGCGGGCAGATGCGCTCCGGGTGCCCCGCCATCAGCGCGAGCAGGGCGTCGGTCACCTCGGGGGCCTCGATGCTGGAGAGCCTCACGCGTCCGAGGTCGTCCAGGGCGGCCAGCCGCTGTACCAACGCCGGCAGGGCGCCCGGTTGGCCGAGGTCCTCGCCGTAGCGCCCCAGGTGAATGCCCGACAGGACCACCTCGCGATGCCCGCTCGCGCAGAGCCGCCGGACCTCTCCCACCACGTCGTCGGGCGGGCGGCTCGCCAGGCGCGGGCGGGTGTGCGGCACGATGCAGTAGGTGCACCCCTGGTCGCAGCCGTCCTGGATCTTGACCCAGGCCCGCGCGTGACCGGCGAAGCGCGAGATGCCGCGCGGCAGGGCCTCGGGGTCAAGCCGCAACTGGTCGGCAAGTCGGCGCCGCAGGTCGTCCTTGTCGGCGGCCACCAGCGCGATGCCGCTGATGGCCTCCAGGCCGTCGCGCTCGGGGCCCGTGGCATAGCAGCCGGTCACGATGAGCCGCACACCCGGGTTCTCACGCGCCAGCCGTCGGATGGCCTGCCGCGATTGCCGCGCCGCCTCGGCCGTCACCACGCAGGTGTTGACCACCGCGAGGTCGGCGGCGTCGCCCTGGGCGGCACGCTCCAGCCCGCCGCGCTCCAGCAGTTCCTCGAGCTGGCGCGTCTCGTACTGGTTGACCTTGCAGCCGAGGGTCACCGTGCGGTAGGTCTTCATGGCGCGTTTCGCTCTTGGGCGGCGGCGCCGGGGGCGATCGGCAGGGCGACCGTGGCGGTGGTGCCCTCGCGGGGCGACGATACCAGGTCGATGGTGCCCCCCGCGGCGGCGATCAGGCTCCGGGCGACGGTCAGTCCCAGTCCCAGGGCGCCGGCGGTGCCGCCGGCGAGGCTGCCGCGCGTGGTCCAGAACGGCTCGAAGACGTGCGGCAGGTGGTCCGGGGCGATGCCGGGCCCCGTGTCGTGGACGGTCAGCATGACGTCCGCTCCGCGGGTCGCCACGCGAACGGTGACGGTTCCTGCGTCGCCGACGGCCTCGCGGGCGTTCAAGAGCAGGTTGTCGAGCACCTGCCGCACGCCCCGCGCGTCCAGCCGCACCGGCGGCGTGTCGCCGATCTCCGCCTCCAGGGCGACCGGCCCGCCGGCCAGCTCGCCGCGCAGGCGGTCGACGACGCGCCGGGCCACCGCGTCGGGGCGGCAGACCTCCGGGGGACGGCCTTCGGCTCCCGAGAACAGCAGGAGGTTCCACGTGATGTTGGTCAGCCGGTCCACGCCCTCGGCCGTCAGACGCAGCGCCTGTCGGGCCGACGCCGGATCGCCCTTGGCCAGGGCCAGCTCCACCCGAGCGGACACGGCGGCCAGGATGTTGTTGATGTGGTGGCTCATGCCGCCGGCCAGTCGGCCGATGGACACCATTCTCTCGTGCTCGGCCAGGCGTCGCTCCAGCACCTTCTGCCGCCTCAGGTCACGGAGGACCACGCCGACGGCGGTCACGCGGTCGCCGGCGTCGGCCAGCGGACAGACGCTCATGGTCACCGGGATCTCGCTGCCGTCGCTACGGGTGACGAAGGTCTCGAAGTCGGCCATGCGCCGCTCTCGTGCGGTCCGCCTCAGGAGCAGTTCCAGGCGCCGGGCATCCTCCGGCCGCCGCACCAGCAGGGCCGACTTGCCGACCGCCTCGTCGCGGCGGAACCCCAGAATGTGCTCCGCCGCACGGTTCCAGTCGAGGATCCGCCCGCGCGTGTCGAGCACGGCCATGGGCAGCCCCGCCTGGTCGAACAACGTCGCCCGAAAGTGTTCCAGCGTGTCACTGGGCATTGGCTATCGGCCCGAGTCGGTTGGCTCGGGGGATTCCTCGCGGCCGGCCGGTTGCTCGCCGACCACGCTGGTGCCCGGAGGCACCGCGCCGGCGGCCACCAGCCGCGGCGCAAGAACGATTGTCGTCACCACCGTGTAGGGCTCGGCCCGGTTGACGAACAGATGGTCGCCGATGCTCAACCGCTGCTCGGGCGCCGGCCCGACCACCAGGACCTGTCCTTCCCTGAGCGGCACCGTCGCCCTCAGGTCGCCGAACCAGAAGGTGGGCCGCTCCTGCCCCTTGACCCATCCGGTGGCTGTCTTGCGGTATCTCGGCTGCTTCTGGCCGTGGATGATCCACTGCGACATGTGGACGTCGGTGGTGTTGGCCTGCTCGGCCGCCAGGCATTGGAAGCGGACGATGCATCCGGCGTCGGTGAAGTCGCGGCCGCACACCGTCCCGTCGGCCCGGGTGTAGATCAGGGCGATGTCCTGCCGGGCAACGCCGTACGGCACGTCCAGGGCGTAGCCCTGGTGGGCGTAGACGTCGCCGGCCCGCTGGACCGTGATGTTCCGGTGCGCAGCCAAGGCGCGATCGAGCTGCTCGCGTGCCATCTCGCCGGCGATCGCCACCCGCAGGCCGTTAGCCGCCAGACACGATCGCACCGCAGGCGGCAGCACCGTCTCGTCCAGGAACCGCCACAGGTCCACCGGCTCGGTGCCCGGGCCGCGCCGCTCAACCAGGTAGAACACCTGCAACAGGTACAGGTCGCCCTTGCCCTGCGGGGCCGCCAGACCGTTGGCGGCCGTGCTGAAAAACGGCCTGGGCCGGTCCGCCGGGCTGCCGTCCTGGGCACAGCCCGGCAGGGCCGATCCGCCCACGGCCGCAACCAGCGCCGCAACGATGACCAGGGGAGGGACCCGCATATGCGACGTATCATACGCCCCCCGCGTGTTGCGGTCAACGCCCCGCGCGCGAAAGGGCGGTCCGAGGCGACCGAAAATCCAACGCCATCGCCTTGACACCGCCGCGCCGCAGCGGCACGATGGTCGAGTTGAAGGCACACGTGACAAGGGAGAAAGGCCGTTGCCGTTGCAGGGCCGCGGCCTGTCGGAGACCCTGAGCCTGTCGAAGGGCCGTGGCCGTCATGGTGCCGGACGTGTCGCCCGGCGCACCCTATAGGGAGACCCCCGATGAAAGACCAGATTGCCGAGGCCATGAAGGCCGCCATGAAAGCTGGTGACAAGGTCCGGACCAGCGTCCTGCGGATGATCCTGTCGGACATCAAGAACGCCGAACTGGCCGGCCACGAGGCCATGGACGCCGTGGTGGCGTTCGGCCGACGGATCGAGAAGAGCATCGAGGAGTACCGCCGCTTGGGCAAGGACGACGAAGTCGCCAAGCTCGAGGCCGAGCATGCCATTGCCGCCGAGTTCCTCCCGGCCAGGCTCTCCGACGCCGAGTTGGAGAAGGCCGTGGACCAGGCGATTGCCGATGAGAACCTGGCGTCGATGAAAGACTTCGGGCGCGGCATGAAGGCCGTCATGGGGGCCCTGGGCGCCCAGGCCGACGGCAAACGGGTCCAGGCCATCCTTAAACAGAAACTCGTCGGCCGATGACGGTGCGCGCAGGGCTTGTCCGCGCTCGCGCGGCCCTACGGCCCTGACGGCCGAACTCGCGGACGGATGATGGTCGACGGCGGTGAACACTTGCCCCGGACCGATTCCTGGTCTACTGTTTCGGCATGGGCAGAGGGCTTGCCCGTGCAACACGTCTGTAGGCAGGGGGGTATCGCGCCAGGGATGAGAGATGTGCCGTGAAGAGATCATGGGTTCTGTTGTGCGCTGTATGTGCAGTGCTGGGGCTGGCGGTGGGTGAGGCGATGTCGCCGCGACCGACGGCCGACACCGTGGGCGTCAAGGAGTAGGAGCGCGGCTGCTCAGGCAGTTCGGGATGTTGCAGTAGCTTCGAACAGGATGCATACGGGGCGCGTCCGCGATGGCACGCAGGCGCGCCCCGACTGTCATTGCAGGAAGGATCTCTCTGCCCGACGAACTACCTGCGGCGCCGGGCGATCAGGCCTACCAGGCCCAGGCCCAGAAGGGTCATGGTGGCCGGCTCGGGCACCAGCGTCCCTGTGATGCCGTAGATGCACATGGCCCGCGTGCCGGACCCTGTCGCCACGTCGGCCTTCAGGCCCACCAGCGTCTTGCTCGAATCCAGCGCCAGCGCGTCGGTGAACGTCCACAACCGGATCGGCTCGGCCTCATACGACAGGCACCGGGTGTAGTTGTAGTACCGCGTCCGCCAGTAGGCCGTGCAGGTGGCCCCGGCCTGGTCGAAGCCCGTCTGCGGGGGCGCGGCAAACCACTGGGGCACGTCGCCGGAGAACAGGAGCGACTCTTCCGTGCCACCCGCGCCGTCGTCATAGAGGGCGCTGATGTAGACCGTTCCCTTGCCCTCGAAGACCATGTTCAGGTCCACGTAGCGGCCCTGCTCGGCCGGGGCGAAGGTCATCGATCCCGGAATCGGGTCGCCGGAGTTGTACTTGAACCCCATCAGGGCGTTGCTCGCCAGGCCCTCGGGCGGAAACGGGCCGACGTCGCGGTTGCCCGTGGCCAACTGGAAGGTGCCGTATACCGTGGTGATGACGCCGTCATCCGGCAACCCCGTCAGGCCCCCGCCGGGATAGTGGGCGTCGACCTCCGACTGGACGGCGAAGGTCGCGCCGGTGTACGGACTGCCGTAGGGCTGCTCGATGTGGTGCTGCCCCAGGACGTCGCCCGGCTGGTCGTTGTACGTGTCCTTGCAGTACGTGGCCTCGTAGGTGGTGATGTAGGCGTCGTAGTTGCCGCTGGTCATGTCGAACTGCACCTGTGCGGCCGGGGCGGCCGAAGCCATGCCGAGCACGATGGCAAGGCCAGCCATCATCGCAAGCTTCCTCATGATTCTCTCCTTCCTGTCATCGCGGTAACCGTTGTCCAACCCACACTCCTGGTGCCCCGGGCGTCCGCAGATGCCCCAAGGGACTTGGCCCGCCCCAGGGCAAACGCGCCCTGAGCGGCGCCGGCACCGCCGGCGGCCCCAATCCCTCCGAACATCACCCCAGGGGGCCCCTTCCGCCCGCTGTCAGGTCGGCGACGGCTGTTCCCTCCACCGCCGTGCCTTGGCGGGCCACCCGCCAGACGTGTCACTTCACAAGGAAAGTATGGTGCCTTTTCACGGCGGATGCAAGCGGGGCACGTGCGGAATGTGTCCGGCCTGGAAATGAGCTTAAGTCTTTGTGTGGCAAGGCCCTGCGTGCCAGTCCGCCGCGGGCGTCGCTACGGAATTTCGCCGCCGGGACACGCCGGTTCGGCGCGACGGCGGGCCCCCGTGGAGCAGATCAGTAGAGCAGGACGTGTCGGCACTGTCATGCCCGCATCCGGCCCGACCGGGCCCCCGGCACCGAGGGGCTCCGGGGATTCCCTGCGCGCGCCCACGCCGGCGGGGTACCATACAATAGGTGCCGAGAACCCGGCGGCGGGCGGTCTCATACCATCCATGGTGGCTGCGCCGGTCGGCCTCGCGCGCCTGCCAATCCATCTCACGTTCTCACAGCGAAGGAGGTGACCCATGTGCGGAAGAGTTGCACTGGCTGTTCTGGTGTGCGTTGCGCCGTTGGCGTGTCTCGGATGCGGGGCGCAGAACATCGGGCGGTACAACGAGATGGCCTTCGGCGACACGAAGCGAGTCCGCGACAGAATCCTCACCGCTTGTGACACCGCCGACGGGGACCGTGACGCCTTGCTTCACTACTGGCTGGGCGCCGCGCCGGTGGACGCCGGGGCGAGGGTGCTTCCCGCCGCGGCTAAAGCCGCGCCCGGCAAGTCATCGTCCGTGGCCACGGCGGGCGAGTTGCTGATGGGTATTCGCGCGGCGGAGCCCGACGCGCTCGGCGACCAGCAGGCCATGACGGCGCTGCCCATCGGCGACGAACGCGGCGCGAGAGTCCAGGCCCGCAAGCTCATCCGCGACGCCGCGCTCGTGCTGGGCGTGGGCAACCGCGAGGAGTCGGCCCGGCGGGCGCAGGCCCTGGCCGTGCGGCTCGGGGGGTACGTCCAGGAGTCGACCACCGAGGCGGTGGTGCTCCGCGTGCCGAGCGACCGCTTCGACACGGCGCTCGAGGACCTGGCGGCCATGGGCCTGCTGGTCGACCGCAAGGTCCAGGCACGCGACGTCACCGAGGACTACGCCGACCTGGAGCTGCGCCTCAGGGCCAAGCGGTCGATGCTCGCGCGGCTCCAGGAGCTGGTGAAGAAGGCCGAGAAGGTCGAGGACCTGCTGAAGATCGAGCAGGAGATCTCGCGCCTGGTGACCGAGATCGAGCAGCTCGAGGGCAAGCTCCGCCTGATGAACAACCAGGTGGCCTTCAGCAAGATTGCCGTGGCGTTCCAGCTTTCGACGCGGACCGCCGCGGTGCAGTTCACCGCGCGCCTGCCGTTCTACTGGCTGCGCACCCTGGGCCTGCGCTTCCTGGTCGACTGACCGGGCGCGCGCGGGGTGCCACACTCTGAAGCCCCGAGCCAATCGGGGCCAAAGTGTGCCGGACGCGACGCACACGGCGGGATGGCGCCTTGTGGAGCACTGGCGGGAACTCGAAGGCAAGGAGACCGATGATGACGCGATACACATTGTCTGCAGCGCTTGCGGCGGTTGCGGTAACGGTCCTGGCGACCGGCTGCGTTGCGCCGAAACTCGATGCACCTGACAACTTCATCCGGCTGAGCGAGCCGGGGTGCTGGTACGCCGGCAGGGTCGTGTCGGCGGACGGGGTGTACATCGCCGTGCGCCCGTCGCGCCCGGCCGAGGGCGGCAACCTCGACTTCTGGACCACGGCCGTGCGAAACCAACTCACGGGCGGCATGGGCTACACGCTCGAAGGCGAAGGCGACGTCACCAGCGCCGGCGGCACCAAGGGCCGGCGGATGGACTTCACGGTCGCGCTGGAGAACACGTCGCTGGACTACGCCGTGGCCCTGTGGGTGCTCGACGACCGGATCACCATCGCCGAGGCGGGCGGTCCGAAGGAGTCGTTCGACGCCGACCGGGCCGGCATCGAGGCGGCCTTCGAGAGCGTACGGCTGAAGTAGCACGCGGCCGGGCAACGGCGCCGGCAGCGCCGCCGCGCCGTGAAAGCCTCAGGCGGCCGGCCGGTTCCGCCGTCGCGACCGGCGGCGCAGGAGTCCGGCGAGGCCAAGGCTGACCAGGGCGAGCGTGCCCGGTTCGGGGACAATCTCGAAGCGAATGTCCACGCCGGGGTCGGCCCACAGCTCGTAGGTTCCGGTGTTGTAGAAGTCGGACAGGACGAAACAGCCGTAGTCGCTCTCGGTGCCCCCGCCGGAGGCGTAAACACTGGTCCCCAGGTCGAGGGTCAGCCAGTACTCGCAGCCGACGAAACCCAGGAAGTCCAGTGTTTCGTGGTAGTTGACGGAATAGGTGTCGCCGCTGCCGATCACACAGCCGTCGAAGATCCCGGTGGCAGTGGCGGTGGCGCCGAAGATGTCGGCCGTGACCCGGATGTCGCCGTCGCGCGACTGGAGTGTCAGGCCGGTCTCGCCATCCAGGATTTCTGCCAGGAACCCCACATCGGCCCAGCAGGAGAGGCCTTCGACCTCCTCGCGGGCCTGCAACGTGCCGTCGAGGCCGATGTTGAGGTGGTAGAGCACGGGCATGCCGGAGGGCAGCGTGTCGGACTTGATCACGAAGGGCTTGGCGTTCTCGGCATCGGCGCCGAGGTCGAAGTACTCGCCCCACTTGTCGTGGCGGTCGAGCTGGCACATGGCCTGGACCTTCCCGACGGTGGCCGACGACAGGCTGCTGCGGGCGTGGGCGATGCAGTTCTGCGTGCCGGGCAGGAACGGCCATCCGGCGACGGCGTTCTCCGACACCCCGAGTCCCTCGTTGCGCACCGCGAAGTTCGAGGCCCGGGCCAGCGTGAACGGCCTCTCGAGCGACACGATGAACGACCCCAGCCCGTCCAGGGTCCAGGAGAACTTGTCGTCGTAATCGTAGTCGTAGACCAGGTCGTACCGGCCGGCAGTCAGCTCGCCGCCATTGAGCAGATGGGTCGTCGTGACGTGGCCGTCGGCCGTCGAGGCCAGCAGGCCGCTCTCGATCTCCCTGCCCGTCAGGCTGTCGCCTTGGCTCCAGCCGCCGACGGGGTGCTCACAGATATACCAGCGGTACGTGCGGCCGGCCAGGTACCCGTCGCCGGTGCCGTAGATGTCCTGGCCGTTGCGGTACCGGCGGGTTGCTCCGGGGATCACCGTCTGGGCGACCCCGGGCTCGAACGTGTCGTCGGCCCGCTGGGGGGCGTAGGCGTCGGGGCCGGTCGGCTCAAGGGCCGGCACGGCCGTCTGCTTCCAGTTGTTCACCAGCACTTGGTAGGGCAGCGACGTCTTGTTGGCGAAGTTGCCGCTCGCATCGAGGTCGAAGCCGTAGCCGTGCACCTCGTACGGGCCGTCGGGGAACATCGCCTCGGCGTTCGATCGGGCGTTCAGGGCGCCAGTGCCGTCGTTTGCCGCGGCCGTGCCCTCGCGGGCCATGGTGTTCCAGCAGTGCGCGGCGTCGGGGACGGCGCCGGTGGTGTTGGTCAGGAGGAACGAGTAGTTGTAGTCCGGATGGTTCATCACGAGGGTATCGCGGCGGCGGTCGTAGATGACGTCCGTGTTCGGCGTGTAGACGTCCTTGGGCTGGCCGAACGCCACGAGCGTGCGTTCCGGAACGTCGCAGCCGGCGACGATGCCCAGGCCGCGGATCTCGTACGAGACCTTGGCGGGCGACGAGACAATGGCGTTGGTGACCCGGGTGTAGAGCACCACCGGGTCGCGCCGCGTCCCGTCGGTGTCGCCCGGGTCGGTCACGCGGAAGCCCTGGTTGTCGGTGATCTCCTGCACGATGTCGAGCCGCCCGTTGACGAACATGCCGGGCTGGCGCGCCACCTCCGTCACGTCCTGTCCGAACTCGACGAAGCCGGCGACGTTGTCGCCCGCGGGAACGTAGAAGACGGGCCCGATGGTCGGCGCGGCCCCGCCGGGGTCCTTCGGCGAGAGCAGGTACTTCAGCGGGTCCGAGTGGTTGTCCGGAACGTCCACCGCCGGGGTGTAGGAGAAATGGAGGTGGCCGAACGAGCCCGATCGCGCGGTGCCGTCGCGGCGGACGACGGCGAACTCCTCGCCCTCGACCAGGGCCTGCCCGACGACCAGACTGTGGCCGGGCAAAGGCTGAATGTGAGCGTAGATGTACTCGTTGCCAGCCGCGTCTCGCACCCAGATGTCTGAGACGTCGCCACTGTCGGTGAACACGTCGTGGATGGTGCCGGCTACGGCCGCGCGAACCCGGGTCACCTTGCGCTCGCCCGGAATGTCAACGCCAGCATGAAGGTCCCCGGCCTCGAGCGAGCCGAAGTTCCCGCAGGTCTTGGCCTCGGCGTCCACGACGGGCCAGGTGGCCGCCCGGGCCTCCGGGACCACGCCAGGCAGAAAGGCAAGACACGAGGCGGCGCAGACGGCCATCACAGCACGCCCGCACAAGGCGCGCACAGACCTTCTGGTCTCCATAGGTGGTTCCCTCCGCGTACCGGTGCGAACGTCCCGCCGAGGCGGCGCTACAGGCGGCACCGCAGTCAGCGGATGCAGTAATCTGCTATCTAACTAATAGCACAGATTCCACAGTGAGGCAAATCGTGTTTCCGTCAAGACACGACGTCGGCATGTGGCACGCACCCCGGAGGCCGAGGCCGCCGGGGCCTGTCGGTGCCGCCGGACCGTGACCCCGTGGTTGCGGCGTGTGGCTGCCGTGGCAGGCAGTGGCGTTGGCATGGCCCGGGCGTTTGATCTGGTTTGCTGATTCAGCAACTGGGCTCGACGCCGGATCGGGACTATGGCGAGTTCCCGGCGGCCGGTGGTGGGCGGCGGCCATGGAGCGCCGTATCTCCTTGTAAAACAATAATTTGCGTCTCGGAAAGCGGCGACGTCCAGTCGGCCGCAAATGCGTCAATTCGCGTTGGCCTCCCGCACGGTGATGCGCCATACTTACGGTGCAGGAGGGGCCGAGGCCCGCGTGGGGCTGAGGTCGGAGCGAGAGGTTGCGGGCGCTTTGTCTGGGATGTGACAGCTGCCCGCTCAAGTTGCGCTGGAAGATGTGCTGGTAGGAATCGCCGGTGCGTGACGGAGTGGGCGGCAGCCGCGACGGCTGGGTCCGCTCCCTTTTCTTTGGGTGTGTGGCCGGCCTCCGGAGGACCCAGTCTGGAACGCCGGCCATCGGGGCCGGATGACACGCTGAACTGAGGGCCCGGCGATTCCCGGGCCGGGCAACGGACACTCTTGGGAAAGGAACCGATCGATGAAACAGGTACTATTGTTCGGCGCAGCACTGCTGGCCCTGGCGGGCGCCGCCGGTGCTGCCACGTTGACCTACGGCGGGGCAGACATCTCGGGCGCCGACGGCACGATGACCGTCACGTGCGGCTCCCTGTGGCAACTCTCCGTGGCGCGTAACACCGGCAACGGCCAGTACGGCGCCAAGATCAGCGCGTTCGACGACCTGACGGACACGGCGGCTTTCAACTACGCCGCGAGCAACTGGGGCCTGTTCAACGGCAACAGCATCCGCAACGACGGCAAGAGCATCACGCTGGCGTTCGCTGAGGTCACGAAGACGGCCGACAAGTACCAGTGGCGGATCACGTCGGTCAAACCGTACACCGCCCCGGACACGACGTGCTACGCCTCGGCGCTCACGACCACGTACCTCTACACGCTCAACGCCGCCACGGCCTCGGGCACCCAGTTCACGGTCGCGCGGACCATGACCAACACCAGCGGCATCGCGCTGCCGGGCTCCGTGGCCAACGACCAGATGCCCACTCAGATGCAACTGTACGATAACGCCTACGACGGCGACAGCCTCACGGCGTACGCCCAGGTGGCCGGCATCTGGACGCGCACCCACAAGCTCTCCGACGACAGCGACGGCATCTGGAAGGAGACCGACAACATCATCAACCGCGACGCGAACCCGTGCTGGGGCCAGGGCGAGGTCATGAACAGCGACGCGGTGGCGACCCTGGGCCTCGCGCCCGGGCGGACGTTCCTGCTGTCCTCGGACATCACGAGCCCGTCCGGCACCCTGGTGGTCATCAACATTGTCAGTGGCATCCTCTACCGAGTCGGCTACCAGAACGGCTTCGGCCAGCCCAGCACGCTGCCGGTCGACTGGTCGTACTCGGATACCGTCACGATGGACATCAACCTCGTTCCGGAGCCGGCCACGATGGCCCTGCTGGGCCTGGGGCTGGTGGGCCTGGTGGTGCGCCGCAAGAGGTAACGCGTGCCGGCGCGGCAGGATAACGTGCAACGCGCTGTGCGACGTACGACGGCATTCAGAGAGCAAGCCGGCCCCTTAACCAGGGCCGGCTTGCTTGTTGCGCCGATCGGGACCCCGCCGCATCGGGCCGGGGCATCCCTGCCGGAAGAGTGGGCCAACAACCGTCTGTCGCCGATGGGGCGGTCTTGAGACGGTCTCTTACTGCGTCCGAGGAACATTGCGGCGCCGCCATCCCAGGTAGCGGGCCACGCTCGCCAGCCCCATCAGCAGACCGGCCACGGTGAGAGGCTCGGGGACCGGCGATTCGCTGACGGCCGTCTCGATGACGCCGACACCTCCGACGGTCAGGACGCCGCCGGTGGTCGTGGCGAGCCCCCACATCGCTCCCGTGTAGCCGTCGTCGGGGTCGCTGTAGCGCAGGAAATAGTCGTAGACGCCGGCCGTGCCCAGGCCCAGGCCCAACTCGTTCTCGTCGTAGAACGTCTCGCCGGTGTCCCAGACGCCGTTGCCGTTGGCGTCGTCGAACTTCTCGGCCATGTACCCGGAGACGGTGACCCAGTGGGCCGAGGTTGACATCTCGACGTCCTCGTCGGCGTCGATCTCGTTGCGGATCCATTCCCAGGTCGGGTTGCCGAGGGTCTCGGTGCCCCAGGACAATCCCAGCGTGGTGTTCTTCATCCACTTGATGTCGAGCTTCACGCCGCGCGCCTCGGCGTAGGCCTTTTTCCCGGTGACGAACTGGTCGTCGTAGACCCCGGGGAAGTTGTCGTTGTCCCAGTCCCACCCCGGGACCATCTTCTTGGCCAGTTCCTCGATGATCTCCGCGTGCGACATGGCGACCCACGCATCGCCGACCTTCTTCTTGGTCAGCCGGTCCACGCCATACTTCTGGTAGCCTGCCACGCCGGACAGCCAGACCATGGAGTTTTTCGCGGAGGTCGGCCCGCACATCATGGAGCCCCAGTGGGCCCCGTGGGCCGGGGCCGGGGTGTAGTCGGCGGCATGCTGCGAATTGTCCGGCATCGTGGTGTACGACTTGAAGGGGCTCACCGGCAACGCCTGGACGTCGCCGACCGCCCAGCAGACGAGCAGGCAGACGGCGACACACGCGGTCATCACGCGGGTTCTCATGGTTCGTCCTCCCTGGCTTGCGGCGCGCAGCGGCACACGCGCTGCACCGCGACCGGACTTGGCGTTCGATAGGCCGTGTGTGTCGCGTCCGCATGGCGGCGGGCTCAGGCCGCCCATGCGAAGACGGCATTCACATACCTAAACAGTACCACAGATTTCCCGGCGAGGCAAATCGCGAGCCGCTTTTGTGATAAGTGCCCACGCCGTCGCATGTTGGCCCACCGCTTTTTTTCGGGGCCGCCCCTGAAGCCACCACTTTCGGACCCGGCCCGCGCCGCCGGCGGAGTCGTCTGCGGATTCGGCTTGACGGCACGGGGGCGAGCCGATATGCTCCGACCCGTGTGCTGAGGAGGGACCACGGGCCGCCTGGTCCGCGAAGGAGACAAGGAGACACGAGGATGGTCATGCCGAGCGAACAACCTCTCGTGCTGTCACGTCTCCTTCGGAGCACGGCCTAGCGCACAGGCGCTGAACTCCAGACGCGTTCACTACGGCCGCTCCCACGGGGGGCGGCCGTTTCTGTTTCCTGCCCCACTGGCTCGGCATGTCGCCCGCGGGCGGGCATGCTTCAGAAGGAGATGTATGATGAGACATCCGGAAGATTCTGAAAACCAAGCGTGCTTTCGAGCGGACCAGCAAGCGCCGCAAGGGGTTCCCGTCGGAGAAGCACGTCAAGCGGGGGCGCCGCGTCGTGCACGGGGTCAAGGAACTTGTCGAGAAACTCGGCCGCAACGACCTCTGTCCCTGCGGATCAGGGAGGCGCTTTCAAGAACTGCTGCATGCGCTCCGGCCGGTACGACGGGGCGTTGCGGGATTACTACTTTCAGAGCATGAGGTTGCGCGGCGGCAAGAGGATGCCTTGCGCGGCGAAGGCCATGCGGAAGGAGGACCGAATTGACCGTTGACTTACGAAGCGAGCCTCCCGGCGATGAGGACGCGATCGGTCTGGTCGTCTGCCGCGCCTTCGATGTCGATGGACGAGGCCAACCTCGTCCGCCTGTTGCGCGACCATTACCCGGGCTTCGACCGGCGCTACTCGATCCTGGCGTGGAACTGAGGCGAACTGGTGGGCCATGCGCTGTTCACGCCGGCGCCGGTTCGCCTGACCGGCGGCACCGTCCGGGCGCTTGCCCTGGCCGCTCCCGTTGGTACCCTTCTGCTGACCGTTTGCGCAGCAGTTGCGCACGCGCCGCGGGTGTCGGTGGGGGCCACGGTGCGGCCGTGGCGCCCGCCGCCGCCGTGCTCATGGTGTGCCGCGCGCGTGGGCCGTTTGGTCTTGATGCGTGATTCGCCGAGCGATAGAGTGATGTGGCGCTCTGAAGCGCCGCGGTCGGCGCCTTGGACAACAGGAGACATCCATGGCAGAGACGATGAAAGCGCTCGTGAAGAGCCGGGCCGAACCCGGACTGTGGCTCGACGACGTGCCGGTGCCCGAGCCGGGCATCAACGACGTGCTCATACGGATCCTCAAAACGGCCATCTGCGGCACCGACGTCCACATCTGGAACTGGGACGCCTGGGCGCAGAAAACCATCCCGGTGCCGATGGTCGTCGGTCACGAGTTCGTCGGCCGCATCGAGCGCGTGGGGTCGAACGTCCACGACTTCGGCCCGGGCGACGTGGTCTCGGGCGAGGGGCACCTGGTGTGCGGGCGGTGCCGCAACTGCCTGGCCGGCCGGCGCCACCTGTGCCCCAACACCAGCGGCGTCGGCGTCAACCGCACGGGGGCCTTCGCCGAGTACCTCTGCATCCCGGTCACCAACGTCTGGCACTGCGACCCGTCGATTCCCCTTGAGGTGCTGACCTGCTTCGACCCGCTGGGAAACGCCACGCACAGCGCGCTGAGTTTCCCCGTGCTGGGCGAGGACGTGCTCATCACCGGGGCGGGACCCATCGGCATCATGGCCACCGCCATCGCCAGGCACGCCGGGGCTCGCTACGTGGTGGTCACCGACCGCAACCCCTACCGGCTGAACCTGGCCAAGCGGATGGGCGCCACGCTGACGCTGAACGTCGCCGACGGGGCCGACATCGCCGAGTCGCAGAAGATCCTCGGCATGAAGGAGGGCTTCGACATCGCCCTGGAGATGTCCGGAAGCGGGGCCGCCCTCAGCGACATGCTGGCCAACATGTGTCACGGCGGCCGTGTGGCCCTGCTGGGCATCCCCGAGGCCGACACCCGCATCGACTGGAACCTGGTGGTCTTCAACGGCCTCACCCTGAAGGGCATCTACGGACGCGAGATGTACGAGACCTGGTACATGATGACCGTCATGATCCAGGGCGGGCTCGACATCACGCCGGTCATCACGCACCGGTTCCGCTACACCGAGTTTGAGAAGGCGTTCGAGGTGATGCGGTCCGGCCAGTCGGGCAAGGTCGTCCTCACCTGGGCGGAGTAGAAAGGAGCGCGACATGCTGGGCGCCGTCAAGGAAGCGCTGGCCGGGCGGCTCGACGAGATCCGCGCAAGCGGCCTCTATAAGGACGAGCGCGTCATCGAGGGCCCGCAGGGCGCACGGATCACCGTCGGCGGACGCGAGGTGCTCAACCTCTGCGCCAACAACTACCTCGGCCTGGCGTCGCACCCCGAGGTGGTCCGGGCCGCACGCGACAGCCTCGACCGCTGGGGCTACGGCCTGTCGAGCGTCCGCTTCATCTGCGGCACCCAGACCATTCACAAGGACCTCGAGGCGGCGCTCACGGAGTTCCTGGGCACCGAGGACACGTTGCTCTACACCTCGTGCTTCGACGCCAACGGCGGGCTGTTCGAGACGCTGCTGGGGGCCGACGACGCCGTCATCAGCGACGAGTTGAACCACGCCAGCATCATCGACGGCATCCGCTTGTGCAAGGCCCAGCGGTTCCGCTTCCGCCACGCCGACATGGCCGACCTGGAGGCCAAGCTCAAGGAGGCCGCCGGCGCGGGCCGCCGCCTGGTTGCCACCGACGGCGTGTTCTCGATGGACGGCGACATCGCCAACCTCGACGCCATATGCGACCTCGCCGACAAGCACGACGCCATGGTCATGGTCGACGACTCCCACGCCGTGGGCTTCATGGGCCCCGGGGGGCGCGGCACGCACGAGCACTGCGGCGTCATGGGACGCGTGGACATTATCACCGGCACCATGGGCAAGGCACTCGGCGGCGCGAGCGGCGGATACACCTCCGGGCGCAAAGAGATCATCGACCTGCTCCGCCAGCGATCGCGGCCGTACCTGTTCTCGAACACCGTCGCCCCGATGATCGTCGCCGCAAGCCTCAAGGCCGTCGAGCTGCTGTCGCGGACCACTGAGCTGCGCGACCGGCTCATGGAGAGCACCCGCAGCTTCCGCGAGAGGATGGGCCGGCTGGGATTCGACATCCGCCCCGGCGAGCACCCCATCGTGCCCATCATGCTGGGCGACGCCGTGCTCGCCCAGACGATGGCCGCGCGGCTTCTGGACAAGGGCATCTACGTCATCGGGTTCTTCTACCCCGTGGTGCCCAAGGGTGCCGCCCGCATCCGCGTGCAGGTCTCCGCGGCCCACTCACGCGAGGACCTCGACGCCGCCCTCGAGGCCTTCGCCGAGGTCAAGGCCGACCTCGGCCTGTGACCCCGCGCAGCGCGTAGGGTGGGTGCTTGTCGGAGATCCCGAGCCACGTCGAAGGGCACCCACGCGATTCTGCTACGCCGACAGAAGCCATTGCCATTTCGCGCCCTTCGGGTATCCTTGCACCGGCGCCGCCGGTGCGCTCGGCGTGTCGCACACCAGGCGCGCGACGCCGGGACGCACGGCGCAAGGAGACATGCATTGGCCACCATTCCCCGACCGGAGTATCCGCGGCCGCAGTTCGTCCGGCCCGACTGGCTGTGCCTCAACGGCCCGTGGCAGTTCGAGATCGACCACAACGACGAGGGGCTGGCCCGCGGCATGCGCGACCGTGAGCTTTCCGGCACGATCACCGTGCCGTTCTGTCCGGAGTCGTCGCTGTCGGGCGTGGGCCACGCGGGCTTCATGGACGCCGTGTGGTATCGCCGCGCGATCGACGTGCCGCGCGCGTGGGCCGGCCGGCGCGTGCTGCTCTGGTTCCAGGCGGTGGACTACGATGCAACCGTCTGGGCCGACGGGGTCGAGGTGGCCCGGCACGTGGGCGGCTACACGCCGTTTGCCTGTGATCTGGGCGACGCGGCCGGCCGCACCGTGACCGTCGTCGTCCGGGCACGTGACAACCCCCGGGTGGTGAAGCCGCGCGGCAAGCAGTGCCCCAAGCGCGACAACACCGGGTGCCTCTACACCCGGACGACCGGCATCTGGCAGACCGTGTGGCTGGAGCCGGTGCCTCTTGCGTGCCGCCTCGACCGGCCGCGCCTCTGGCCCGACATGGCCGGCTCGCGGTTCGTCCTCGAGCAGCCCCTGGTGGGCGGAACACCCCTGGTGGCATCCACGACGGCGGAGGGGTTCACGCTGCGCGCGGTCCTGCGCGACGACCGGGGCGAGGTCTCGCGCGCCGAGTGCGACGCCGGGGCCGACTTCGCGCCACGCCTCGACCTGCCCGTCCCCGCCGACCGGCGGCGCCTCTGGTCGCCGGACGATCCGCACTTGTACGATCTCAACATCGAGTTGACGGACGCCGCGGGCCACGTGGTCGACCGCGCGACGAGCTACGCTGGGCTGCGCGGCATCACCCTCGACGGGCCGGCCGTGAAGCTCAACGGCCGCGCGGTCTTCCAGCGGCTGGTCCTCGACCAGGGGTTCTACCCCGACGGCATCTACACCGCGCCGACCGACGAGGCCCTCAGGCGCGACATCCGCCTGGCGATGGCCGCGGGCTTCAACGGCGCGCGGCTCCATGAGAAGGTGTTCGAGGAACGGTTTTTCTATCATGCCGACCGCCTGGGCTACCTGGTCTGGGGCGAGTTCCCCGACTGGGGTTCCCAGGCCGACGTCGGCGCGCAGGACCAGGGGCAGCGGCCCACGCCGGCCTACGTCCGACAGTGGATCGAGGTGCTCCGCCGCGACCTCTCGCACCCGTCCATCGTCGGCTGGTGCCCGATGAACGAGACGGCCGAGGCGTGCGGTGATCGCCCGACCGCGCTCGACGACGCCACCTGGGCCATGTGGCTGGCCGCCAAGGCGGCTGACCCCACGCGACCCGTGCTCGACACTTCGGGCTACTCGCACCGCGTGCCGGAGTCGGACGTCTACGACAGCCACGACTACGATCAGGACCCAGCCGCCTTCAAGGCGCGGCACGATGGTCTGTTGCGCGGCGAGCCGTTCGTCAACCTCTGGGACGGCCGCACGATGAGCATCCCCTGGAACGGCCAGCCGTACTTCGTCAGCGAGTTCGGCGGCATCTGGTGGAACGCCGAACTGGCGGCGGCCGCGGCCAAGGCCGGCGATGACCGCAAGGAGAGCTGGGGCTACGGCAAGCGCGTCCGCTCGCTCGACGAGTTCTACCAGCGCTTCGAGGGCCTGTGCGGCGCGCTGCTCGACAATCCCCGGATGTTCGGCTACTGCTACACGCAACTGACGGACGTCTACCAGGAGCAGAACGGTCTCTACACCTTCGACCGCCGGGCGAAGTTCGACCTCGACCGCCTCCGCGCCGTCCAGCAAAAGCCCGCAGCCATCGAGGAAGCGGAGCGACATGGCTGATCCCCTGAACATCCTCCTGATCACCAGCGACCAGCAGCATTGGGACACCCTCGGCGCGACCAATCCGCGCATCCGCACGCCGCACCTCGACCGCCTCGCGGCCGAGGGCACGCGCTTCAGCCGGGCCTATTGCGTGAACCCCGTCTGCTCGCCGTCGCGCTCCACGTTGATCACCGGCCTGTACCCCGCATGGCACGGCTGCTGGACCATCGGCGTCAAGCTCCCCGAGGACGTGCCGACCCTCGGCGACCGGCTCCAGCGCGAGGGGTACCTGACGGCCCTGGTGGGTAAGGCCCACTTCCAACCGCTGGCGAGCGACCCGCCGGAGCAGGTGTCGCTCGAATGCCAGCCGACGCTCAGGGACCTGGACTTCTGGCGCCGCTTCCGCGGCCCGTGGTACGGGTTCCAGCACATCGACGTCTCGCGCAACCACGCCGACGAGTCGCACGCCGGCCAGCATTACGCCATCTGGATGGAAGCCAAGGGCCTGACCAACTGGCGCGACTACTTCCAGCAGTGGCCGCCCAGCGCCGACGACCCCCGGCGGCGCGGCATGAGCGCCATGGCCGCCGACCGGGCATTCCACACCTGGGACCTGCCCGAGGCGTTCCACTACACCACGTGGACGGCCGAGCGGACGGTGGCCCGCATTCAAGAGGGCGCCCGGGAAGGCCAACCGTTCTTCATCATGGCCAACTTCCACGATCCGCACCCGCCGTACCTCGTGCCGGAGCCGTGGGCGTCCATGTATTCGCCTGCCGACATGGAGCCGGGTACGCTGGAGCCCGGCGAGATGGACCGCCTGCCGCCGCACTTCCGCCTGACGCAGCAGGCCCGGCCCGACTTCTCGGCGTGGCGCGAAACCGCGCACGGCAACCACGGCTTCCACAGTCACCTGCACGACCGCGACGCCCTGCGCCACGCCATGGCCGCCTACTACGGGATGATCTCGTTCCTCGACGCCGGCGTCGGCCGGATCCTCGACGCGCTCGGCCGCTCAGGGCTCGCCGACCGGACGCTCGTGGTGTTCACGACCGACCACGGACACTTCCTGGGCCAGCACGGCCTCGTGGCCAAGGGGCCGTTTCACTACGAGGACATGCTGCGGCTGCCGATGATCGTGCGCTGTCCGGGCCGCGTGCCCGCCGGCCGCGCGTCGGCGGCGCTCCAGTCGCAGGTGGACTTCCCGCAGACGTTTCTGGAGGCGTGCGGCCTCAGCGCGCCGGGCCTGATGCAGGGCGTGACCCAGTGGCCCGTCTGGTGCGGCCAGGCCGAGGTGGCGCGCGACCACGTCCTGGTCGAGAACCGCCACCAGCCCACCGCCATCCACCTGCGGACCCTGGTGACCGAACGCTACAAGATCACCGTTTATCGCGGCCACGAATACGGCGAGCTGTGGGACCTTGAGGCTGACCCCGGGGAACGTCATAATCGCTGGGACGACCCGGCCTTCGCCGACGTGAAGCGCCGGCTGCTGCTGCGGTTCGTCCAGGCGGAGATGGAGCGCGAGCCGACCCGCCTGCCGCGCATCGCCGGGGCGTGACGCACTCCGAGGGACCGCGCGGGACGTCGTGGAAGCCGTCCGGTGAAGCTGCCATGGCGGGTTCGCGTGCACTATGCTGGAGCGAGACGGTGAAGAACCCCAGTGAATCCCGGTCATCTGCCGTCACTTGGGCATTGGCAACGCTTCTGGTCACTTGCCTTGTTCTAGGCCCTGCCTGCGTTGACCATCAGGCTGCCTCGGATGCCGGGCGTGGGCAGGGCCCGCCTGAAATGAGCAAGGACGGCGACCTGTGGCCGCTTGAGAACGGCTACTACTGCTGCCTCAGTCGAATCCGATGCCCAGAGGCATACGATGTATCACGCCTCAGGTTCGTCTTTGACATGCGGTACCTGGAGAGGGCCTTCTCCTTGTGGCTCATGTGGACTCTGGAGCGGGACGAACCCCCGAAACAGGAAGCTTACCTCGGAAACCCCGACAGGCCGGCGGATGACCCGTTTGCTCAGGCATCCTACTTCTTCCGCAAGGCCGCCGAGAAAGAGGCGCAGGGGACCCCGCGTCTGATAGAGGTTAACCTGTTGCGTACTGTATGGTTTTTCTTCGAAGTGGAAGACCGCGGCGACTTACTGGTCCGCAAGTTGCTCAAGGAGGACGACCAGGTAAGGATGGTCAAGTGGTTCTGGCCTGTGTTTGAGAACTGGGAGTTGCGGCATGAGGGGACTGACGTGTGTTGGAGCAAAGTCGCGTGGGAGAACTCCCGTGGCGTGAGGACCTACGAATCGCCGGCCATCAATCGCATTGACAAAGCGCCCTCCAGATTCGCAGTCGAGTGGAACGGCCGGAAGTATGTCGGGGCGGCGATCCAGGACGGCTCTCTGCTGGCGGTTCCCGCGCTGGGAGTCATAGCGGGCGGGAATTTCCGCTGCGAGTCACCCGAGTCCGAAAGGGGAGCCGGCTCGTGTGCGGTGGACCTGATCGTGCCGTCAAAGGGCTTGGACATCTACGATCCCGACAGGAAGTTCAAGATGCTCGAAATGCTGGACTAGGTGTGGTGGTCCAGGGGAACTGAGACTGCAGGGGCCATGGCCATTCCGGCTTGTCGGGAGCGTGGCACGCCGCTCGGGCGCGGGCCGCAGGGCAGGGAGGACTGACATGAAGGGCAGTGTGCACGCCGTGGTCGCGTCGCTGGCGGGGGCCGCCCTGCTGCTGGCCGCCGCGGGCCACCTTATGGGAGACGAAATGATGAACGTGACCGTTCCGCCGGCCGGGGAGATCCTGGGGCGACTGGTGAAGGAGCATCCGCGGGTGATGGCCCGGGCCGCCGACTTCGAGCGCATGGGCAAGCGCGTCGCCGCCGGCGGGCCGTCCGCCAAGTGGTTCGACGCCGTCAGGCGCAAGGCCGACAAGATGCTCGGCGCGGCGCCGTCGAAGTACGAGATTCCCGACGGCAAGCGCCTGCTGGCCACCAGCCGCCGCGTCCTGGACCGCGTGACGACGCTCGCGCTGGTGTATCGCCTGACCGGCGAGCGGCGCTACGCCGACCGCGCATGGACGGAGCTTTCGGCCGCCGCGGCGTTCAAGGACTGGAACCCGCCGCACTTCCTCGACACGGCCGAGATGACGCAGGCCTTCGCCGTCGGCTACGACTGGCTGTACGACGTCTGGTCGGCCGCGCAGCGAAAGACGCTCCGCGAGGCCATCGTGCGTCACGGCCTCGAGCCGGGGCTGGCCTGCCACGAAGGCCGCGGAAAGTCCAACTGGTGGCCGAAGTGCAGCCACAACTGGAACCAGGTCTGCAACGGCGGCCTGATGGCCGGCGCGCTGGCCATCGGCGACGAGGAGCCGGAGCTGGCCGGCAAGATCCTCGCGCTGGGCCTGGCGAGCATCCAGTTGCCCATGGCCGAGTTCGCGCCCGACGGCGCGTGGGCCGAGGGGCCGGGGTACTGGCACTACGCCGTGCGGTACAACGTCTACCTGCTCTCGGCGCTCGAAAGCGCCCTGGGGACCGACTTCGGCCTGGCCGAGGCCGCCGAGGGGTTCGACGAAACGGGCCTGTTCCCCGTCTACATGACCTCCCCGCTGGGCACGACGTTCAACTTCGCCGACGTCGGAGCGAATCACCACATCCGTGCCGCGCAGATGTTCTGGCTGGCCCGCAAGTTCAACCGGCCGCACTACGCGATGTACCAGTACGAGCACGCCAGGCCCGAGGCGCTCGACCTGCTGTGGGACCCCTGTCTGCGCGGCAAAGCGGTCGAGGCGCTGCCGACGGCGAAGTGGTTCCGCGGGTGCGACGTCGTCACCATGCGGAGCGGCTGGGGGCCCGACGCGGCGTTCGTCGGGTTCAAGGCGGGCTCCAACGCCGTCAACCACTCGCACCTGGACCTCGGCAGCTTCGTCCTCGACTGGAAGGGGCGGCGCTGGGCCGTCGACCTCGGCAGCGACAACTACAACATGCCCGGCTACTTCGAAACGCGCAAGCAGCGGTGGACCTACTACCGCCTCCGGGCCGAGGGACACAACACGCTGGTGGTCAACCCCGGCGCCGGCCCCGACCAGCCACCGAAGGCCCGGGTGAAGATAACGCGGTTCGAGCACGCGCCCGGTCGGACGACGGCAACCGCCGACCTGACGCCCGCCTGCGCCCCGCACGCGGCCAAGGTCGAGCGGACGATCGAGCTGGCCGGCGACCAGCGCGTGACGGTGACCGACACGGTCGAGCTGAAGGCCCCGGGCGACGTGTGGTGGTTCTGGCACACGCAGGCGGAGGTGGCACTCGGCGACGGCGGGCGCGCGGCCGTGCTCACGCAGGACGGCACGTCGGTCCGCGTCGAGATCGCTTCGCCCGAGGGCGCCGTCTTCACGGTGATGCCCGCGCAGCCGCTGCCGACCTCGCCGAACCCCAAGGAGCAGAACCCGAACACCGGCGTCCGCAAGCTGGCGATTCACCTGGAGAAGGTCCGCGAGGTGACGATCACTGTCCGGGTCACCGCGCCGTGACCGGCCGCACTAACTGACTTGGGCCATCATGGCGACGCCTGCGGTACCGCCATGCCATGCGCCACGTGTGCGGGGCGGGTGCCATGCTCACGCTTGCGTGAGCATGCAGACTGTCGGACAGCATGTAGGGCGGCTGCTCGCAGCCGCCGATCTTCATCTCCGCGTGGCTGCAAGCAGCCACGCTACAGGCTGCGCCGCCAGAACCACCCACCCTACGCCGCTCTCACCGATTCTCGGCGTGGAGCCACCGGAGGCCGCCGGGCCAGCCGCGCGACGAGTGTTCCAGGATTGAGCGATAGGTGTCGTTGACGCGGCTTGTGGTGTAGTCGTAGCGGTCGCGGTCGGCGACGACGTAGTTGGCGATGCAGGCGGCGCGGAACTGGCCGGCGTTGGAGTAACCCTTCCCCTTGCCGCAGGTTTCGATCAGGGCGGGATCGTTCATCAGTTGCCACGTGGTCGCCGGTCGGCCGCCCGCGTCGCGGTAGACGACGCAGGTGGAGGTGTCCACGGCGCCCCACGCGCTGTCGCGGAACGCCTCGATGATGACGTGGCCGCTGTAAGCCAGCTCGGTGTCGGCTAGCATCACCAGGCGCGCGGGCAGCCCCGCGACCTGGCAGAGCGCCGCCACGGTGGCCTGGGCGTCGTCACCGGCGGGCGGCCAGGCGGCGACGATCCGTTCCAGCTCCGGCCGGGAGCCGCGCACGTAGGAGACGGCCGTCGGCGTGTGCGACGTGTAGAGGCACGCCGCGGTGGCGTCGCACAGTCGGACCATCTCGCCGAGCAGGGCCACGTCGACGGAGCCCGGTGCGTGGGAGTCGGCCTGGAGCATCCGGCGGTACGCCGGCCCGAACTGGCCGATGCCCTGAAAGCGTTTCAACTCTTCCGGCAGCACGTCGATCCTCGGTCCGATAGTTATGTAGGGCGGCTGCTCGCAGCCGCCAAAACGTGTATCCGCGTGGCTGCCCCGACAAGTCGGGGTCTCCGCTTCGCTCCGACAAGCAGCCACCCTACGTTTGCCAGACGGCGCGGGCCGCGCGGGCGAAGCGGCGCTCGATATCCGCGATGGTGAACCACTCGCGTCCGTTGAGGTAGGTGCGGACCTTGCCGCGGAACGGTTTCCACCAGTGTTCCGGCACGCCGCGCGCCCCGGCGACGGCCCCGACGATGCTGCCTGCGGTGGCGGCGGTGCAGTCGTTGTCGAGCCCCATGGCGACGGTGATGCCGAGGGTCCGCGTGACGTCGCCCTTGCCCAGCGCCAGGCCGAAGACCGTGGCGCAGGCGTTGTTGAGGGTGTGGGCGGTGTGCATGCCGGGGAACCGTTTGTCGACCAGTTGCCGCGCGCGCCGCCAGTCCTTGAGCTTCGGCGCGGTCCGCAGCGCCCAGCTTACATCTTTGTAGAGTCGGCAGCGGCGCGGGATTTCCCCGAGTCCGATGCGGCAGGCCTCCAGGGGAGTGTCGACGGTGAACGCGGCGGCGATGGTGGCGGAGAAGTACATCTCGCCGAAGATGCCGTTCTGCCGGTGCGACAGGTACGCGTCGCGCCAGGCCATCTCGGCGGCGCGCTCGGGCCAGCCGGGCGCGGCGTAGCCCCAGGGGTCGCTGCGGATGTCGGCCCCGATCCATTCCTGGTAGGGATTGCCGCGCGTGCCGGTGCGCCGCCACGAAACACCCGCCCGGAGGTTTTCCAGCGCCACCTTCTCGGCGGTGCAGGCCATGGGCAGATACTTCAGCCACGCCTGCCCCACGTCGGCGGTGGTGAACCCGGGGCCGTGGTCCTCGAGGATCAACAAGCCCAGCACCGTGTAGGTCAGGTCGTCGTCCACCGGGACGTGTCGGAGGCCCTTGCGGGTGTAGTCGCGGCCCTCGCTGAAGCCGTAGTGCCGGCGCTGTGGGCCGGCGGCCACGGGCCAGTAGTCCGTGGGCGGGAAGTCGACGCGGCAATGGTCGGCCATCTGCTCGATCAACTCGACGGGCCACTGCTCGACGATGGCCCCGAGGGTGCAGCCTGCGCACCGGGCGAGCCACGCGCCGCGCAGGCGGTCGCGATAGGCCTTGGCGTCGAAGCGGTCCCACAGCCGCCGTGGTCCGCGCGGCCGCGCGGCACGGATGGCCGCCAGGTCGTTGGGCTCGTCCTTGAGGAGTGTCGCCGGCGGGGTGGCGCGCTGGAGCGTGCGCTTCAGGGCGCGGACCTGGCGCAGGAGGCGCGACACGTCGGTCCCCACGCGTCCGCGCAGCGCGCCCTGCTCGTGCCGCATCTCGGCCCAGCGCAAGAGGTTGGCCATCTCGGCCGGCAGGTCGTCGAAGTATCCCACGAGCGATCTCCTATGTGAGGGTGCGAACGGCAGACGTTGTGCCACGGGCGGACGGAGGTGTCAACCTGGAAACCGGCTCCAGGCGTTCGGTTCGCGGGGTGTCGGTTGTCCGAGGCCGGCGTGGCGGGACTGGCTGGGCCTCCCGGGTAGAGGCCCATGGCGGGCCGGGGGGTAAAGCTTTGGGGGCTCCGCGGGGTTTATACTGGAGGAGGTGCAGCGCTACAAGTTTTGGCTTGACGGTCGCTTACGAGGAGTGTTAGACTTCGTTTCTGCTTTTGCAAGGGCTGGGTGTGAGAGGGATTCCTGCGCGAACCGGCTGCGCGGTGATGGGCCGGTGTTTCGGACGGCTGGGAGGTCATCATGGCAAAGAATGCTTGCTGGGGCATCGACGTCGGCCAGTGTGCCCTGAAGGCAGTGAAGCTCAGGCAATCGGGCGGCGAGGTGGAGGCCGTGTCGTTCGACGTCATCGAGCACGCCAAGATCCTGAGCCAGCCGGACGCCGACGAACAGCAGCTGATCCGCAACGCGCTGGACAAGTTCCTGTCGCGCAACGACGTGAAGAACGACACCATCGTGGTGGGTGTTCCGGGTCAGGCCAGTTTCAGCCGCTTCATCAAACTCCCGCCCGTTGAGCTGCGAAAAGTTCCCGAGATCGTCAAGTACGAAGCCCGCCAGCAGATTCCGTTCAACCTGGACGAGGTGATCTGGGATTACCAGACGATGACGACTCCGACCGGTGGTCCGGCGGAGATCGAGGTGGGCATCTTCGCCATGAAGCGGGACATCGTTCAGGATTACGTGAACGACTTCACGCAGGTGAAGATCACGCCGGACGTGGTGCAGATGGGTCCGGTGGCGTTGTACAACTACCTGCAGTTCGACCGGCAGGACGGCGCGGGGGCCACGTTGCTGGTGGACGTGGGTGCGGAGAACACGAGCCTGGTGATCGCCGACGGGTACCGGGTGTGGATTCGCAACTTCCCGCTGGGCGGCAACAACTTCACGCAGGCCCTGGTCCGGGCGTTCAAGCTGACGTTCGGCAAGGCGGAGAACCTGAAGCGTCACGCGGCGGAGAGCAAGTACGCCCGCGAGGTGTTCCAGGCGATGCGTCCGGTGTTTACGGATCTGCTGACGGAGGTTCAGCGGAGCATCGGTTTCTACACGAGCCTGCACCGCGAGAGCCGCATCGAACGTGTGCTGGCCATGGGCAACACGTTCCGCCTGGCGGGGCTTCAGAAGTTCCTGTCGCAGAACCTCGGCGTGGACGTGGTGAGGACCACGCGGTTCAACTCGCTGCACGGTGAGCAGGTGACCGGGGCCCCGGTGTTCAAGGAGAACATCCTGAGCTTCGGGGTGTCGTACGGCTTGGCGCTTCAGGGGCTGGGTCAGGGCACGGTCAACACCAGTCTGCTGCCACCGGAGATTCTGAAGGAAAAGGCGCTGAAGCGGAAGCGTCCGTTCGTTGCGATGGCGGCGGTGGCCGTGGTGGCGGGGTTCGCGCTGCTGGCCTACGGGGCGTACCAGAGCGTGAACGCCCTGGTGGACGTTCCTGAGCAGCGGCTGGGATCGCTGGACCGCCCGGAGGGAGGTGTGCTCCGGGAGGTGGCCGGCCTGAAGAAACAGAACGAACGGTACCGGGGGGAGTTCGAGACCGCCAAGGGGGCGCTGATTGCCCAGCAGAAGCAGATCGACGACTACCTTAAGCTGGTCGGCGTGTCGCCCCGCTACGGCGATGAGACGCCGGCGCCGCCGCGGTATCGCGACCTGTGGTACCAGGTGGTGAAC
>Ga0272444_10000586_pt1 | contig 38308 bp, 42 predicted proteins | sample SSMForm13_FD_201033 | JGI IMG/M metagenome (GOLD analysis project Ga0272444, IMG submission 201033) | Marine sediment archaeal communities from Little Sippewissett salt marsh, Falmouth, MA, United States - SSM-Form-13 | ecosystem: Environmental > Aquatic > Marine > Wetlands > Sediment ...
CTGACTGCAAGCAGGAACTGCAGGCAGGGGACACCCTGGTGATCTGGGGGACTAAACTGTCTTGTTCATCCTGAGATACTTTCTGACTGTTTTCGGTACAGCCCGGCAATCGGGCTGATCTGTCAACTTGGGGAATCTTATTTGCGAAAATCCCCAATCCGTCGCAATTAACAATTCTAAGATTCCGGAAGTCGAGGAGAGTGATATTATTTGATTACAAAAACAGGCAGGCCGGATAGGAACACGGTGGGCATGGGTTCCGTTGACCCTGGGGGACAGCGACTAACTTTTTGTGACGTGATGAGTCCTCTGGTTTCGCTGACTTTACATAACATACATTATAGAACTGAGGTATCATACAAGAAAAAGACCCCTTGAACAACTTCAGGAGTCTTTGTTGCGATGCTCTCAGTTAATAATATGGTTCCCATCTCTGGACGGATCTTCGATGACAGGCAGTCCGAAGCAATACCCCTCATTGCCAGTCTTTTGTGGTGCAACAGTCTTACCTGTGAACGTCAGCATGCCGGTTCGTGATTATCTATCGTTTAAAAAAGCTGTTTTAGCCGTTGCGTGCCTCATCATGTCCTGGGTCGTAAATGCCTGTTGTATGAGTCTTGCGCGCGCAGCTATGTCCTTCTTCCCGTCCTGGCGTGCACAAATTGCCCTGAATTCATCGGCGAACCCCACGCCTATCAGGCGCATTGCCTCAATGATGCCTGTTGCAGCATCTACAAGAAACAAGGTGACTCCATTACCTCTTGAACTCAGCCATTCATGCATGGTATCCTGGTCAAATCGTGTGATATCAAAGGCTATATCAAAGCTCAAGCCCTGCCCGAAATCAATGACCAGAAAGGGGACATCATGCTGTTCGAAGAGATAAGCCGTAATCTCCCCTTCTGTGAAAAGGCTTCTCTCCTTGTCGGATATATTGTGTAGCGATAGCAGCACATTGAAAAATGAGCTTGTCGGAATGCCGATGTACTGTTCCTTCCCGTTGCAGAGGTGCTCGATCGGGAAAAGCTGTCCTACCTGGTATTTTTCCATGAGTGTGATGATTTGGACCGTTTGAGGTCCGGTGTTACTGGATACATTAAGAAATTTCTGCCTGTTTACCGGCTGTTGACAAGGGAGAAAAGCCCGGCCCTGGCCGGGCTCGGGCTTCTCATATCAGCCCCCTCTCCCGAAAGCTGTAATAACCTTTATCCCCAACGACAAGATGATCCAGTACCTGGACATCGAGGAGCTCACCGGCTTTAACCAGAAGCTCTGTGACCTTGATATCAGCATTGCTGGGTTCGGTGTTCCCGGATGGATGGTTGTGTGCCACCATGATGCTATTTGCATTTGCCAGTAAGGCACCCTTGAAAACCTCCCTGGGATGCACCAGCGAGGCATTCAGTGTCCCGCGGCTGATCATCTCTACCCCGATGATCTGGTTTTTTGTATTGAGATAGAGCGCATAGAATTCCTCGCTGGCCTTGTCAGGAAGTCCTATGTTGCACAAAAAGTCATATGCGATATCAGCGCTTTTGATAGCCGGGTGCATGAAGGTAATACTGGATTCACGAACAAGGCGGACGCTGTAGAGTGGAACGGAGGTCGTCTTTTCCTTCTCGGTAAACAGCGGGAGTGTAAGGTTGTTGTTCATGGCAGTAAGGGTTTGCGTTGTAGAGAGTTACTCTGGCTCTTATCAAGCCATATCCCCGGAGGGACAAAGGAACTCCCTGTGCAGGCAAACTTTTTGCGCAAGGGAGGAAGTGATCTGCACAAATGCAATGCGGAAGAGAACGGCCCTTGCGCAAAAAGGCAAACTGTGCGACCTTTGTTGGCCCGCCTTCCGGGGTAGGATTGATTTCTATGCGCCCCCGGCGCCATGACAGCCCAATGAGGCACTGCAACAGTGCCGGGCCATGATGTTCGGAGCCACTCCCCTTCCCAAAGGCTCCGATTGACTGATATCCTGAAATTCTCGTTACTTTAGGAGAGGTATTCCTACAGACACTGTGATCAAGCACCCATGTATGCCCTGGTAGACTGTAATAACTTCTATGCTTCGTGTGAACGCGTCTTCAACCCCGCCTTGAATGGAAGACCTGTTGTAGTGCTGTCGAATAACGACGGCTGCGTGATTGCACGTTCCAACGAAGCCAAGGCCCTCGGCATCGAGATGGGGACGCCTGAGTTCAAATGCAGGTCAATTCTGAAGCGTCATCATGTCGCGGTGTTTTCATCCAACTATCCCCTGTATGGAGACATGTCGTCTCGTGTCATGACGACACTGGCTGCATTTACGCCTTCCATCGAGGTCTATTCCATCGATGAATCCTTTCTCGATCTCAGCGGGTTCAGCCGTTTTAATCTTGCTCAATACGGCCAGAAAATCCGGACCACTGTCGGGAGGTATACTGGAATACCCGTAGGTATAGGCATCGCACCCACAAAAACGCTTGCAAAGGTCGCCAACCGTTTTGCCAAGAAATACCCTGGTTTTCATGGCGTCTGTATTCTTCGTGAAGACGAAAAGATCCGGAAGGCACTACGTATGACTGACATTGGTGATATCTGGGGGATCGGCCGTCAGTGGAGACAGTTGTTGCAGGCTGCCGGCATACGAACAGCTGCTGACTTTGTGAGTGTATCACCGCAGTGGGTGCGTCGTCATATGCACGTGACAGGCGCAAGGATTCAGGCTGAGCTGAAAGGTCAATCCTGTCTGTTTCTGGAGGAGGTGCAGCAGCCTAAAAAGAGCATCTGCACTTCACGAACATTTGGCCAGAACATTGATACAGAAGAAGAGCTGCAACAGGCAGTGGCATCCTTTGCCGCCAGATGTGCCTACAAGCTTCGCAAGGAAGGTTCGGCAGCCTCGGTTCTGTCTGTATTTGCCGGGACAGGTCCTTTTGCCGCACCACAAGAACGATTCTGGGCAACCCGCACGGTGTCACTTCCTGTAGCTGCTAACGATGCCATCACTCTTGCCAGGGCTGCTGAAAGCCTCCTGGGATCGGTTTACAGGCCTGGTATAGTCTACCGGAAAGCTGGTGTTTTGGTAAGCGGTCTTACACAAGCTTCAGGGGCAGGAAGAAAAGAACTGGCGCTATTCTCGAATGAGGATATGGTTCCCGATGAGGCAAGGGCTAAGCTGATGAGGGCTGTTGACACAATCAACGAGAGGTACGGCAGAGAGACCGTTCATCTGGCTGCAGAGCATGCTCAGGCATGGAAACCGAAACAGGAATGTCTGTCGCCCCGATATACAACGCAATGGTCCGATATTATCAAGGTCCGATTGTAGATGTTCTTATTTGAAATGCATAAAGAGCTTTAAAAAGTAAAGAACTCTCCCATATGACGAAAAGAGCAAGTCATAAACTGCTTGGAATCTTTATAGCAATCCTGATTCTTTTACCTTCATCTGGATATAGCAATACGGGGAGAGGAACTATCGTCGCTGTTGCTGATGGCGATACCGTTACCCTCTTGCGGCCTGACAAGACTCAGGAAAAGATACGCCTCTACGGGATTGACTGCCCCGAGAAACGCCAGGCGTTCGGTACAAGGGCAAAACAGTTCACCGCCATGCTTGTTTTTGGGAAAACCGTGACGATCAGGCGCGTTGACCGTGACAGATACGGCCGGACTATTGCCTGGGTCGAGGTGAACGGCAGGTCTCTTAATAAGGAACTGCTGAAAGCCGGACTTGCCTGGCACTACAAGCGATACTCCAATGACAGTGAACTTGCAGAACTGGAAACAGAGGCCCGTTTGCGACGACAGGGATTATGGGCAGATCCTTCCCCAACAGCTCCCTGGGAGTTCCGGAGACGGACAAGACGATAAGCATCTTTCTGTTAACAAAGTTCTTTTCCCCCATATTCCTCTTATCTTTTGTCATGAAGCTCTCCACTGATGGGTGGTGGTGTGAATGGTAATTTTCCAGGTTACCCATTACAAAATTACAACTTATCCCCTTGACTGAGGGCTTTTTTTCACGAACCGATCAATTCAGGACAAAGAAAAGACGAAAAAACTGGTCGTCAGGAAGGAAACCGGAAAAAGAACGATGTCAAAACTATTTAGCTCAAAATACCATGCCAAGGAATCCGGTGAATATGAACCTGGATCTAATGAACTGGTATTGAAAAATCTTCAAGGAATTACCTCAAAAGAGGATATCGACCAGGCAGAGGTAAAGGGCTACACTGAAGCATTTGATTTTATGATCAACAACTTCTCCAGCGATCAGCAACTCGCTATTTCTGACATTGATGAGATTCACAGAGTTTTCTTCGGAAATCTGTATTCATGGGCAGGAAAACACCGATCCGTCAATCTGACAAAGGACAGCTTCACATTTCCTGCCGCACAATTCCTCGAGCAAACATTAGCTCAATTCGAAAACGATATTCTTAAACCCAATACCCCTTGTCACGGAAGCAGATATGAAACTGTGCGCATGATCGCCAGCGTACACCTTGAATTGCTGTTTATTCATCCATACCGAGAAGGGAATGGCCGAACAGCAAGACTGATTGCCACACTGATGGCATTTCAGGCAGGATATAGCGGATTTGATTGGAAGATTCTTGAAAGGAAATTCAACCAGTACGTAAGATCTATCCAGAAACTAGACCTTGAGCTTATGTGTACTCTTCTTGATGAGGGGCTTCTTGACTGAAGCACCGGAAGGAAACATGTTGCGTAAAACCTTTTTTGCGCAGGTGATTCCCTCTATCCTTGATGATGAAATCACCTCACGAAACAGGATCGCCTGGCGCCCCTGCTCTGATCGAAGTTTCGGATGTGTCTGTACAAGAGAGGGCTTCATAATATCTATCTGTGCGGATCGTTGCTTTTCACTGAAGATAGACATTTTCAAATCAATATTGAACTTGCAAGGAAAAAATGGACTCATTAAGAAGCCATAGCGATCGGTGTTGTAGCGTTTGATGCTCACCCGTTTGCCGAACACCAAGTCGCTTGTGAACTGCTTTGCGCATGTGCCAAACGCCTGGCGTTTCTCGGGGCAGTCGATGCCTTCGAGACGAACCTTTTCCCGGTGGTTGCCGGGAAGCAGCAGCGTAATGGTGTCGCCGTCGGCAACGCCGACAACTTTGCCGGTTGTTGGGGCTGCGGTGGCTGCTGCTGTTCCGACAATGAGCAGCCAGAGGGCGAGAATCGATGTGGTTATGGTGGTCCTGGGGTGCTGCACGGGTTTTCTACTCTTTGTTGCCGGGCGGAGCGGATGCGCAGCTGGCGGGGCGTCGGCCCGGGATCAATCGAGTTCAATATCCCTCTTCGTTCAGGTTTCGGTAATTATCACATCCCGTCTGGTTCCCATTGTCGCAAGCCTTGCCATACCATTCTTTTGCTTTTCTTTTGTCCTGCTTCACGCCTATACCTAAGGAGTACATCACCCCGAGGTTGTGCTGGGCTTGAGCGTCTCCTTGTGCTGCCGCCAACTTCCACCACTTCATCGCTTCGGCGTAGTCCTGTCTCACCCCTTCCCCATTGGCATACATCACCCCGAGGTTGTGCTGGGCATCAGCCTGTCCTTGTGCTGCCGCCAACTTCCACCACTTCATCGCTTCGGCGTAGTCCTGTCTAACACCTTTCCCATTCTCGTACATCACCCCGAGGTTGTTCTGGGCTTGAGCGTATCCTTGTGTTGCCGCTAACTTGAACCACTTCATCGCTTCGGCGTAGTCCTGTCTAACACCTTTCCCATTCTCGTACATCACCCCGAGGTTGTTCTGGGCTTGAGCGTATCCTTGTGCTGCCGCTAACTTATACCACTTCACTGCTTCGTCGTAGTCCTGTCTCACCCCTTTCCCATTGTCGTACATCACACCGAGGTTGTGCTGGGCATCAGCCTGTCCTTGTGCTGCCGCTAACTTCCACCACTTCATCGCTTCGGCGTAGTCCTGTCTCACCCCTTCCCCATTGGCATACATCACCCCGAGGTTGTTCTGGGCATCAGCGTCTCCTTGTGTTGCCGCTAACTTATACCACTTCACTGCTTCGTCGTAGTCCTGTCTAACACCTTTCCCATTGTCGTACATCACACCGAGGTTGTGCTGGGCATCAGCCTGTCCTTGTGCTGCCGCCAACTTATACCACTTCATCGCTTCGGCGTAGTCCTGTCTCACCCCTTCCCCATTGGCATACATCACCCCGAGGTTGTGCTGGGCATCAGCCTGTCCTTGTGCTGCCGCTAACTTATACCACTTCATCGCTTCGGCGTAGTCCTGTCTCACCCCTTCCCCATTGGCATACATCACCCCGAGGTTGTGCTGGGCATCAGCCTGTCCTTGTGCTGCCGCTAACTTCCGCCACTTCATCGCTTCGGCGTAGTCCTGTCTAACACCTTTCCCATTGTCGTACATCACACCGAGGTTGTGCTGGGCATCAGCCTGTCCTTGTGCTGCCGCTAACTTGTACCACTTCATCGCTTCGTCGTAGTCCTGTCTAACACCTTTCCCATTCTCGTACATCACCCCGAGGTTGTTCTGGGCTTGAGCGTATCCTTGTGTTGCCGCTAACTTGTACCACTTCATCGCTTCGGCGTAGTCCTGTCTAACACCTTTCCCATTGTCGTACATCCACCCGAGCGCAGTCTGGGCATCAGCATCTCCTTGTACAGCATCTCTTCTCACCTCTGCAACTTGTTGTAGTATGGGGGCTTCACAGAAACCTTTTGACGGCAACATCAGGCCCGTCAGCATCACCAAAGCAAAAAGTATGGTTCTCATAGTTGTAGGTGTTATATGGGGTTCATTTACACTCAAGGTACTCCACGAGACCGGGAGTTTCATTTGGGTTCACAGAGAGATCTTACTCTAAGTCCTCTTTTGAACGTTCAAGCTCATCGACGCGGGTTACTGCGTCCGGTGAAGCGCCTTGTTAGGAAACTGTGCCCGCGAATCAAGTTACCCTCCAATCTTGACACCAAACACTTCTTTGACTTTCTCGGCACATATCCCGTAAGAAATAGGTATGGTTTCTGTCGAATTTCTTACACAAGCGATTCGCTTGAGTTCATTGCCAACTATTCCTACAATGAACACCTGGTTAGACCCTTCCGAGGCACGAAGACGGATAACCGCAAACTTCATCGGGCCACTCTCGACATAGGTGGCTTCGGAAGTGAAATGAACCTCGGCATTTGGATAACCTTGTGAGGCGAGATACTCCTTTGTTTTTATCATGACTCGCTCGACTGTGTAAGCCTCCAGGTTCTTTAAGAAGTTCAAATCGAAGTTCTGTTGCGTTACACCTTCGGAGTCTTGGCTGGAGACAACGACTCGAATGTTTTGATTGGCACTTGGCTGTGGAGCACTTGCAGCCTCTCGCTCATTGACGTGTTGTGCAGCGCTTTTTCCAAGATTGCCCGCGAAGTAATTCACGACGGGTATAGCCAGAAGGAAAAGAATGATGTGCTTCCAGTTCCACTGCTTCATTTCGTCCCCCTAACATTGTTGTAATCGGAAACTAAAAATTCCCAATTTTTCGCAAATAAGATTCCCCAGGTTGGCGATTATAAATTACGTCATTGTTTAGAAAAAACCTGTACTGTCCGGTTAAAATAGGGCGAGTTGAGGCACAGGGTCTCTTGCCTTTTTGATAGACCGCTCATTGAACGACAAAATATCGATAAGCACTCGCTGCTCCATGACGACAGAGGCGATCATGCGGGTCAAGACCTACAGAGAACCGTGATATTTCGTCTGGAATTTGATGTAGGCCAGGAGCAGGTAATAGCACCTGGCTGCCCAGATCTATGACAACACGGCATTGCGACTGATTCCAAGAAACGACTTGATCTTCAGGTTCTGCTTGAGCCACTTGAAGAACAGCTCGATCTGCCAGCGCGACGTGTAGATGTCGGCAATCGTCGATGCCCGCTTTATGTCGTCGGGTAACAGCAATGCACCGCTGTTACCCGACAACACATAGGGATGCCGCCAGTTTCATGTTGTTGGTGGGGAACTCATACACCTTGCCGATTTTCGGGTCGGTGTAGCAAACCAGACGAAGAGCTTTCGGGTATTTTTTTCTTGATTCCTCGATAATCAGTTCGATTTTCTCGTCGCGACTGACCTGCTTATTTCGTATCGGTTTATGCTGTCCGGCAGAAGATAACTGCCTATGATGTTTTGAATGCGTTTCAAACGTTTTTGTTTGAAACGTTGGTAAATTCCAAGAACTTTAAGAAGTAATAAGGAGAAAGAAATGCGCGTCAGATATTTTGGAGCATCTTCCTTCCTGGTTCCGTCAGTATATAGCGCTGATGCTGACTTCGTGGCGCATCAGGATGGGTCATCGCCAATAACCCTTCATCGACCAGTGGGCGAATATGACGATTGTAATTCGTGGTATGGACAGCCAAACCCAGATGCTCTAGAATTTCTGCCCTGGACCTCGGCTTGATGCAATAATGCAATACCCTGATGTTCAATGGCACTTCGTCACTCACTTCGTCACTCACTTCGTCACTCACTTCGTCACTACCTTTCATCGGGACTATGTCATGAGCAGGAAGAACGGTAAGGAAATAGCTGCTGTCCTCATCTGTTTCAAAAACGGGGGCAGGTGATCCATTCAGTTCCATTGCCCGTTTGATAGTCGGAATACCGGTCCCTCTTCCTTCGGTCAAATGGAGTTCTTTAAGAAAATCACCAACGCGACGGTTACGGTAGTCACGGGCAACAATGCGCCGGTTCCGGGCAAGCACCTCAGCTGTCACAGGAGGAACAGGCCCCGGAAAACTCAGGATTTCTATCTTGTCCGGCCAGATCTGGACCTCGATCGGGCTTCCGAGTTCATAGCTCTTGTGGTAGACAGCATTGGACAGCGCTTCCTCAACAGCTTCAAATGGGAAATTGAAAAATCTTTCTGCTTCGGCCTGGCCGGGTACTTTTCGAACCCTTTCTTCAATGATCGATGTCCTGATAAATGTCAGTGCCTCGCGCAACTGATGATGAAGCGGCCCCCTGAAATAACGTTCGGTAAAATCCTTTCCGGCTTCATCTTTGCGAAGAACCACTTCAATCCAGGCCCGGGGAAAAAACCGTCCAGGCTCTCTTGAAAAAAAGAGTAACCCCGCGTTGATGGGGCGGAGGGCCTCATCAGGTCCACGGGCAATATTCATTAGCCGGCACAACTGGTCAAACGGCATCGAGGAACTCTCCTCAAAGAGATCGCTCCTGATCTCTCCAAGAAAACTTCTGATGAGACCAAGATCCAGATCGTTCAGCTGAGCCTCGGGATGTACGCGGTCATCATAGGGAATGCGTGCCGCAAGTTCCTGCAGACGCCTGATATGTTCGCCCTGTGCCTTGATGGTCCTCGAGCCACTCCTGATATAATGAAAACGCGGTTGAGCCCCCTTCACAAGGGAAGCTGGTGCTGTATACGGGCGGACATCACCGGCAGGGCAATAGATGGCCAAAATGTGTTTGCCTTGCAAAACATATGGTTCGGCAACAGGCATATACAGCGGTTCAAGCCGATGACACAGAGTAGTAAGCTCCCCCTGGATCCGGTCGAGAGAATCTGGGTTCAGACCTGCCGGAGGCAGGACCGGACGGCCATCCTTTTCGGCGATGCCGATAATGATGTATCCCCCTCCCCAATTGTTGATATCATTGGCAAAGGCACACATCGTCTGCAGGACATCCTGGGGATTCCATCCCTGCTTGAATTCAAGCCGTTCCCATTCGATCACCTTTCCATTGACAAGCTCATGAATATTGACCGCAAGCGCCATAAAAAAAGGGGTTATCGGTTACTGCATTGGCTGATATCCTGTCTTTTAATATAAGGCATTTCATTTTCATAGCCACCCGCGCCATGCTTCGCAAATCAGACCATTGCCAGCGTATCAGGCTCACAGTACTTTTTCAGCCCTGTCATGATACCCTGCCGTACATACTTCCCCGTCTCTTCATACTGCAGACGCGCATATGCTGTCATGGCCGCTCCGCTGTTTTTTATAGCTTGCTCCTCATGAGCCGCCTGCATGCGCAACAGAAACTCGCCTACCCTATCGACGTTTATTGTTGAATGCTCATCCTGCACGAACTGTCCCTGGATATCCTCCTTCGCACTATCTTTGCCGACTCAATTCTCCAGTTCCAACTGAAGCATAACAATCCCTCTCTTGAGTGGCTTCATGTTCAAACATTTATCATCAATATATACCCTCCCTCAAAATCAAAAGTACTCTTTTGCCTTGGACCAATCCAGGATACAACAGACAAAAAATGAGGTCATTCTCCCAACCACATAGTACCGCAAAAAAACTCTCTTATGAGTTGCCAGAAACAGACTCAGGGCTTAAGCCTTCATAGCGGTTTTTACCTATATAGCACACCGGATTCCACTTGTTAACATCCTATCGTATTTTTTTACAGTTACTTATCCGTCTTTTCACTCATTTCTATTAACAACCAACACACCGTGTTAACACCCTAATTCGCTATGCGACAATGTTTTACACGGCACGTGTTAACATTGCTTTATCTTGCACTACACTCTTCTTCCCAAATCCCCTTCATGCCTTATAGTGCCAGCTGTTCTCCCTGGTAGGAGCTGAAGACGGGCAAGAGGAAAAATGTCCCTGAATAAAAGATGTGGGCGGAAAGGTTTTTGATCACACTATTTTCGTTGCGTCTGCATGTGTTCTGCAGATCACCTGCTTTTCATCATGCAGTAGCGGTTCCGTTTATGCGTAGAGTAAAACCCATCGGTTCTGCATTGATACTGCACATGGCACATGAATCCCATGAAAAGCACGACATCGCGTGACATGTACCAGGACGTGATGGTTTAGTGCATACAGTCCGCTCTCTCCCTCGTTGCCTTCTTGAATCAGGATTGTATGGATTCTGCGTCGAAGCGACTGTTTCAGAAGCATTGGTTACGCATAAACGGAACCGGCATGCTCAACAAGGTCCGGCACCATACACAGCACTCCTGGTTGCACTATCAATACATGCCATAGTGGTCAGGTTCTGCAATCTTGTCGGTCTTATATCATTCAGGAGCTGGGTGAATAAATATCACGGTTTACCTACTCGACATACTGTTACAGGCTCCTGCTTCAGGGTTACAAGATATCACGGAAGGTCGGTCTCTCAACGCTCTCGATATGCCAGAATTTCTGCATGTGTCCTGTTCGAGGTCTACCGGAAAACGTATCGAGTCTCTGCAGTTCAGAACGTTGGGCACGTCACATCAATCCGGTTCCGTTTATGCGTAGGGCCAGAAATTTTTCCACATCGTCCTCGTAGCAGGGATACAACACCGTAATGGAGATACGCTGCATAAACAGTGCATAAGTAGCTTCAATTGCAACGTCAAGACTTGAGAGGTTTCCGGTCCTTTGGAACACACATAAAACATGTGATCTTACGCATAAACGGAACCGCCTTCAGCCCAGTGAATGAGACAGAATCCGCATACATCACGCTTTTTGGAACCAGACTGAAAAGAAAAAGGGACTGGTTTGCAACAGTCCCTCACCTGAAAACCCGATGCATTTGGATACCCTACTCTATTGCAGCAGGAATGCACCGCCTTATGCCCCTCGCTTGGCGAGCGCCTCCATCAGCTCTGTATTATGAGCTTTCAGCACCTCCATTTTTCCACGCAGTTCAGCCACTTCCTCCCGGGCGGCATCCCGCTGTGCATGGGCATCTTCACGAGAGGCTTTCTCTGCATTCAGCTCCACGGTATACCGCTCGGTAGCCTGCCGTGCATTCTCATCAAGTATGGCAAGCCGTTCGCGTAACTGTGTAAGCTCAAGAGCCTTGCCATGCGCAGTCTCTCTTGCCTCGGCCAGACGCTCTTCCAGATCAGCTATCTGCTTATTGGCCACCTCGAGCCTGCCTTCGATCTCGTCAAGTGAACGTGATGCATCAGCAAGTTCACGTGATGCTTCTTCACGTTCCCGGGCACTCTCCTGTGTCAGCTCAACAACCTTCTGATCAGCAAGCTTCACAGCCTTGTCATTCAGGCTTACTGCAAACGACATGAGACGCTCATGCAAATCATTGACAACCAGAGACACTTCATCAGCAACATCTTGTGGCAACTCTGCTACAGCTTCTGTCTCTCCAGCAACAAGACCAGCTATGTACTCATCCCACACCTGCTTCAGCCGTGAGGCACTGCCGCCACCAACAACCTGTCGCAATGCAAAGCCGGTAATATTGCGGCCGCTCGCCTGTAACTCCTTGCCGGCCTGGACAATTTCCTCTTCTGTAAATTCAACTGGACGCATGCCTTTCTCTTCTTTTGAAGTTCATTCATGCTCAAAATACACAGCAATCAACAAAGAAACAAACGCACTAACAAAGAAAGATAGAAAGTAACTAACTAATAAACCATGGTGATCATCCGCCAGCGCACTACCAGGCGCGGGATGGAACACGCAACCATACCAGAAACAAAGCTCTATGGGATAATGATTACAAAGAAGGGATGCTGTACAAGGAAGGAATCAAAGCCCTGGAAGACCAGTCAAAGGCTCAACATTTTCTGCACTGTCGTTGCCCGGCGTATTGACACGTGGCGACACATCATATGCCTCCATGTCCGAGACTGCATATGGTTGCAGCATTGCAGCCAGTCTATCGGGATGACGGGAAAAACCTGGATCAAGCCATGCGCCATAGGCCTCAGGATGGAGTATTGCCGGCATGCGATCATGAATGGGCCTGACAAGCTCGTTAGGCTCTGTCGTGATGATTGCAAAGGTACGAAACACGTTGCCGTCTTCCAGTGATGGCCATGTTGTGCATATACCTGCCATGCCCATCAGTACACCATGCTTCCTGCGCAAGTAAACTGGCTGCTTCTTACGCCCGATCTTCCTCCATTCAAAGAATCCGTTTGCAGGCACGATACAGCGTTGCTGCGTGAAAGCCTGCCTGAACGATGGCTTTTCTGCCACTGACTCCGCACGGGCATTGATCAGACCTGCATCATTGACCGGATCTTTGGACCACGGCGGAACCAGGCCCCATCGTGCAGGAACCAGCACTGTCCCCCGCTCGTTCATGACAACCGGCTGAACACTTGCAGGTGCAATATTGAAGCTTGGGCCAAAGGCAAATGCAGCGTGATCAACGTGAAAGGCCTCTACCACATCCTCTACCGAAGTGAACAACACATATCTTCCGCACATGAGAACTAATTAAAAACCTATAAAGGAAGTGTTTTTGAAAGTGAATCCAAAACACTACACTATTATTAGGACACTTATACTGCCTTGATAATACATACTTTAACCCCCAATTACATCATAACCATGAAAAAGACGCTTGTAACGGCCTTGCTTCTCGGAGCAATAGCTCCCTGCTTTACAGGATGTGCAACAATTATGGATGGCTCTTCACAAACTGTAGGTATTTCTAGCACTCCATCTGGAGCATTAGTAACCGTAGATGGGAGAACTATCGGGAATACTCCTTTAACAATTGATTTGAAAAGGAAAGATAATCATACAGTTAAAATCGCCCTAGACGGATACCACCCTTATGAAATGACGCTCATCAAAAAAACTAATAGCTGGGTATGGGGAAATATCGTATTTGGAGGCCTTATAGGACTTGTAGTCGATGCTGCTTCCGGATCTATGTATAAATTAACACCTGAACAGGTTAATGCAGAGCTCCGTAACAATGGAAATGCCGCTGTTAATACCAACGAGAACACTATTATGGTCGCGGTTACTCTTAACCCTCAAGATTCATGGCAAAAAATTGGGGAACTCAAACATCTTTGACCCCCCTATAGACTGTTTTTCTGTTTTTCCGGAATATGAAAGACTGAGATAACAGTTAGAATTTTAGTCCCATACTATGCCAAATGCAGCGCTCGATCTGCAAGCCCGCCAGGGCTTGTTGATGGAGCGCCCTCTTCGGAAGATGCGGGCTGTCCGATCGAGGAGACACGCTGACCGCCCCGACGGGAAGCGTGCCGACGACATCGGGCTGCCGGCATCTTCCTGGCAGCGAAGCTGCCGCACGGCCCGTGACAGCGTAGCCGCTGGCGCAGGACTTGCACTCTCTTTGGCAAGTGGCCTGGCAAACCGACGAGAACTCGGGCAGCATGACTGATCCACCGCACCCACGGACTCTCACGCGGGCGCGACGTGCTGGCGGGCTTTCTGCCTGGCCTTTTGCAGAAAGCATGACAGCGCGTGGCGCCCGCCCTCCGGAAGCCTCGCTGCAGGGCACCGGACCAGCAACATAAACTCATACCAGTCGGGGCGGTACCCCGCCCGGACTGCATGACTGCAACACCGACACCATCCGTCTTCCACCAGGCCCTGGCCATACGCACCATTCCGGTAACCACCGACAGGATCCAGCGAATCATCAATTTAAATACTTGATAATTTGATGATTTGTCAAATAGATAACTCATCATTTCATCAAATTAGCAGATATTCAAGTTATCGCTTTACCCCGAACAGCCTAGGCAACCAGGAGCGCCTTGCTGTAGCGCTTCAGTGACTCCTCCTGGTACCAGAATCCTATGCACCATATTTCAAGACAGACCACCGTAAACCGTGACATGCTCCCGATCTTTTCCTGCAGCGCTTTGCTGCCCCCCTGAACCTGCAGGGCCTGTGCAGCCTGAAACCCCGCGACAGCTGGATTGAGCATCGGCTTGCCGCCGTAATGACCGGCAATGCTTTCCAGGCCGTAAATGAGCATCTCAAGCTCATCAGCGGTAAACCGCCCTTTCATCCGCTCCACCTCTTCCCGGAACAATCCCGGAAACAAGTTCAGGACATACTCGCCCCCGGCGTTAAGCGACCGGAAATACCCGGTCATGAGTTCCCGGCACTCCGTACTTACCCTGCTACGTAGTTGTGATTCTGCCATATGTGTACAAACTTCAGGTTATTTGATTACTGTTACCTCAACCACGAGTCTCCCCCCGCAGCCCGCCGCCGGAGGCGGCGACGCCACCCCGACCACTCACCACAGAGGCAAGGCCTCCCGAAGAAAGCCTTGCCTGGTTACCGTTACCTCTCCAGCACAAGCTTCTGCTCATCGAGCCTTGCCAGCTCCGGAGCCAGTGGGGACTGATGGACATATCCTGCCCCATCCGGTACACAGGACTCGGAACACACCCACAGGCAGTGATCATCTGAGACCCGGAGACGGTAACCGCTCACATAGTGCTTTATGCCCTGATGGGAATAACACAGGGACGTTTCAAGTGGATCATGCGGCTCATGACTGAAGATTGGCGACGATGACTCATTGGTTACCTTGGCAAGCCTTCTGCCGCACACCTCGCAGAAATAATGCTCATATTCAGCAACGCGTTGCAGTGAATAGGCATAGTAGGGGTACTGCATGTCCTTTTCCCATGCCTGTGCAAGCATACCGTAATAGCCAAGCGTTGCATACCCGGACTCCCTTGCAACCTCGACAGCGCCAGCAGGAAGGCAGGCTTCTGAACATACTTCATGCAGGGCGCCATTGCGCATCATCACGACAATACGCTCCTTGCGACTCTCACTGATGACACGTGAGCAGCCGTGGCACCTTGGCACAAGTAACCTGTCCTCATCCGGATTGTAATACCCGCACATGGTAAAGTAATCATCCTTGTAACCGTCATACATTCCGGGCTCGTAAGGCTCCCTCCACCAGTAGGGAGGCTGAAGAATCTTCGTTGTCTCTGTCTGAGTGGTCATAATTGGTTCTCCTGTCTTGGGGGATATTGAACGCGCCTGTATCTCATGTACTTCCTATATGAAATATACAAAATACCACAAACTTTCCCAAAACTTTAAACCCAATATCTCATTTATTTACAACCACTTACCTTCCTTCCTACTGCCCATACAGCACCTTCACAACAGCACAATAGCTCCCTCTCCATCACCGGTGATCCGCAGACCACCCCGAAAGGGATTGCAGCCGACAGGTCGAGATCACCGGCAAAGCCGGTAGCTCGATCCCGAAGGGACAAAAGCCCGGCCCCCGGCGCAACGCCGGGGGTGAGCATAACCGAACAGAAAAGAGTAAAGGGAAAAAGAAGGGGAAAACAACCGATGTCATGTCCTGCCCGACATACTCACCGGGACATGCCTTTTGACAGGCCACGTTTTTTCAGGAGCCCCATCAGCTGCTCATTCCAGTCCTTGCCAATGACTGGTACTGAACGCAGCACCCGGACATACCGGGGTGCAAGCTTGCTGAACTCCTGCGCATACCGATGCCCTGGCGCATCGTTATCAAATGCAAGAACAACCTGCCCGCCCTTCGGAAGAGACTGCATGGCTTCTTTGACAAGTTCTCGCTGCGCTTCGCTGAACTGCCCTCCGGTACTCATATACCGGGTATGAGGATCTCCCTTCAGCTGATGGTAGCTCATGGCATCGATAGCTGATTCAGTGAGCACAAGACGCTTGTCTCCCGGCATGAAATTGCTCTGCCATGCCCGCTTCTCACCATGCTTGACAAAGCCGGTGAACCCGCTGTTCTTGACCTCGAACCCGGCAAGTCCCTGCCGGTCATAGTGCGGAAACACCAGATTCTGACGTTCATCCATCCGCACCATCCCCCGAAACCTCTCGGAAGCAATGGTCTCCCGGGTGATGCCCCGGCTGTTGAGGTACCTGCTGTCGGTGATGATCCTTGTCCTGTCGAACGCCGTCCTGACCTTTTGACGATCCTTCCCGACAACCTTGACGTCCTGACGGTACTGCTCCGGTGAAGGGCGGTCGATCTCTCCGGCAAGCCAGGGACGGAGTTCAAGACGCACACCGCCCAGGGTCACACCCGATCGTTTCTGCACGAAATCGATGATACTGCCGTTGTCTGAACGGTCACGGACACTGAAATAGGTCCAGTGCCCCTGGCCGCCCTTGCTCATGATCACCTTGTCGTTCGAGACCGGCTCGCGCATGACAATGCTGTTGCCGCTGCTCTCCTTCCTGTCGAGCTGGTACCCCTTTCCTGCAGCATATTCAGTCAGGTTGATCTCCGACTTGAACCGGGCAAGCTCCTTATCCATAGTTCTCGGCCAATACCGGCCCCGCGCCCTTCTTCTCTGCCTCCTTCCTGCGTCGCTGCAGCCAGGAGCGGAACCCCCGATCCTTTTTCATGTGACTGCGCAGGATAGCCTCAAGCACAGCGGATTCATCGGCGCCTGGCTGCTTGAGCTGTGCAGCTTCAAGATAGAGGTCGAACTCTTCGGACAGCTCCTTGGGAAGCCTGTAGGTACGCTTGACCGGTTCACCGGTCACGGGAATCTGTAGATCAATCATTGTTTTCCTTGGTTTCAGTTCATGTAGTAGGGTGGGACAACCATGTCCTTGTTGACGAGGACGTTCACCGAATATCCCGGCCTGACCTTGATGGTCGGCTGGATGTTCAGGTTCTTGCGGGTAATCTGCCGGCCGGTGCTGCTGATCTCGTCACCAACGTTGGCGGCAAGCATCTGGGAGGTGCTGATATCATCCGAACCACTCCACTCTCCCTGCGATGTCGTTGCCCCGAGCGACAGCACCGAGGAGAGGACAACGCCGCCGATCAGGCGGTCGTAGTGATTATCGACCTTGTCAGTGAACCCGGCATACCCCTCAAGATCGACACCGGGCATGCAATCGAGTGCCATGGAACTGCCGTCAGGCCTGATAAGCCGGTTCCAGCAGACAAGCGCACGTTTCTGGCCATAGGAGACCATGCTGTCATATGATGCCATCAGCCTCGATCCCTGCGGGATGAGCAGGTACTCGCCGGTGACGGTATCGTAGACATTCTCCCTGACCTGTCCGATAATCTCGCCAGGCAGATCGGAGTTGATGCCGGTAATCAGTGAAACGGGGATGATCGACCCTGCCTTGACCTCGTAAGGACTGACGGGACGGGTCATGGTTCCGGACACATAGGCATCGGATCGGGCACCCTCTCCGGCAAGAAAGTCGTTTTTCCTCTGCTGCTTGTTCTGGTCACCGTCACCGAACGGGTTGGCAAGTGAGGCTGCCTGTCGCGCCTCAGCCATCCTGTCGGCATAGGCGGACATCATCGAGCCGCCATCATGCATCCCCTGCGCAAACTGGGCAGTAGGGGAAGCGGAAAAGAATGGTCCGGATGCCAGGGCCTTCTCGTATTCCTGCTCTTCCGGGGACGGACGATCTCCCTGGAAATAGGTGGTCTGCACCATTGCGGAACCAAGGTCACCGGGCAGCTTCCTGCCAAGCTTCGGGACCTCGGTCGGGACTGGAGCATTGATCGTGACAGGATCGCTGTTATCCGGTGCATTGCGTATAAAGTCCGGCACACCGTTCTCCCGTATCACCAGGTTCTCCTCCAGCCTGGCCTGCTTGCGCTCCGGAACCGGCTGCAGCGCAAACGTAACTGCGATCAGGATCACCCCGAGCACTGCAGAAATGATCGCGATGACAGGACCTTTCCTGAGTGAGCGCCCTGCCGGCTTGCGGATCTTCAGCCGCGGATCGGTGGGGTCTATCTTCGAGGCATGGGGATCTTCTTGCTCCTGTGGATGCTGAGTCATCAGTTCTTTCTGTTAAGCGTTGATACCGTCTTACTTGCGCACGATGCGCACAATCTGCTGCTCCTGCTGGCCAAGTCGCAGCTCTGCCTTGTCAAACAGCCTGTCGACGATGTAGTACTGGTTTTTCATCCTGTAATTGACGAGCTGGGCCTTGCCGTCAGCACCCGTCACGAACAGGGCCGGGGCTTCACGTCTCATCATCTCTTCGGGGAACTGGATGAAGGTCTTCCGGCCGTCATCGAACACCTTGACCGGCATCCAGAACGGTCTTGAACCCTTCCGCACATCGATCTTGTAGTCAAAATGCAGTTTCTCGACATCGACATGTCCAGCCGTGGTCATCTGTCGGTCAGCGAGAAACTGCTGCATGGATTCATGCGGATAGTTCCAGGCAACGGATGCCATCCAGGTCTCGCGGTAGCTGTGCAGTTCGATATGGTAGGTCCTGCGGTCAGTCGTGACGATCAGCGTGGTATGCAGGCCGGGCTTGACGGGTTTGACATAGATGTGTTGCTGTTCTATACCATTCTGCATGCTCCGGCCCACACCCACGACCCAGCGCACGGTGTCACCCGCTGCCGGGGTTCCGACAATCTTTTCACCTGGCTGCAGCTGGATATCGGTCAGGCGAAGCGGCGCCGTGTAGACCTGGTAGAGATAGCCGGGAGTGAAATCATACTGCATGATGGCATTGAAGTACCCCTCCTCTATCGGGTTCTGGGCGGCCTCGCTGTTGGCACGGTCTATGACCTTCCATGGTTTCTTCTGTTTCGGCGCCACACGTTCATTTGACGGAACAGGCTGGCGGTGGTTTCCGGCCATCTCGGTCTGGGCTATATGGACTGCAGGCACAGGACGCTCCGGGACATGGTTGGCCTCGACCATCGGGGCAGTTGTTGATTGTGCGCAGCCGGTAAAGCCCGCTACGGACCCCGCAAGAATGATAGGAAGTAGGGTATGGTGTTTCATGATAGCTCAGCGTTGTATTTTGGACCAGTGAAATTCATCGATATAGAGGCCGATAGGATTCGAAGCCAGCATAGCCTCGGAAGTCGGCTTATTGGAAACAACCTTGAAAATGCCACGCCAGTACGACTGGCCGAGGGCATCGCCTCGAAGCCCCCAGGCTTCTTCACGCCAGTCGATCTGCCAGCTGTCGGCAGTAATGGGCACCATCGAGAGGATCTGGACGCTCACACGCTCCTTTGCCGCACGAGCGAAAGGATCATGTTTGCGGGCATACTCGTTGAGGGTATTCATGGCATCCGGCGTGACAAGCTTGTAGGCATCGAGCCAGTTCTTCTTGATCACAGCCTGGTCGGACGATATCATCCTTGTACTGGACACGAAGCGCCCAAGGTGGTAACGGATCGATGCTTCTGACGGCCGGTACTGCTGCCAGGCCTGTCCGATCTGTCCCCGGTAGACCGCGCTGCCGTCACTGTGTACCTCGACGATATGTGGTACAGCCTTTGGCTGGGCACCAAGGTAGACCATCCCGGCAACAGCGGGCATGGAGACAAAGAGGATACTGGCAAACGTGGCAAGACGCCAGTTCCTGGCCTGCAGCACTGCAGCACCTATACGCCCGTCCCATTCCTGCCGGGCTCGCTGGTAGGGGGTAACAGACTCCCCTTCCGGCTTCCATGTTTTCTCTCGTTCTTTCATTGTCTACTGAATTGAGGAGTTAGAGTTTTGGATCCAGGCCGCCGCCTGAAGGTCTTGCTTCATCAGGAACACTTCGCAGTGCATGCAATGAATGCACCCATACAGGTGTCTTCCCCTTTTCTTTTTTTTCATCCTTGTCATCATCCTGACCTGATGACGCTGTAGCATCCTTGCCGCCTGATGTTTCCGGTGCCTCGCCGGAAGGTTCGCCAGCTGGTTCATCACCGGACTTGTCAACTGGTTCATTACCGGAACTCTCTGGCTGATTCTGGGCTGATTCGCCACCGGTATTGACTGAAGAAGTGTCCGGTGAAGTGTCAGCAGCGTTGTCCCCAGCCGAACCAGTAACCTTGTTACCCCCTTCACTGCCAACTTTATCGGCAAGCTTTCCTGTCGCCTTACCTGCACCCTCAACGACATCTCCTGCAGCTTCCCCTGACTTTTCAACGGCTTTTCCTGCTGCAGAGAGGCCTTTTCCACCTGCATCGACAACAGCTCCCGCTGTTGTGGCTGCAGCACCACCCACCTGCGCGACAACAGGAACCGGTGCTGATGATATGGCCTGACCGGTAGCCTTCATGCCCTCTCCTGTTTTAGACACACCTTTACCCGCGGCATCCATGGCCTGACCGGTGGCTTTGGTGGTTTCCTTGACAGCCTTGCCGGCTGCTTCCCCCGTCTTGCCTCCAGCTGATGCAAGCTTGCCGCCACTGTCTGAACCTGCGGCTGCCCGTGTCTTGGCTATGGCATCATGGGCTTTCTTGGCACCGCCTATAGCCGCACCTCCAGCCATGGCTGCTCCAGCAACCATCATTCCTGCAGCGAGGGAATTCTGTAGTCCGGTAGCTGCTGAAAGAGAAGGGCTTCCTGAAACGAGCCCGGCAGCAATACCAGGTGCATTCCAGGCAAGGAATGCGATGGCTCCGGTGATGACGACAAGCGTAATCCCCTCTTCAATGGTGGGACTGGCACCGATGGTAAGGGTTGCCAGCATCGAGGAACTTACGGCGATGATGAATGACAGTACCATCAGCTTGACACCAGAGGAAATAACCGCCCCGACTGATTTTTCAGCAAGAAATTTCGTGGGCTGAAAAAAACCGAAAGGCAGGAGGATACCAACAAGAGCGAGGACGATGTAGAACTCGAGAACCGTGTAAAACATTTGCCATGCGATGATGATATAGGCAACGATGGTCATCAGCCACATCCCGCCATAGGCAAGGGCGTTCCCAAAGTTAAGCCCCTGCTCACCCATTGTTTCAGCCAATGTGGCAGTATTATTAAAGCCCATGTTGATAATCATCGATGGATCCAGCAAAATATTGTGACTTGCTGGTGCACCTCCCGCAATTTCCCCGGCCTCTGCCAACGAAAACACAAAAGTCTTTGCCAGCATAGGAAAACTGGTCACCACCCACATCCAGAACCCCAGATAGAGCAGTTTTTTCATGACGCCAACCAGTTGCTCACCGCCACCCAATGCCCACCATAGACCAATCAATACCAGCTCAATGGCTAACATCGTGCCAATCAACCAGTTGATCGCTGGCTGCAGATTCGTCCACCCTTGGTTAAAAAAAGTGAGAAACTGACCCAGAGTATTGGTTAAAATCTCTGTCCCCATAGCTGCTTTTATTAAGGCATTTGAGGTTTAGCTGGACGGAAATCGGTTCTTTCTCCACCATAATCTCTCAACACATCCATTTGCTCCTCCTGCTGAGAATCGTTCGGCGGCGATAGTTCACCCTGGCATCCAAAATTCACCAGTGCAGCAAGCACAAACCACGCGAGGTAAACGAAATTCCTGACATTTCTCATATATCCACCGTATTTAGAATTACTTTTTAAGGCATACTTGATTCAGTAGGACGAAAATCTACCCTCTCTCCCCCATATCCTGATATTGCATGTTCACGCATATTCAGATCCGCTTCACGCTGAGCTGCTGCCTGCGCGGCCATGTTGGCGGTAATACGACCGCTTGATGCAAGTGTACCGGACAGGTCACCCAGCTGGTTTCCCATAACGGCAAGCAGCTGATTCTGTGCCTGTAACTGTTGCACCTGACCTTCAGCTCCGTCAGACCTGGCAAGTATAGCTGCTATCTCATCGTTGTACGCCCTTGTCCTTTGTACTGATGATTGAGCTTTCATAGCCGTTTTGGCACTCAGGCTCAACTCCCTGTTCCAGGCGCGATAATATTGCTCGTAGTCAGAGTAGGAGATGTTATTCCAGTCACTCCCCTGAGGGTAAATGGAATTGTACTCTCCATCTATCCGGTTCAGACTATACCCTATACTTTCCAGGGCGTAAAAGACATCGTTGAACTCGTTGGTCTGCGCCTGGGTCAACGTCCTTACCTGGTTATAGGATATGCTGTCAAGACTCTTCATCGACTGCAGCATTGCCTGATACTGCCGGATCTGGTTCTCGATCTGGGTGATCTGGTGCGCAACATCCTGCACCATCTGCAACGAGGTGATCGTATTGCGACTGAGATTCGAGACATCAATCACCGGCCATGCCGCGAGTGCATCTGGCTGAAAGGAGCATGACCCGACAACGCCGATCCCGGCGACTGCCAGAGTTTTCAGAAGCGGTTTCAACATCGGATCCTTTATTTGGTTAAAAAGGCTTGCCCCATATCCTCATACTCACCATCAAGCAGTTCGACTGCCCACTCAAGGCCTTTGTGTCGAAGCAAGGCAGCTGCATACTCCTCCGGTGCATACTTCTCAGCAATCCTGTCCATGGCCTGCTGGTCATCAGGTGATGACATGGCAGCAAAGGTCAGCGCAATGGAACCCATGTCAAGATTGAACATCCTCCGTCCCTTGCTTGAGCGATAGAAATAGTCCCGCTTCTTCTGGGCCCGGGCAAGCAGTGCTATCTCGGTGCCAGACAGCCCGAACTTCTTGTATGCAGCAGCCATACCGGGGGTCTCGGCCTCCTCGTCAGGGAGGTAGATCTTCGTATGGCACGCAGAAAGAATGGTCGCCATGACAGGAGACTCGGCGGCGTCAGCTACCTCCTGCGTGGCAAACACGACATACACATTTTTCTTCCTCAATGTTTTCAGCCAGTTCTGCAACTGCGCCATGAAAACCTGATGTTTGAGAAACAGCCAGGCTTCATCAAGCACAAGCAGTGTCGGTCGTCCATCAAACCTGTGTTCGGCACGATGAAAAAGGTAATAGAGTCCAGGAATAAGGGCTTCGGGACGCATCGACATGAGAGCGTTCATTTCGATCATCTGCCATGAACTCCCAAGCTCGGCTTCCTCGTCCGCATCGAACAGTTGCCCGTAGTTGCCATGCAGGGTATAGGGCCGCAACGCGTCACGTACTACCCTGGACTGCACCAGGTCACAGAACACCGTAAGGGTTCTGTGATCTGCCGTCTGGACTGCAAGGCTCGAAAGGGCGTTGTCAATCTCTTTCTTGAGTTCAGGCGTCTCCTTTATCCCCTGCTCGCTGAGCAGCAGCAGGATGAAGCCGGATGCCCAGATCCGTTCTGCATCCTGGTCAATCCTGGCAAGAGGCTGGAATGCCAAAGCCGCATCCTCATTGCCCGGTTCATGATACTCCCCGGCCACCGCCATGGTGGCAGCACGTGCGGAACGGTCCTTGTCAAAAATGACCACCTGGGCATCAGGATACCGAAGCCACTGCAGCTCCAGCATACAGAGCAGGGTCGATTTACCTGCTCCCGTAGGACCGACAACCAGCGTGTGGCCGACATCGCCGATGTTGAGATTGAGCCTGAACGGTGTACTGCCGGTTGTCGAGCACATCATATGCGGCACCCCGTGCCCGGTAAGCTCCCTGAGATGACTGTTCTCATGCTCCCCTGCCCAGATAGCCGACAACGGCATCAGGTGGGCCAGGTTCAGCGTAGAGATCAACGGACGCCGTATATTGGCATAGACATGTCCCGGAAGACTCCCGAGCCACGCCTCCTTGCTGTTGAGTGTCTCGTCCATGGCAATAAATCCCCTGCTCTGAATCACTTTCTTGACCAGCCGGATACGGTGCATAGCCTCATCAAGGTCAGGATGGCTGACCGTCACCGTACAGGTCAGGTACCCATACGAGACAAGATCCTCACCAAGCTCCTGCAGGGCCGCATCGGCATCCGCAGCCTTGTTGGCAGCATCGCTGTCCACAAGGGCAGATGCCTCTTTCGTGGCCTCCTCCTTGAGCAACGTCATGATATTCTTCCTCTTGGACCACCATTGCTTGCGGTACCGCTCCATTTCACGACGGGCATCCTGCTTGTCGAGGAATATGTAGCGACATACCCAGCGATACTCTATCTGCAGATGATTGAGTTCATCGAGCAGACCTGGAAGGGTTGAGGACGGAAACCCTGTCACTGTTACCGTAGGAATGAAATTGTCCCCGAGCATCGGGATATCACCATTCGTGAACGCCTGGTCCGGAAGCAGTGCATCGAGATACATCGGCACCTCAGGTGTCCTGACCGGATGACGGTTACTCGATATCGTACTGTGCAGATAGGTCAGGGTCTCGTCATCATCAAGCTCCCGCACCTCGACAAACACGCCCTGCATGATATCCATGATTTCACGAACCGTTTTCGTGAAATACTCCAGGTCCTTCTCGTTATCCCTGGTCGTGTCACGAACAACCGGATCATCATAGAATACCTTCAGCATCTTCCTGCCTTGCTGGCCCGGAAGCGCATAGACAAACGTGAGATAGTAGGCCGACTCGTAATGGGCTCCGGCTTGGGTAAACTGCCCTCGCCGTTCCATATCGAGCAGCCAGGCTGCAGGATGTTGCCATTGCGAGACCGGATAGGACGCACAGTCATGGCGCTGGGCCTCTATAAACACAGCCCAGCCGCTGCCGAGCCTTTTGAGGGCATTGTTCATCCTTGCAACGGCAGAACCAAGCTCTGATGATGACGAGCTTGCAAGGTCAGGTCCACGGAACGAGAGCGTCTTTTGCAGCAGGGCATCCTTCTGCAGGACAACTCCCGGCGCGACAAGCGCTCCCCACGGGAGATAGTCCGGAAGACGGGTGGTGGGTTTCCTGTATTCGGCGAGATTGAACATGATGGATCGGGATTAGGGGTCCAGACGTTTTGGAGTTTTCAGGGCCTTGATAAACACCTCGAAGAAATAGGGATCCTTACGGGCAGCCATGGCCAAAAGGACATGCATCACAATGGCAATCGGCACAACCCAGATCTGCTGCATCCCGAACCCTATGGCTGCTGCAGAGGTCCAGAGCAGAATGGCGACCGTCCTTGGCAAGCCTCCAAGCAGTATCACTTCGGTAAGCGACCGGCGCAACGGGACATCATTCTCAGTACTCATACCAAGAGCCCTCCGCCAAAGCCCATGAACCCGAGGCCCCAGGAAACAGCGTTATAGGCGATAGCAAGACCAAGCACCACCCACAGAGCCTTGCGAAGCATACTTCCGCCTTCACTGAATGCAAGCCCGAGACCAAGCGAGATAATGGCTACAGCCCCGATCACGCGTGACACCGGGCCTGTCAGGGAGTTGAGCAGCTGATCCAGCGGTCCTTCCCAGGGCATCCCTGTCGATGCTGCAAATACAGGGCTGGAGAGAAGAAGAAAACCCAGAGCCAGGGTCAATGTCTTTTTCATGAAGAATATCTCCGTTTATCGTGAATGTAGATCCAGAAAAAAGTTGATTATTGATGTATTTTATTAACATTCAGTTAACACCGGCAAGCAAAACGCCCCCCCTGACGGCGTGATCACTTCACGCCACGTCGCTTTCAGCCTTTTTTTTCAGAGGAATGCAGGGAGAAACCCGTTCTGGGTTCAGAAACAACCTGCAGCTGCCACTGGCCATCCTGCTGCAGGCCTCGAACCTCGATAATCCCGCCAAGCTGACGACCCGCCGGGTGCCGGGGTTGACGTGCGATGTAGACGCATACGTCAACAGCCTCAGCTATCAGGTACCGTGGGGCTTTCGGAACAACCTCCTCAGTCAGCTGCAGTAGACGCTCAAGCATACCAACCGGTGAATTGGCATGAACGGTGGCAATACCTCCGGGATGACCGGTATTCCATGCCTTGAGAAGCTGCAGGGCTGCCCCGTCACGAACCTCACCGATAATGATCCGGTCAGGTCTTAACCTCATGGCATCCATGATTGCATGCTGATGCGTATACAGTGGCGGCTGCACCAGGACATCGATCATGTTGTCAGCCCGGCACTGCAGTTCCGGATTATCCTCGACGATATAGACCCTGTCGCCTGTCCGGGCCACCACCTCCAGCAGGGCATTGGCAAGCGTTGTCTTGCCTGAACCGGTCCCGCCGCCGATAACGATGTTCCTGCGAAGCTCGACAGCCTCCTCAAGATAGGCGGCATCCGCAGCGGTCATGATGCCCTGCCGCACATACTCCTGCAGACCGAACACACTTTTCGGGGGCTTTCGAAGGGAAAAGACAGGGGCAGTGACAATGGGAGGAACAGCTGCCTGAAGCCGCGCATTCCACCCGGGCAGCGTTGCTCCGAGCGAGGGATGATGCTCGTTGATCTCCATATTGATAGCCGCAGCAGCGAGACGCAGCATGCGCCACGCCTCATCGACATTCATCTCGACAGCGGTCCGCTGCAAACCCGCACCCGCCTCGTCAATCCAGATCACTCCGTCGGGATTGAGCATGATTTCTAGCACGCCATCCTGTTCGAGCAAGTGACGTATGGGCTCTACAGCCGTCTGGAGCGAGGCCATGCGCCTCGAATGTATTTTTTCGTGCAAAACAGATGCGGATTTTAGCTGTTGGGGAGCTGTCTATTTCACGTATTTTATATATATTGAACCAAAAATACAAACACTTTATTCACTTTTTGTTAACAAATTTTAAGGCAAAAAAAATGTGCCCCTGAGGGCACATGGCGTTGAGCATCTTGTCTGTCTCTTGTGCATGCTGTATGCTGCTAAAATGCCTGGTAAGGATTACTGCAGAGGACAGGGCGTCACCTGCACCTGCAAGTGCCGCCACGGATACAACGCAACACTAGCTGTACTCGTCATCACTGTCCTCCTGGATGAGTCGCTGCATCTCTTCCTCGTCAGTCAGAGGCTCTTCCCTGGTAAGGTCATCGATGAACGTATGGCCGCCACCGAGCTGCTCACCCACAAAATCGAGGTACTTTCGATACCGGACGAACGCTTCATGCTGTGCGACATCCTTGTCCTCTTCCGACACCTTCGGGGTATGGGCAAACCATAACTGCACAAACACCGAAAAAGCCTCGCTCAACACCTTGACATCGCGGTTGACACGGTCGAGGGATCGAACCTGGCGATTCATTTTTTTCAGGACCACCGCCATATCGCCTTTCTCGTCGAGGTACTGGCTCAGCGCCTCCTCGACCACACTGCTTTCAGTTACTCCCATCTTCTTACAGTATCCCTTGAACCGGGAATACAGTTTATCTGATAGATAGGGATGGATATTCTTGCGTACGGCACGCTTTCCGGTACTCATAAGGGTAATCTGCCTCCTCCAGGTGTGCGATGTAATTCAACGGCCTTGCCGCCCGTGCGGACAGTGTCTCTTTTCCGTTGTTCTGTTCTCTCTTTCAAGGAACGCTCGTCCTGCCGAGTCTGTTCCGACAATATACTCTGCTCTTCAGCAGGCAACGTTTCCTCTTCATACTGCATGACATAGCTCTGCTCAAGGGTCTGCTCAAGCTCGTCATGCACATCCTCATCATTGTAATGTACACGTTCAGCACCTGCATCTGCAACATTTTCAGCAAGATACGGCAATTCACCCCCTGCCTGGGCATGGTGCGGACGTGATTGTGGTGAAAAAGACCATTCGCACTCATGATGGTGCGTGAACAACTCCTTCTGCTGCTCCTCCCCGGTATCAGGTGCCGGCATCCAGGCCATTCCCTTGAACCGCTCATCCTGGTAATACATGAGCTTCTTGGCTCGATAAGGAGCAAGCCCGCCAATCATGACAAGAGCATCATCACCCGGCAATTGCAGGATTTCACCCGGTGTCAGGAGCGCCCGGGGACTTTCCTGTTCGGACTGCATGACATGCCCGAGCCATGGGGCAAGCCGGTTGCCGGCATAGTTCAGCTGCTGGCGCTTCTCTGTCGCCTGCCCAAGAAGATCGGATATCCTCTTGGCAGTCCGCTCGTCAAGTGCGCCATAGGTGACTCTCACATGGGAGTTGTCGAGAATGGCATTGTTCTGACCGTAGACCTTCTCGATCTGGTTGAGTGACTGGGCAATCATGATGCATTTGATCCCGTAGCCCGCCATGTAGGCAAGCTCGGTTTCAAAAAACCCGAGTCGCCCAAGCGAGGGGAACTCGTCAAGCATCATGAGAAGCCGGTGACGGTAGTGTTTCCTGTCAAAATCGATCCTCTCCGTCAGCCTGCGCCCCATCTGGTTCAGCATGAGCCTGATAAGCGGCTTGGTCCGGTCGATATCCGATGGAGGCACCACCAGGTACAGGCTTACAGGACGCTCCCGCTGCATCAGGTCACTGATCCTGAAGTCTGAGGCAGAGGTATTTCTCGCAACCACAGGATCCCGGTAAAGGCCAAGAAAACTCATGGCTGTCGAGAGCACACCCGACTGCTCGTTTTCGCTCTTGTTGAGCATTTCACGCGCGCATGATGCGACAACATGGTGAGGTTTTCCGTCATGATGCGGATAGGAAAGCATCAGGTTGAGCGTCTGCTCGATAGTCCGCTCCGGGTTGGCAAGGAAGTTTGCCACCCCGGACAGTGTCTTGTCCTCTTCGGCATAAAGCACATGCAGGATCGTACCGACAAGCAGCGCGTGCCCGGTTTTTTCCCAATGGTCGAGTCTTTCCTTGACACCGTCTGGATCAACGAGAATATCTGCGACATTCTGCACATCCCGCACTTCGTTATCACCTCTCCGGATCTCCATCAGTGGATTGAAGCGCACGGACTGCAACGAGGTCGGATCAAAGCAGAGACAGTGTGAGAACTGCCTCCGCCACCCTGCAGTGGCAGCCCAGTTCTCCTTTTTGATGTCATAGACCACGGTACTGCCGCTCCACGCAAGCAGTGAAGGGATCACAAGTCCGACACCCTTTCCTGATCTCGTCGGCGCAAAGCAGAACACATGCTCCGGTCCGTTATGCCGGAGAATAGCTGACCCCTGACGCTCCATGGTCCAAGCGACCTTTACATCCCCGTCCTTGCTGCTGACACGGGATCTGAACCGTGCATCATTGGTCTGGCCCAGCACCACGCCCTGGTCAGAGAGAATGCCGGCATCCTTGAGTTCCTTGTCCGTCGCCCATCTCGCTGTTCCATACGTCCCGATCTGCTTGTTGCGTCTTGCCCGCCGAATCGACAGCAGCACCATCACCCCGAACATGAGAAAGAAGCTGCTGTAGGTAACCAGGCTTGCCTGGTCAAACACCCAGGGAGCATACGCTTCATAGTGATATGACCAGAACATCCATGCCCACGGTTCATACACCGGATAGCCCAGCAGTACCATGAGTGGTTGCCCAAGGGCTTCCTGGTAGCCAAGAAGGTAGGCGACACGCTGGGTGGCACCCCATGTCCCGAACACCATAAAGACTATTCCTGTAATCACATGCCCGTAAAACACATGGACTGTACGCTTCTGCTTGTACCTTTTCATGCTCTACCTCCCCATGCCCTTTTGTAGTTGTCGAACCATCCACCGGTTATTGGCCTGGTTGCGGATCACCTCTATCTGCTTGCCTGTCGACTTTTCGAATTCCCTGCGCCATGGAAGCAGGGTAAACGATCTGGCTCGTGGATCCTTGATAATCGCGTAGCGCTTACCACTCGGTAACGTACCGCTGTCATCGACACCCCCCTTGATTTTCTGCAGGTTTTCGGGCTCCTGGTACTTCAGGCGTTCCCTGCCGCTGATGGTCTGGGCAAGATCCTTCTGTTCAACCTGATCAAGCTGCCTGGCGCGCGACGCACCAAGTGGATCAATCCCAAGTTCCTCCTGCAGGAAGAGAGCCCTTCGCCGGGCCGCCTGCTGCACCTCCTTGCCAAACCCATAGTGCGCACTGCCTTTGTCGGGATTCGCAGTGAACCGGTCCAGCCAGGTTCGGCCACGATAGGTTTCCTGCTCATTGAACCTGAGTGCTGTGTCCCTTGTAACAGTCTGCTTAAACCGGGGTTCTTCTGTATCCTTTCTGGCAAGGACGGTCTGCATGTCTGGAGCAATACGCCAGACACCTTTACCGGCCTCCTCGGCCAGACCCATCGATGACAGCCGCTCCAATCGTTTTTCCAGGGCATCGATATACTCCTCTTTCGGCACCATCTTTCCGGTACGCAATCGTATATGGGTACCATTGATCTCCATCAGGTGCCGGTTCCGGTCGTAGACCCCTCCATGTTTTTCCGCCTGCTCGGCAATACTGGCATCCGATGGCCTGCTCCATGAATCCTTCACCATGGAGATTTTCACCACATCACCTTCCTTGGCCAGATCCCTGTCCTTTCCTGTACTACCGTCACGCACGACATAGTACACTTCCCCACGTGGATCCTCCACGATCCAGGACTTGCGCCCGTAGAGCTCGTCATCGAGGCCGATACGTACAAGTTTCCCCTCGATGGTTCCATGGTCAGTACCGTACTCCCGGTACCGTGAAGGGTCACCTCCGATCACACGATGCATGTCCCGGAACCGCCGCTGCCTGACACTTTCTGCCCGAAGGGTCTGCTGCCAGCCTTCACGCATCTGCCATGTCCCCTGCCTCTGTTCTGTAGCAAACCCCATCTTCTCCAGCACGCGCAGCCTGCGCAAAAGCTTGTCCCGGCTGAACTTGCCCTCCTGCATAAAGGCATCGCCTTTGGTATCGATAACCTGTCCCTCCTCCAGCTCGCCCAGCTTCCTGTCCATGCCGGTCACGCCGACACGCTCGATATCCCGGTCTATCTGCTGCTGCAGATCATCCAGGTCACGGGTCCCGAGTTCCCTGGTCAGGATTGCTCCGGCCCTCCTGCGAAAACCGTTCGACATATACTCACGGTCGATAATCACTTCCCTCCCCTCCTTGTCGAGTCCATGCACAAGGATATGGGTATGAGGATGATCCGTGTTGTAATGATTGACCGACACCCAGTCAAGCTCCCGATCCAGATCCTTTTCCATGTGCTGCATTAACTCCCGGGTAAAGCTCGTAAGGTCTACCTCATCCTCAGGAGAAACAATAAAGCGGAACTGATGGGGTTCATCAGGCAGCACGGTCTGCCAGTCATCCCGTTGCATCTCTGGATCACGCCCATAGATCTCTCCCTTGCCGCCATCCATACTGACGCTTTCACGCTCCAGGTACGACATATGCATTCTGGCAGCTCTTTTTCCATACGCGTTCATCTTCACAATCCGTGCCTTGACTGTCACCCGTCGTGAAAACTTCGGCTCAGGCTTGACATAAGGTGCCCGACTGCCCCTGGTGACATGGCCTCCCCTGGCACTCTTGACAAGCCTGCTTAAAGAACTAATCCCGGGCACCCGCTCACGCCGGGCACTTCCCGACATTTTTGGCCTGAACGACAGCTGCTCATCATCCTCTTGTCTGCTCATGATGTGATATTGATAGTGGATATTCTCTCTTCCGGCAATACTTTCGGTGCTGTTTATGCGTAGATAACAAGTTCTGCATCATGTAGTTATACAATAACTTAAACTTGACTCTATAAATTATTGATTCAATAATTTATAGAGTATCAAAATCATCCATTTAATAAATAGAGATATGAATCATTTGACAATGCAGGCTCCCGGGAAAACGGTTCCGTTTATGCGTAACCAACCACAGTTCAATACACCCAGAGAGGTATGGCAATCCCGATAATCTCCTGCCGCTCCACCGCCCCGAAATACCGTGAGTCAAAACTCCTTCCGTCACCTGCAACCCCAACAACAAGCCCCTGCCCTATCCGGCCGCAATACCTCCAGGCCGGCAGTCTTCTCCCCTGCCCGTCTTTTTCCCTGATACTCCCGTAACCGGTTCCGTTTATGCGTAACTCTCCCGAGCAGGTGCAGCAGGAATCCTGTTCCATACCTATAACCGGCTTCATCAGGTAATCCCCTTTCCGCAGCCACTGACGGGAAACAACCAGCTCCTCAACAGTATCCGGTATACGGAATACCACGATATCTCCTTTCTGCACGATCCTGTCTTTGACGATCCTGTAGAACCCATGCGGAAGACTGTCAGTCCGGTTGTAGACAACCGGCAGCCGTACACCGGAACCATGCAGGATGACAAGGCTCAGGAGCACGAAAGAGAGCACTATGACGATGAAGAATTTCATGCGACCCCGCATCTGTCCAGGATCTCCCTGATTGTGTCGTGGCTGAACACCTTCTCCTCGATCCTGCTCTGCAGCCAGATGAAAAACTCGTCAGGCAGTTCTGCCATATCCATGTGGTGCTTCTCCATGTATCGAACGACATTACGAAGCCTGTGCACCCGTGTCTTCGTCCTGACTTCTACAAGCAGGTCTACTGAAGGATAGATACAGGGAATAGCAACAGCATTCGTACTGCCGGAGTTGGTACGAAAAAGAAAAGCCCGGCTGGTATAGGTTTTCACCAGAATGAGCAGTGCAAGCTGTTGCTGTTTGAGCAGCGCAAACTTTCCTTTGGAGCTTTCACGATACCCGGCAATGTCCGCCCGGTAGAGATAGGAGCGAAAATCGCTCTGGTCATGAAGCTGTACAGCAGTGTATGAAGTGGTAGCCATGGCAATCTGGACGATACTGGTTTACGCATAAACGGAACCGTTGTGCCACAAGCGGAACGATATTGCGACGCTTCAGGCAGAACATGGTGCTATCCCGGTATATCGGTATCAATACCTTTTCAGATTGAGGAAGAAGAAGAAAAAAAGGAGCATCTCAGGCCATCGCCTTCATGCTGCAGCTCTCCGGTGAAGCAGAGAATTCCAGCATGAAGGCGCGGGGAAGGCTATGAGAATTTCCTGACCGCCGCCAGAAACCTTCTGGACAATTCAGTTTCATCCGGGATATCTGCCAGATCAACATCGAGCATTTCGAGTATGGGCAGAAAAGCCCTTATAATGGTGTTGTTCGTAATGCGTTCGTTCTCGCGACTGGGCTGTCGGGAGTTCTGGATTTGCTGATGCATTTCGAACAGGAAGCTGTACTGTTCGGGATAGACACGCATCGCGAACTGGTTGGTTCTTTCAACTTTTGTCAGCTTCTTTTGTTCGACCTTTGCAGGCTGTTTCCCTGAAGATTTCTCAGATGGAATTTCAGGAGCCTGTTCCTCAGGTTTTGTTGAACGGATGATGTTGTCAAGTCCGCTTCCCTGCTTATCGGCGAAGTCCCGAAACAGGGGTTTTTTTCCCGTTTTTGTTGCCACGGTACTGCTCCTTTATCTAGAAAATTTGTTGTGACTCTACTCCGCTGACTACGATATTCTGTTACACATTCCTGGCCTGCGTTTCCCTTGCGAGAGCCAGGTAATCTTCAGCCCCTTTGGAGATCGCATCATAATAGACGATCGGGGTTTTTCCTCCTGCTGCTTCCTTGAGTTTTGAACTGGTTCTGATCGTGGTATCGAAGATCTGCTCCCCAAAGTTCTTTCTCGCAAGTTCAACGACCTGTTTGCAAATCGTCATGCGGGCATCATACATGGTCAGCAGGATACCAAGCAGTTCCAGATTATCGTTCAGGCCCTTGCTCTTGATTTTCCTGATCACGTTGAACAGCTGGTCAAGAGCCTTGTACGCATAGTACTCTGTCTGTATCGGGACAATGAGTTTGTCGGCAGCCAGGAGTGCATTGAGCGATAACAGACCCAGTTGAGGAGGAACATCAATCAGTATGTAATCGTAGCGGTCCCGTACGCGGTTGATAGCCGCCTTGAGATGCGCTTCCCTGCCGGCCTCATGCATGATGGCTGCTTCAAGACCACTGAGCTCTATATTTGCCGGCCAGACATCGAGCCTGAAATTCGTTGAAAGGGTCAGTTCGTCAGTATGTTCCGGAATTGATTCGTAATCCTTGAGCACATTGTAGAGCGTGAAATCAAGGTCATCAGGATCATCCTCGATCAGATGGTCGGTGGTGTGTCCCTGGGGGTCCATATCAATGACGAGCACTTTTTTATTGAATTCTTCAGAGGCAAGCGCAGCACCCAGGTTAACCGTAGTGGTAGTTTTTCCAGAACCGCCTTTCTGGTTTGCAATGGCAATAACAGTGCTCATGATTAGGGATTAAATGGTTTGCGCATGGCGCAGGTTTCAGGGGAAACACTATGTATAGAATACTCTAATTTATAGATTTATACAAATACAGTATTAAAGAAATCTATAGGTGATTGCTATTCCGGTTTGTCTTTTGACCTGTATTCCCTATTTTGGCTCATATCTCAATCGGTTCCAACCCTATACCGATTTTGGGAGAAGATAGAAAGCCAGGACGGTTGGGGAGCTGTCCTGGCTTTCGTTTTTTTATCCGGGTAGCATGAAATCGGATTTCCTGCCATAAACAACCCGAATAAAGCCTCAGGAGAGCATTTCTACCCTTTCAGCGACAGAATATCCGTTTCTTACGAAATCGTTGCTTACGATCGAATTGTGGCTGTTTTTATACCGATGTGGATTTCTCTGGTGCTGTTTACTACTCATTCCCTGCCAAAAAGAGGTTATCAACAGTTTTTGATGACCTACTACAGGTGTTACTATAGGTTTTAAATACAGGAAAATACTATAGGAGCAACCCGGAGAGCCAGGTGTGACAGGCGTTTTCAGACATGTCCGGTTCCGTTTATGCGTAACTGCGGTACCGTTTATGCGTGGATAAGTGGGTGATCCGGTACCGTTTATGCGTAAAACCCGGTACCGTTTATGCGTGGATAACCTGACTTGTCCACAGGGGTTGTCAACATTCGTCCGGTACCGTTTATGCGTAACGCCTGAATGAACAGAAATTTTGCGTTGCAGGTAATCGTAAACGGACAGGAAAACTGCAATGAACATGCTTCAGGGAACATGAAAACCCTTGCAATAAAGATACAGAAAAAGACGCTGAAAACAAAGGATAAGTTGTTTATAAAAAGAAAGATAAAGGAAAATTCAATGCATCCGGTCTGCTGAGACCTTCACGTTTTCTGTGCTCTTCAAAACGGTTCCGTTTATGCGTGATGCCATGCATGGTACATGTTGGAACTTTGTCATGGCAACGCTATAAGGGCTGCACTTGATGTGCAGTCTTTCGTGTGGTGTATGTGTGGTCGTCTTGTAGAAAAAACGGTTCCGTTTATGCGTAGGGTTTTCATGTTCCATGCAGGAAACAACCGGCAATCCTCGGCTTTTCATCCACGTGATTTGCAGAATCATAAATACGATGATTTATGATTTTATCAATACTATAAGTTATAAACTATGCAAAATAGTGAATCCTGTAACCTGTATTGAAAAAAAGGTATATGCTTGGTCGATATTATGAGTGGTACCGTTTATGCGTTGTTCTTCTTACAGAACAACGTTGCACCTTGCCCTGCACGATAACTGCAACGCGGGTGCGTGCAACCAGACGAAATCCCTGTGGCGAGAATGTATACGGAGGTGTTCACGTGGTAATGCCTTTTACCTGTATAACTACATGAACATTGTTTTTTGCCGGTACCGTTTATGCGTGGATGTACTCCCCTGCCCTCAAGGTATCGTGTGACCGATGTTCATGATGTGTCGCATTATCTGCGAGTAAGTGCTGGTGGCCTGATGCTTGAGCTTTACAAAGCGGTTCCGTTTATGCGTACTCAATGTGGAGAAGCTGACACAGACCAGGGGTACATGATGAGGCTGCTTTTTGCAAGTTATTAAATTATGGAATCCATAATTATCAGATATAATAAATCCGTAGAAAGCCTGCTGTTTGAGAGATTCCCGCTGCTTCTTTTTGTATGCGGTACCGTTTATGCGTACAGAGACTCCGCGATCGTATCCATGCTGAACCAGGTGATCAGTACCCTGATTCCGTAAAATGTGACAATTATATAACTCAATAAATTATATAATTGAATACTGTGCTATTTTCCCTGGCTAACCGGTACCGTTTATGCGTAACATACGGATGTGCATTTTAAGCAATCTCATTGTTTTCCTGATACGGGAGTTACGCATAAACGGTACCGGGTTGTTGCCGATGTTATGAAATTATTAAGTCTATAAATTAGAGATTCTATAATTTGTCCAATCCGATAGCATGTTATTCCGGAAGTGTTTAGGTGAAGTCTTGGATCCTATGGATCCTTGCTTTTGCTTGTTGGTCCGATAATTCTATAAGTTTATAAATTGAATATTTATGGACTTGTTTATCCGCCGGAAGTGACTTCCAACAGATAGGCTTTATGGCAGGATTGAGAGTGTGGTGCGAGTCTATAAATGCAAAAGTCTTCAATTCTGGTATTTATAGAATTGAAGACTTAGTGACTTGGTTCCGGAGTTTTCAGCTCAGTATTATTTCAGCCTCATGATATGAGTCCTGCTTGGTTTGAGCATCAGGCCAGCTTTTTCATTTGAAATGTTCAGCTCTGGGTAAATGACCTTGACAGTTGCGAGATGTCGCAGGAATTTCTTCTTGAAGTTGCGAAGTCCGTCAGGCGTTTTGGCATAATCAGCACCCATCTGGCCCAGAAGTCCTTCCCACGGAATGACAACAGGGTTTTTCAGGTAACTCATGCGATAGGTCAGGAACGTATAGATATCAAGAGCCATGGGGGACTGCTTCAGGGCCTTGAGTGCACGCATGTCAATGGGAACCGGGCTTTCTATGATTTCATTGAAAAATTTCTCGCCCAGGATGAGAGAGGACTTCCACATTGAAGTCTGTTTCGGGTCTTTAGGATCCCACCACAGGTTTGCGGCATCGACAATCTTGACTGACTGCAGGGCAAACCTGTTTTTGTCTTCATACGATGCCGTGACGGAGGATGCGAACAATCTCTCCATCTGGTTTTTCAGCCTGGAGATCGACCCCCAGCGACCACCGGTAGGGACGATACCTAGTTCCCGCATGAATTCGCTCAGGGTGTCGCCAAGTATCAGCTCACGCTCTTTGGTGCGTACAGCTTCAGTCGTCACCCATGAAATAAGGAGTCTGGGTAGGGATCCATAGGGTAGGCCGATATGTGCTGGTGCAAGAAGTGAAAGCGTGAAGGCACCGTTCTTTCGTGCGAACTCGGACCCTTCTACTTTTCGATAGGGGAGCGTTGCCATGACCAGTGAACGGGCCATGTAGCTGACGGTACCGGCTTCCTGAGCAGATTCGTGCTCAATGGCAACGGCTTCCTGGAATATTCGTTCAAGCTGTCTGCTGCTTCCCACGGTGTGCCTCTGACGGTTTGCTTATAGGGGCTGCCTTTGAGGCAGGAATGTAGTTTGTGTACTTTTCTTCGACTTCTTCAAGGTATCGTATGATAGCTTCCTGAGCGTAAAAGGTCTTGGTCCTGCCTGTACTCTGTGCAAGACGCTGTAATTTTGAGTCGATATCTTCTGGCAGCCGAAGGTTAAACTGCTTTTTCATAACTCTTTGGACTGTTTGCTATACACGTATAGCAAATTTTACTCAGGATTATCGAGAAATGCAAGGGAAAAACGCGACAGTGCAGCAGGGGAGTGCGGTGTGGGGGAGAGTATGCGATATATCAATTCTATAAATTGAATATTCTATAATATATTGTTTTAATGAATTGCATGAGATATTACAGCGCCTTCAAAGGTTGAGACCAGTGAGAAATGCTTTTTCGATTCTTTGGATGGTATCATCAAGATCTGAATGATGTACTGTCCATGGTTTCATCTCGGTTGGATTGCCATTGATGAAAACCTGCACGTTGTAGTCGGCACTGTCTTCATGTTGGGTGCCATATACTTCCAGGCGAATGCCTTTTTCAGATCGTTCGTGGAGTAGCATGTCCGGTCCCGTTTATGCGTAACTGCCTTGCAAGTTGATGATTTTAAGAATTGAATATTTTAAGATTGATAAAATCTTAATAATAATCAAGCCTATATTTTATAATATGATATGGAC
>Ga0272444_10000587_pt1 | contig 38303 bp, 38 predicted proteins | sample SSMForm13_FD_201033 | JGI IMG/M metagenome (GOLD analysis project Ga0272444, IMG submission 201033) | Marine sediment archaeal communities from Little Sippewissett salt marsh, Falmouth, MA, United States - SSM-Form-13 | ecosystem: Environmental > Aquatic > Marine > Wetlands > Sediment ...
ACATTAATCTTATCACTCTTGCCGAGATAGATAGCATCAGCGGTGAACAAGGAAACTTCCAGGTCAAGATCATCAAGCACCCTCGGTATATCGATGAGGACAAGTGTGTCGGTTGCGGGGTTTGTGCGTCCAAGTGCCCGAAGAAGGTCCCCAACGAATTCAACCTGGGCATGGACAAACGCAAGGCCGTTTATGTGCCCTTTGCGCAGACGGTGCCTTTGAAGTACACCATTGATCGAAAGGCGTGTCTGTATTTCAAGGCGATCGATGCGGGAAAGAAGGGCAAGTGCAAGGCATGCGAGAAATTCTGTGAGAATGATGCCATTAACTTTGACCAGACAGAGACCGTTCTCGATGTCAATGTGGGCGGCGTGATCTTGGCGCCGGGTTTTCAGGCCTTTGATCCGTCCAGGTGGGATACCTATCAGTACGCCAATTTCAAGAATGTGGTGACCAGCATGGACTTTGAGCGGATCCTGGCGGCCACCGGTCCGACGGGGGGGCACTTGGTGCGTCCTTCGGACAAAGAAGAACCGAAGAAGATTGCCTGGTTCCAGTGTGTTGGCTCAAGGGATATCAACCGTTGCGATAATGCCTATTGCTCGTCAGTGTGCTGCATGTATGCCATCAAGGAGGCCATGATCGCCATGGAGCATGCCCATGACCCCTTAGATGCCGCTATTTTCTTTATGGACATGCGGACCTATGGCAAGGATTTTGAGAAATATTATGATCGAGCCAAAGGCATGGGGATGCGTTTTGTCCGGTGCAGGGTCCACACCGTGATAGAGAATGAGGACAAGACGCTGAATATCCGATACGTGGATGAACAGGGCAATCTCCAGACGGAAGATTTCGATATGATTGTTCTCTCTGTCGGCCTTGAGTCTTCCAAGAGCGCCATTGAGCTGGGGAACAAGGTGGGCATTGAACTGGATCAATATAAATTTGCGAAAACCGGGCCTTTCACGCCAGTGGCTACGTCGAAGCCCGGCATCTATGTGGCGGGCTGTTTCCAGGGGCCAAAAGACATCCCCTATTCCGTCATGGAGGCAAGCGCTGCGGCTGCGGCAGCATCGGTCGACCTGGCGCCGGCTCGCGGGCAGTTGAAGAAGGTCAAGGAATTTCCGCCCGAGCGGGATGTCGCAGGAGAAGAAACGCGCATGGGCGTCTTTGTTTGTAACTGCGGCATCAATATTGGATCCGTGGTGGATGTCCACGAGGTGGCGGAGTTCGCCAAGACCCTCCCTAATGTCACTTATGTGCAGGAGAACCTTTTTAGCTGTTCTCAAGACGCCCAGGAACAACTGGCAGAGATGATCAGGGAACATAATCTCAACCGGGTTGTGGTGGCAGCGTGCTCTCCCCGAACCCACGAGCCACTCTTTCAAGAAACCATGGCGAACGCCGGGATCAACAAGCACCTCTTTGAGATGGCCAATATCCGCGACCAAGACTCCTGGGTGCACAGCGCAGATCCTGATGCAGCGACGCAGAAGGCCAAGGACTTGGTGGCCATGGGTGTGGCCAAGGCGAACTATCGCGTCGCCCTTGAGCCCATTGAGGTGCCGTTGACCAAATCATGTATGGTTCTGGGCGCTGGCCCGGCTGGGATGACAGCCGCATTGACCATTGCCGACCAGGGTTTCAAGGTCCATCTGGTGGAAAAGAAGGACGTCCTTGGCGGACATGGGCTGAAAATGCGAAAGGCCCTGACGGGCGAACCCATGAAGCCTTTTGTGGATGAGATTGTCAAGCGGGTGAACGATCACGAAGACATCGAGGTCCACCTCGGGGCTGAGCTAAAACAGGTGAGTGGTTTTGTGGGCAACTTCCACACCGATCTGACCACCGGCGCTGGCTTTGACCATGGGACGGTGATCATCGCCGTGGGGGCTGATTCAGCGAAGGTCAATGAATATCTCTATGGTGAGAATCCCAATGTGGGCAAATGGTGGGATCTGGATGAAAGAATCGAAAAAGACCCAGACGCCATTAAAAATGCCAAATGCGCTGTAGCCATTCACTGTGTAGGGTCCCGGGAGCCCGACCATCCATACTGCAGCAAGGTTTGCTGTGCCCATGCCATTGAGAGCGCCATCGACCTGAAAGAAATCAATCCCGATTTGGATGTCTATATGCTTTATCGAGATATCAGGACCTATGGCCGGCTCGAGGAATTGTATCAGAAGGCCAGGTCTTTGGGCATTCTCTTTGTTCGTTATGACCTGGACAACAAACCCAATGTCGAGGAGGTGGACGGTAAGCTACAGGTGACAGTGACGGACCATGTTCTTGGCCGGCCCATTGTCCTTCATCCGGATTTCATGACGCTTTACACAAGGATCGAGCCCAGGGGGACGGAAGCACTGGCCAACATGCTGAAGGTCACCTTGAACCAGGAGAAGTTCTTCCTGGAGGCCCATATGAAACTTCGGCCGGTAGACTTTTCTACGGACGGGGCCTTTGTGTGCGGTATTGCTCACTATCCCAAACCGATTGACGAGTGCATCGCTCAGGCACAAGCTGCGGCATCGCGTGCCGTCACGGTCATGGCCCAGGACAAGGTTGTGATTGAGCCCATTGTGGCAGCCTTTGTGGACAAGGATGAGTGCCGGGGTTGCGGTCTTTGCGTGGCCCTTTGTCCGTACGGCGCCCTGGATCTGGAAGATACCCCAGAGGGCCGCAAGGTGAAGTTGATTTCTGCTTCGTGCAAAGGCTGCGGGATCTGTGCGGCCACGTGCTATCGTCATGCCATCAGCATCAACGCCTTTAACGATACTCAGATAGAGGCACAAATGCATGCTTTTTTGAATAAATAAGGAGGTGACCCTATGGCAGATTTCCATCCCAAGATTCTGACATTCTGCTGCACGTGGTGAGGCTACTCAGCTGCTGACCTCGCTGGCGTGTCCAGGATGCAATATCCACCCGATATCAGAGTGATTCGGGTGATGTGTACAGGTCGGGTAGACCCGGCCCTGGTGGCTGATGCCTTTGTGAACGGGGCGGATGGTGTTCTCGTGATTGGCTGCTATTTTGGCGATTGCCATTATATTACAGGCAACTTCATGGCCAAGCATAAGCTCGATATGGCCAGAGAGATGCTCGCCTATGCAGGGCTGAATCCCACCAGGCTCCAGTTCCGGAATTTATCCTCCGCCGAGGGTGCCAGGTTTGCCCAGCATAACACGGAGTTCGTGGAGCAGATCAAAGAGATCGGGCCCCTGGGTACGGGGGATAAGGTGGGCCTGCCCGCGCTCAAGGAGAAGCTCGAGATTGCCTATAAGGCCCTGGCGGGCCCGAAACTCCGCTGGGTCGTGGGCAAAAAGCCTGTCTTTATCGACGCGGCCCAGGGCAACAAGTATGGAGAGGTGTTTACCGAGCATGAGATCAACCGGACTTTGAGTGGGATGGTGATCGATGAGATGGCCACCCATTCTATCCTCACAGCTCTTGAGAAGAAGCCCGCTGCGGTGAAGGACCTGGCCAAAGAGCTGGAGATCCCCGCGCCTGAAACCCTGAAATATGTGCTGGCTTTGAAGCGCAGGGGGTTTGTGGAAATGGATGGCGTGGAGGGAACGTCGCCGGTCTACAAGTTTAAATCTGCTGAAGGAGGGAGGTGCTAGAAGTGGCTGAGCAGAAAGTTCTGGTATTAGGTGCAGGTGCGGCTGGTGTCCAGGCCGCTTTGTCAGAGGCCGCTGCTGGCAACAAGGTCTATGTTGCAGAGCACTTCCCCAGCTTTGGTGGGGAACGGATTCCACAAGACAAAATCATCACAGATGGCAATGCCTTTGCCGCCCCTGATTTGGCAACCTTCAAGAAAAACGATCACATCGAGTTTCTGAGAAATGCCGATATTCAGTCCCTGGTTGGTGATAACGGCCAGTATAAGGCGAAGGTCCATTGCCGCACGCCCCGGGTGGACCCTGAAAAATGTGATGAGTGCGGAAAGTGTATCACGGTGTGCCCGATCCATATGTATGATGATTACAACGAGGGGCTGGAGTGGCGCACAGCCATAGACTTTTTTGATTCAGGTTCGGGCTACTACAACATTTTTAAAGAGGACATGCCCGTGTGTCAGCGGACCTGTCCTATCAATTTAGATATCCGCACCTATGTGGGCTACATTGCGGACGGCAAGTATGCGGAGTCTCTGGCAACGATAAGAAAGAAGCTCCCCTTCCCCCTCAGCATCGGGCGGGTGTGTCCCCATCCGTGCGAGGGCGAGTGCAACCGGGGGTACATGGATGAACCGATCAGCATCTGTTTCCTGAAACGTTTTGTGGCCGATGTTGAGATGAACAGTGGCGTTGAGCCCAAGATTCAACTCCCGGAAGAGACCTATCCTGAAAAGATTGCCATTATTGGTGGCGGTCCCAGCGGGTTGACCTGTGCGTATCACTTGGCCCTTCTTGGGTATCAGAACATCACGGTCTATGAAGCGCTTCCTGAGCCAGGCGGGATGTTCCGGGTTGGGATTCCCGAATACCGGCTTCCCAAGCATATCCTGGCCAAGGACATTGAGTTCATCACCAAGCACGGTGTGGAGATAAAGTGCGGCGTCCGCATTGGCCAGGACATCGGCTTTGATGAGATCAAAGAGAAAAACGACGCGGTCCTGCTTGCTATTGGCGCCCACAAGGGCATGAGCATGCGGGTCAAGAACGAGGATGCCGAGGGTGTTTTTGAGGGTGTCAAGTTCTTAAGAGATGCCGGGTTGGGAAACCCAGTGCCCAACAAGGGGACATGTATCGTCGTGGGCGGCGGTAACGTGGCCATGGACGTGACAAGAACGGCGCTTCGGGTCGGCTTTGACGATGTGAATCTTCTCTATCGTCGAACCCGCAAGGAGTTGCCTGCCAGTCCGTGGGAAGTGGACGCAGCCGAACACGAAGGGGTGAAGTTTCATTTCCTGGTGGCCCCTCAGGAGGTCGTTGTCAAAGATGGCAAGGCCTCTGGGATGAAGTGTCAAAGGATGGAACTTGGTGAGCCGGATGCGAGCGGCAGGCGAAAGCCTATCCCTGTTGAGGGTTCTGAGTTTGTCATGGATGCAGATACCGTCTTTGGAGCCATCGGCCAGGTGACCGATAACAGCCTGGTAGACGAAAAATATGGTTTTACCTTTGGCAGGAAATTCAACTTCGAGGTGAACCCTGAGACCTTTGAAACGAATGTGGAAGGGGTCTTTGCGTCAGGCGATGCTGCCACAGGTGCGAACATTGCGATCCGGGCCTGTGCAGGGGGCAAGAAGGCAGCAGAATCCATTCACAAATATCTGAGAGGGAAGAAGTAAAATGTATATCTACGAGAAAAAAGGAAGATACATTATCGACTTTCAGGATGTCCCGTCCAAGCGTGCGGAGATGCCGGAGATCTCTGTAGAGGAGAGGCAAGGCAACTTCAAAGAGGTGGAGACTGGTTTTCCGGAGGAAGTGGCTCGGGCTGAGGCCAAGCGTTGCTTGAGCTGCCGTCGGTGTCTGGGCTGTGCCCTGTGCTGGGCAGAGTGTAAGCCTGAAGCGATCAACTTTGATCTGCCGGACCAAGATGTTGAGCTGGCTGTGGACAAGGTGATTCTGACTTCCGGCCTGCAGCGAAAGATTGTCCCGATAGCCGGCAACGTCAGCAACAAGCACATGAACGTGGTCACCGATCTCCAGGTGGAGCGTATGCTGGCAGAGACCGGACCGAGCAACGGGTTGATCCTCCGTCCCCAAGACGGGGAAATCCCGAAGAAGATTTGCTTTTTGCAAACCTTTGGATCCGTTGATGAGAAGCTCCGGGATGCTACCCTGATCTATGGGATCAATGAGGCGATTCTGGCCCAGAAAAAAATAGACGGGGTCGATATTAGCTTCATCTCGCCGGCCATGGACGCCTTTAAGGCCGGTCCTGCGGGAAGCGACTTGGATAAGGTGTCTGGGATCAGCTTTACTAACGGCACGGTGGTCGAGGCTGCCGAGGCGGGTGACAACAAGGATATTGAGGTCAAATATGAGGCTGGTGGCAGCGAAAAGACCGAGACCTTTGATCTGGTGGTGCTCCTGACCCAACCGCAGCTTCCGCCCAGCATTGAAGACGCGGCCAAGCGACTGGGGATTGAAGTTAGTTATGCCAGTTTTCTGGGTAAGGCCGGTGACATGGTCGACACAGATAAGGCCGGCGTTGTCTTGGCACAGAACGTATAAAGGGAGGTAGATCCTGATGGCTGAACAAGCAATAGAACTGGATAAAATGACAAAAAGCTTCAAGAAAGAAGCCATGGAAGCCATACCCGGCGGCGGCAATCTGGACCTCTGCCTCAACTGCGGGACCTGCTCTTCAGGCTGTCCTGCCACGGGGCTTGCCGATATGGACCCCAGGAAGTTTTTGAGACTGATTCTTCTGGGCCTCGATGAAGAGGCCACGAAGTCGCCTTGGGTATGGATGTGCACCGGGTGCCAGCGTTGCATTTACGCTTGCCCCATGGAGATCGATATCCCCCGTTTGGTTTACAATGCCCGGGCCTCCTGGCCCCGTGAAGAGCGTCCCAAGGGGATCCGCGGTTCCTGCGACATGGCCCTCAGAAACGACAGCGGCAGCGCCATGGGGGCCTCTCCCGAGGACTTCACCTTTGTGGTAGAAGATGTGCTGGAAGAGGTCAAGGACACCCAGCCGGGCTGGGAGGATCTCCAGGCGCCCATAGACAAGCAGGGCGCTCATTTCTTCTTGAATCAAAACTCCAGGGAGCCGGTGACCGAACCGGATGAGTTGATCCCGCTGTGGAAGATCCTTCACGTTGCAGGTGTAGACTGGACTTACGGCAGTAAGGGGTGGGCCGGGGAGAATTACTGCATGTTCCTTGCCGACAGCGAGGCTTGGGAACATGTCACGCGCACGAGCATTATGCAGTGCGCTGACCTTGGATGTAAGGTCTATCTCAATACCGAATGAGGCCACGTGACCTTTTCAGTCCTGGAAGGACTGAAAAAATTCAATATCCCTTATGACTTCGAGGTGGCGAGTATCTATCAGTATTACGCTAAATGGATCCGGGAAGGGAAGCTGAAGGTCAACTCCGACTGGAACAAAGACCTTAAGGTCAAGTTCACGGTGCAGGATCCGTGTCAGATCATACGCAAGAGTTTCGGTGATCCCGTGGCAGATGATCTGCGCTTCGTGGTCAAGTCGGTGGTGGGAGAAGAAAATTTTGTTGAAATGTGGCCCAATAAGTCCAACAATTTTTGTTGTGGCGGTGGCGGAGGATTCCTCCAGTCGGGGTATGCTGATGAACGTCGGGCCTACGGCAAGATCAAGTTCGACCAGATTGTTTCAACTGGGGCGGATTATTGCGTTGCTGCGTGCCACAACTGCCATGCGCAGATTCACGATATTGCCCACCACTTTGAGGGAAAGTACCAGACCGTCCATCTGTGGACGCTGATCTGCCTGTCCCTCGGGATCCTGGGTCCCAATGAACGAGAGTATCTGGGAGATGACTTGAAAGAAGTCAACATGCCTGCCTCATAGAAAAAACAACGTGACCAAAAGTCCCGTCTGCTTTCAGGCGGGACTTTTTTTTATGTGCGCCCGGCAGGGCGCACTCAAGAGGCTGTGGCGTTGGCTCTTCCGGTGAAAACGTTTACTGTTGCCATGCTGTCGTTTTGAGCCGAAGGAAAAACCTTTTCCAAATAATCTGTCGTCCCGACGGGAAGGCCTTAACGTCCTTGAATCCCGTTTTCTTCCAATAGCTCCAGTGCAATTCTTGTGGCACCCGCAATGATGGGCGGACAGACCTCTGTGGGAAGCTTATTGGGATCTGCATCCAGGAAATCACCACATCGGTTGCCGGGATAAGCGGATGCAATACCGTCATTGAATCGCTCTTCCAGCTCTTGGATGAGCATATACATCTGGTCCCGCTCCATTCGGTCCAGGGCAGCGCTTGCGATGAGTACGCCGGCTGCGGTCAAGGCCCCACAGGTCACGTCCACGAAACCCTGAGCGCCTGCCAGTCCGCCGGCGGCTTTGACGATGTCGGGCTTGCGCTCACCAAGGTAATCGAGACCCACGTCTAGGACGATCTGACTACAAAGGTTGCCCTTTTCAGCAGACGCTTTCACGCGTCCCAACAAATCTTCCAACGATGGTACGGCCATGCCTTTTTCCTTTCTCTTCACAGATTGGGTGTGGCTAGGACACAAGAGAGGTTGCCTTTCGCAGGGCCTGTGGTTCGAATAGCCTTATACAGGCGGCCCCTGACGGCTCGTCAAAGTGCGAACGATATGGTGCTCCCCTTAGTCCATACGGAGCCATGTTCCGGAGAAAAATGGTTCTGTCCGCTATCCTTGCCGCCATGATGCGCGCCCTCCCATGGCACCCGCTGGCTGCTTCCAGGATTAATTTTTGCCGAGCCTTTTGCCATGGGGGGTCAAGGTCTGCGCCCCTAGAAGGTCTAACAGCTGAGGAAACGCCTCAGGGGATAATTTCACGGGGGGCATTTGCGCATTCTTGCTGATTTGTCTTGGATTATCCAGCCAGTCTTTTAGGGCCTTGGACGACCACGACGCCTTATCACCTTGAGTTCTTGGATAATGTTTTGAAAAAAGTCCTGAGAGGTTGGGACCGATGTCTCCTTTGCCCAGGCCCCCAAAGTGCGTGGTGAGCACCTTATGACAACAGCCGCAGTGCTGGCCGAAAACCTTCTCTTCAGACTGTTTGTCGTCCTCAAAATGAATCACCAGCGGTGTTTCCCCGCCGTCCGGCGCTGCCCGGGTGGCCTCGGCCAGAATAGCGTTGACCAGCGTTATGATGTGTGCCTCTTTAAAATAGAAATTGGGCATGAAGAACACGGGTGTCTGTATGGCGTCAAAAAGCGTCTGCGGCCTGACGGCGCCAAAGGCCCTGTCAAGATTGCTCGCAAAGGGGTTCCCCTTTGCGTCAAGAACATGGCATCTCCTGCAGCCGGAAATCTTAATCAGGGCAAGGCCCCGCTGCGATACCGGGCTGCCTTCCATGGTAAAGTGGGCGTATTTGGCATCAATCAAGTCGTGATGGGCGATCAGAATCCTGTCTGTCCCGGGGTTGCCCCTGTGGCAATCGATACAGATGCCCTTTTCCTCATAATGGGACTCGTGGCACTTCAGACAACCCAACCCCCCAGCCAGGGCGGTGACGCTCTGAAAGAAAAAAAGACTCCAAAGGATGGTTATCAATTGAAAACTAAGGCCCAATTTTCACCCCTGAAAAATACGGCGATCACCGTCAATAAGACGATGGCAGCAAAGATCATCAATGTCAGGACACTGATGAACCACTGGTCTTTCTGCAGCCATTTGGCTTGTTTGCATTCAGGACTACCAGGCAGGTAAGGGAGTAAAAGGAAGCAGCATCCAAGAAAGATAATAGGGTGCACCAGGTGTTTGGAATAGCTTACCAGCTCTTGGGTCCACAGGAGAAACCATGCAGATTTGATCGGATTGGGCACGCTGGCCATATCGGCTGGCCCATGGAGGGGGGGCGCGATGAGAAGCGCCAGAATGACCAGAGTGGCCACCAACAAGCCTATGGAAATGACGATACGCCGGAAGAAAAATGGGGAACTTGGAACGTAACCCTTCACAGGTAAGGTAACACCCCCTTGTCATGGCGAATTCGGTAGAAATGCAGAAAACAGAGGATGGCGATCGTCAATGGAATCACCGCAATGTGTAATGTGTAAAAGCGCAACAAGGACACCGGTCGCCCAACGTCGTCAGGGACCAAAAAACGTGCTGCTATTTCCCCGAAAGGGGCTGTGCCGATGAGTTCCATGCCGGTATGGGTCCCCCAGAAGGCCAGTTGATCCATGGGGAGGAGGTATCCCGTATAGGCGCCAAAAACAGCAGAGAAGAGGATAAAAAAACCGATGACCCAATTGAGTTCCCGTGGTTTTCTATAGGCCCCGGTGAGAATCACCCGCAACGTATGCAGGAATATAAGGACAAGCAAAGCGTGGGAAGCGAGTCGATGGAGACTTCTGATGAAGCGGCCTGCCGGGACGGACGACTCCAGAAACAGAATCGACTCGAATGCCTTTTCAGGACAAGGCTGATAATAAAAGAGTAAAAGCAGCCCAGACAAAACCAACAGCATAAACGCCGTAAAAGCAAGGCCTCCGAGGCAAAAGGTGTACCTTATCCTGAGGTTCTTTTCGAGTATCAGCCTAGGAAAAATGTGTTCCAAGAAGTCTTTAAACAAAACGGCCTCAACTCACGACGACAAAGAATTCACCCTGTTCCTCCACGGTAAGCCTTTCCAACGGACGATCCGAGGGGCCCTTTAAAACCTCGCCGCTAAGGCCAAAAATGCTGCCGTGGCAGGGGCAAACGAGCTCCCTGGTGGTGACGTTGACAGTACACCCGAGGTGCGTGCAGACGAGGCTAAGGGCGTAGACGTCATTGCCCTTCTTGACGAAAGCGACTTTCGATTTCCGGAAAACAAGGGCGCCGCTAGCGGGAATGTCTGCTCTTGCCACGCGCAGCAGGGGTTTTTTTTCAGAAATCCGAGGAATGAAAAATTTCCAAAGCAATGAGACAGAAGCGATGACAAAAGCTACTGCTTTAATGAATCTTCGACGCGATTTACCAACCTTTTCCATTTTCTTACATAGGCTCTCACATACGAAGGATTCTTCGAAGACATCCTGGCAAACCGCGAGAGCGCCATAAAGGACCCATTCATGACTTCCTGTCCAGATGGGTCCCAGAAGGAATGGAGACCCATGCCGTCAAGCTGCAATTGGTGAATCCTGTCTTCCTCTTTTTCTAGGATAAATCTGGAGGCGTTGTCATGACATCCCTCACACATGACCGTTCCCCGGCGTATGGTGTGAGGGAAGAATGCCTTCCATTGAGCGGCGAGAAGCCGGTTTTCCTCCCCCTCTCCTGCGGGAACCCCGTCCCTGATATCAGCAAGGTAGCTAATGAATTGTGGCCGGATGGGACTGATTTTTTCCACACTGTTCATTCCCAGCGGGGGGGCATTTTGCCTTTTAAGATAGACACGCTTGATGTATTCGCTTCCGCTACTTCCTTTCACCCTGAAGTTTTTTCTGGCGGGGCCATTGCCCAAACGAACATAAAAGGATCCATACTCCTGGGGCGCCCATGCTGAGTGACAGGCATAGCATTCCAGGTTTGTCAGGTGGGCGGAAATGCCATGTTCAATCACACTATCACTCGGTTTGTGGCAGTCAACACATTTCTTTGATGATTTGCTGCCCGAGACAAGACTCTTCATTGAATGGCAATCGCCGCATGCCATGCCTGCCTCAGCATGTACATCAGGAAGCATTTTCAGGAAGGTCTCTCCCTGAAAGAGCTTTCCCCGCTTATAACGAACACTATCTTCCCGGGGGGCCCTGCCCTCATAGTCCGCTCCGATAAAGTATCCTTTGTGGCAGCCAAGACACCGGTTGGTCCCCGGCCTTGTGATGTTATGGCCATCTTCCCCGTGACAGTCTAGACAATCCCTGACATGGCATGATCGACAGTTCTTTTGGTAGAAGTTCCCGTCACGCTTCCCATAGGTCTTTTCCACGAACCGCCTTTCTTGTTCCCTAATGGTCATGGCCTGATCAAAGAGGGCCTCGTAGCCTTGATGGCAGCCCACGCAGCCCCGGGCACGATTGGCAAAGGACGTGGGGCGGCTTAGGGTTTCCACGTCATCCCCGTGACATTCTGCGCAGGCTAGCCTGGCATGCGCTCCCGTGAGGGGGGCATGGTCGGCACCTGCCGAACTAACCGCCAGCAGGTAGAAAGCGATTGAGACAATCGTCAAGAACACGATAATCAAGTTCCTTTTGATATATTTTGTCCTTGCCATTAGCGTGGCAGACGATGCAGAGGTTGACGGCCAGCACGGTCTTCACCTCTCTAGCATTGAGGGGACGTGAATGTTGCCGTGTAATGGCGGAAAAGGCCTTCACGTTTCCCCTCTTCATCGTAAGAAACCCATCAAGCGGCTGGCCTTGACAAGTCTCGCAGACAAGGGTTGGTGTGATACTGTTGCCTTCCACAACGTGTTGCCCGAAGCCCAGAAAGACGGGATTGCCATGGCATTCGCTACAGCCCACGGCCTTGCTCCCGGTATTGTGTGAATAAAAGGGGGCAAAGCGTAACTGGCTTTTGCCTTTGTATTCGGAGACATACTCCCTTTTGACGGTCTGGCCCCTTGGGTTGACCACGGTCACAAAGGTCTGGCAGCCTGGCGTCACCGGCGAGATTTTCCCTCGCTGGTTCAGGGCCATGGGGAACGGGTAAAGCCTTCGGTAGTCCTCGGTTTCAGAAAAGACCCCGGCAGTTTTAACGCCCTTGATAAAATCCCGGCCATACCGCGACTGATCGTACTTCGTGTGGCACCCAAAGCATTGAACCACGGTGCGCGAATGGCACGTGTAGCATTCCATCCGTTCATGACCGTTAATGGTATGTTCTGGCGTGCCGGTGATGACCTTGCTTTCATGCACTTTGCCGCTGCGCTTGCCCAGGACGTAAACTTTTTCGTCGTCGTAAAAGACATTGGCATACTTGCGTCCCTTGGCCGTGAGCACCATTTTCATCCCGGGCCGCATCTGCCTCTGGTAGCTTTTTGACTCCCTCACGGCGTCTTCATTCTCCCTCGTAATCGCCTCAGCTTTGGGTCGCTCCGTGGCGCTGCCGTGACAGTCTTCACAGCTGATCTCAATCTGATCGTACATGTTTTCATAAGCGTACCCGTCGCCCATGACGTCCCGTGAGGTGTGACAATCAATGCAATCCATCCCTTTGTCATGGTGGATGTCAGCGGTGATACGAATCACGCTTCGCCTTCCGCTGATCAGCAGAGGACCCGGCATGCCGCCACGGGTCGGTACCATGGCGTTGTTGCCGTCGTTGAGCCCCTGGTAAGCGAGGGCGATCCTGCCGCTCCGATTATGGCATCGAAAACAGACCCGGTTATCAGGCAAGGGGGCGAGTTTATGATCAGCCGAATAGGGTGTTTTGCCTTTCACCGTGGCATCATCGCCTTCATAGGTGGCCGTGTTGTTGTAAGGAAAATGGCAGGCCGCGCAGCCAGACCCGTGGCAGGCGCTGTAGGATCGATTCGACTCGATCCCCACATGGCACAGGGAGCAAAACTTTCGGTACAGCTCCCCGGCCATGTTGTCTAGCTCGGCCACGCCCTTGATCACCAGAGGCTTGCCTGCGGCATCAAAGACCGTCCCGGCGCTGGCACCGTATCGTTGATTCTTGGCGCCTTCCCAGGTGGCCTGAATATTTTTTATCATCCCGGTGTTTGTGTGCATCAGGGTCCCCTTGACCCGTGCCAGTTGATAGGGGTGACAACTGCCGCAGGTGTGATCCCAGAACCGCGGATCCGAAGGATTCTTGGGGCCAAACATGGAGCGGTGGGAGGCCTCTTTATCTTTTTCCTCTGGGTTACCGCCGTGGCAGGCCACACAGTTGGGGTGAGCAGCCGAAGCCTCTTCAAGCCCTTGGTGACATGATACACAAGTCGAGTTTATGGGATCCGAGTGTTTGCAGCCACTAGGGAAAAAGGCAAAAAGGCAATAGATGAGAACTATCCTGTGCAAGGGGATCATGACGCTTTGCATGCTACCACAAAGGCGCCCTTTTCTTGTCAACAAAAAACGGCTGATGACACTGAAACGAAGTCAAATCTTCATTGTCTCACCAGCCGTACTTTTTATTAAACAACCCTGGCAGAAGCGATTGCAAACCGCTTCCTTTTCTTGTTCATGGCACTGTTTTTGTAAAGCCACCATGCCGCAAGCGCGGCCGAATCTCCAAATGATGGCGTTTCATTGCTTGGGATGGACAGGACTTAACAGCCCATGAGGAATTCTTCCTCATCGCCAGCCTTCTTCTCCTTGATGTCCACGTGGACGGAATCGCCGACTGAGAATGCTGAGCCTTGGCCTTTTTCCACTTCGATGGTGACCTTGTCGCAAGAGACCTGGGTGACCTTGCCCGAATAGGTCTTTTCCTTGGAAAGGGCAAATGTCGCTACCACGACCACGAACGCCAATGCCACGGGTAGGGCAAATAACTTCTTCTTCATGTTTCCTCCTTTACGCCTATTTTGGGTCCTTGACGATTTGCTCTTACGGCCTTTGGTTCAAAATATTAACACTCAGGAGAGCTCGAAAACGTACGAAAAATCTCAATCTGCCCCTAGAAAGTGCCGGAAAATCTCATCGAAGTTGAACCGAAATGATCATTGCCTTCAAAGCAATGCCATGGTGGGCATACTCGATATTGGCTTGAATGGCAAGGCCTTTTCCAAAGGCGCCCAAGAGGACTAACCAAAAAAGTCCCCATTGACTTCTTACTGCAACCTCCGATGGGAAGCTTAGCCAAGCATGTTAGCATTGACAGTTATAGTTATTCGTCTATATAACCCCTGGTGTTGCATAAAAATATGGCAAAAGTTCTTCAAAAACAGTAACGGTTTGCCTTTGAGGTTTTTACAAGCGATCGTGAGGGATAAACGATTAGTGATGTCCAGAAAAGATAAAAAAACAGCCATATCTTTTACCCTATGGGAGAGCCGAGTACACTCCATCTCCTTTGTTGCCAAGGGTTCGGCGTAGTTCACTACAGACTCACCCTTGGACGCCTGGAAGCCGGCGCATCCTCGAGTCTTTCAACGTTAGGTAAACTGAATGTATAAGCGGGAAAAGCAAGCATGCTTTCCTTGGAAAGGGAGGGTTTATGAGATCCTTTAAATCAGTGTTGATATTCGCCTGTCTTGGGTTGCCGTGGATGATAGGATGTCCAGAGGCCAATGCGGACCCGGCTGGAAAAAAGGCAAAAAGCATTGACGAACTGGCAGCAAGATATGATGTGAGTTCCTGTAAGGAATGCCATGAGGAAATCTATGAACAATGGGAAGCATCTGCCCACGCCAAATCCATTTTTGGCATCGGGGCCAGAACGGCGGCTACCATAGGGACCACCATTACAAAAGGTCTCATGACGTGGCCCTACTCTGGGGTTAAGAAACCAGAGGATGTCAAGGTGAAGCATCTCATGCTATGTGCGAAGTGTCATTTGCCACAGCTTGAAGAGGCCACAGATGATGTTGCCCAGGAGATTGTGAAGGCCGTATTTGGTCTTTGGGATAAAGCAATCAAAAAAGAGAGTGTAAAGAAGCTCAGGAAGATCAATGTCAACTGCCTGATCTGCCACCAGAAGAAAGCGATTACTCACAAGTGGGCTCAAGGCTTTCCACAAAAGGATGCCGTGTATGGCTCACAGGAGGGGGCACACGAGGACGAGAATTATCCCAACATGAAAAAGAGCGAGATTCTACATGAATCTGTCTTCTGCGGGCAGTGCCATGGTTTGGGACCCAACTTTGAGTTTGAACAGCCCTCACAGTGCGCAACAGCTTACGGAAGCTATCTATTTGCCTACGTTTCTGAAGGTGGTCACGAAACATGCCAGTCTTGCCATATAAGGAAACTCAATAAAGGGCATGTCATGCCGGCCTACCGGGATCCCGACATGGCGGCGGCGGCCTTGAGGTTTGAGGTGGATGCTTTTGGCTATTATTGGCGAAAGAATAAGGTGGAGGGGGTGACCCCCCTGGCCGTGGTCCGGGTAGAGATGACCAACAAAACGGGCCACGAAATCCCCGATGGCTGACCGACGCCAAACCGGATGATCCTGGATGTGATCGCAAAGACCCCTGATGGCGAGGAAGTTTCCAGAAATTCGAGAACGTATATGCCGGCTCCGGGCAAAATGGGCTGTGGCAAAGAAATGGGCCGCGGACCGTACGAAAAGGCCGGCCTCATTAGGGATACCGCCCTTCCCCCTCATCGCACCATCATAGAGACCTTCGAGATTCCATTCCCCCATGAAAAGATAGAACAAGGCAAAGAAATCTATGGGAAACCTCTATGTAATGAAATGGATATTGATGTGGAACTTTGGTATGTCCCCTTTGGGGAAAAAGAAGGACCGGCGGCCCGGTGGAATCAGCTTTGGAAAAAGCTCACTAAAAGGGTCACCATCGACTAAGGCCATGGCCCATAGAGAAAATCACTCCTTCAAAAATCTGAAGTAGAACATGGTCCAGATTCCCAGAATGATAGACATGGTTGTGACAATACTGGATATGGCCAAGGTCGACGCACCGGTCAACCCATGACCGACGTTTCAGCCCCGTCCCACGGCAGCGCCGACCCCCATCATGAACCCGCCTATAAAGGTGGCTAAGAGTTCTTCACGTGGAAGAAAAAAGAGCCGATATTCTTTCAACAACTTTGCACTGAGGAAAGCCCCCACCGGAACGGCCACCACATAGAGGGAGGCCCATGTCGTCTGAAACAGACCAAAGAAATCAAAGACGGGCGTCCTTCTCACCATGGGATCTCCCGTGAGCAGACTGAGAAAAAACTCTGCCGTCGGCCCTGTAAAGGAGATGCCCCTTGGCCGCCCCCCCCAGTATGAGGAAGCCCACCACCCCATGATTATAATGACACCCAAGAACAGGCCCGTTGTTGACCAGTAATAGCCCTTAAGAGCCCTCTTAAAAGGTGCTCCACGCAAGAGAAAGAGGCTAATGACGATTGTAATCACACCGATGGTTGTCCATTTGGCTGCCATCCCCCCGCCAAAGAGATCCCAAAGGGCCGGATTCACCTTGTCATTGACTCTGACGAGCACAGAAGCGGACAACCCATAAAGTGGTTTTAGCCATCCATGTATGGTGACACACAGACCCAGGAAGAAAGCGGCAAAAGCCAACCATGCGTCCGTGAACCCTTGACCACATCTATAGAGAATGCCGCTTGCGCAACCATTAGCCAAGACCATACCCAGCCCAAAGACATATCCACCAACGATATTGGCAATGGGCGCAAAGCCTTGTCGATATAATGCTTTCGTTACCACTTCCCCGTCTGACGGGTTCACAGCAATCAGCCAGCCCATATCCTCAATGAGATTTGCTCCCAGCATGGCCACGAGAAGGCTTAGGAGGTAGGCCCTAAAGATGGTGAAGTCTTTCCTGGGGGTGATCATGCTGGCAAAGGCCATATTGCAGCGGAACCGGCCCCTTTGAAGGACAAACCCGAAAACAAGCCCCACGAACAAGGCACTAACAAGTGTGAGCATATCTCCTGGCATTTTTGAACGGACTCCGTCGGCTGAAAGCTGAAGGGAGTTATAGCGGAAAAATCACTGAATGCAGGGGCAAAGCCAGAATCTAAACCGAAGCATTCCCATGATCGAAAAGAAATCCTTCGCACCACTCAGGGTTGCGGGGCCGTTTTTCTTGACACGCCTCGCCACCCCATGACCATGGACCATGTCTGGTCACGAACCGAAATTCCCTTTGACCGGCGGACCTATATCAATTTGCGGCTGTTCTGTCAAGGCACAAATAGCACAGCCCGCAGTTGCCCAGCCTAATTCGAAGTCTCATGCTCCTTCTTAAAACCGCGGAGAAACGCTTGAACCGTTTCAAGCTCAAATGACACTTCACGTGCTTTGTTCAGATTTTCCGGAAGCTTCAAATCCACCTTGGCAAACTCAGCCAACCGGTCTTCCAGAGACTTGATTTGGGCGTCCAACGCCGCAATGGCTTCTTGGGGAGGTAACTTCAAGAAATACTCTGAGGGTTCCACTCTGGCCAAAGGCCCTTGCACGTCATCTTCTGTGACCATGGTATAGAGCTTGTTGTCTTCCATCTATCTGCTCCTTTCCCCTGTCGGATATAGGTTTGGGTGAAGAAGTAAAATACGTCTGGAAACACCTGCCGGTCATACATAAGGCGGCCATGGTTTCAACCGACTCGACCAGCTCAGGCAAGGAGATCCTCTCGTTAAAGGCCCCCAGATGCGGACCGGTCAAGACCACGATATCTTTCGTCCCCTTGCTCAGTGCCTTGATGGTTTTGTCAGAATAGCCTCTTTCTTTCAAGAACCCCCTGAACTGTTCATCCGTCATTTCTTCTTGGTCTGCAATTCGTAAGACCTCTTCCATATAGCGATCTACACCCATCTCGTCAATCATTCGGGCGGCGAGGCCGTCCAGGTCCAGGGGCATCTGCCCCCTGAATGTCCTTTGAACGAATCCTTGGTAATAGCTTAGAAAAACTCCCAGGATGATGTCTTCAAGGACGGGTTTTTCAAAGAGGTCCCGAGCATCCACGGGCCTTCCGTGTTCATCAAACCCGACTCTGCTCCTATTCTTGTTGCGAAAATAACTTCCTGCCACCAGGAGAAGGCTCATGATGTGGCTGCCAATATGGCGGTAAAGATCTCGGCTATGGCCCTTGAAGCTAATGAAGTGCTCAAAATCCCTAATGCCTGTGAGACCGATGTTAGGATAGGAACACGAATCAAGCCACCTGTCCAGCCTGCCTGCTCTAAACCATTCATAGAGGCCATTGTCTCTTCTTCTGCATCTTTGAACTCGGTTATGAAAGAGCGGGATAGGCGCAGAATGGATGATACCCAGAGAGGCGAGTTTTCCCAGCAGCCAGGCATTTCTGAACATGACCTGGCTAAATGCCATGTCAGTGCCGGGCGCCGCTTCCTCGGAAGGGCCGGGATAGGTGAAGTAATCCTTGTCGGCAATAAAAGCCACGGCATAACATTTTGGATGAAGGTCCATGTTCTCACACGACTTCACCGAAAAATCCCTTAAGCGGAATACGTAGGAGTCGTCAATTTTCATCGCTACCGGGATATTGAACCTCACAGGAAACGTATAACTTTGGGTTCGAAGATGTTCAATCCACAGCGCTTCTTTCAGCAGGGCATCGGGCGAGTCGTTGGCTAGTGCGAATTTGAAAACCAACAATCTGTCTCCTTGATCCAGTGGCGCGACCCAGCTCCTTCCGATAAATGTGGCAGAGGACGAGAGCCTCAAGCCCTTTTTGTCCAACATGTCCTCCCAGCTAATGCAAGGGATGCGGTTGGTCATCACGTCCTTCAGCTCCGGACCGTGGACGAACAGGGGAAGGGCCCCCAGGGCCTCGGCACTCACTCTGTGGGCATGCCCAGTGGTTGTGGCGAGAACGTTTTTCAGGGCAGAAAGAGCCAGGTCGGCCGCGGGTTGCCCCTTGCCATGGACCATCATTGAAGCGAGTGTGTCGGCGGCGAGTCGGCACAGGAAAAAGCCCCGCCTTTGACCAGCGAACTCTGGGTCTTTGAGAAGCCCCTGCAAGGCGGCAATGGTTTCTGACGTGATGATTTCCGGGTGGTTTTCAGCCAGGCATTGGAGATGGTAGACGGCCAAGTATCTCGTGGTAAAATCAGAAGCCTTGTCTTGAATCTGGACCTGGAAGAGGGCTTTCTCTCTGGCTAAGCGTGTTGCCTTCATGACCCTGCAAGGCCTTTGTGGATGACGATCGCCTTGGCATCGACGCATCGGTCGTCACGCTCCATTTTCAAAAATGCCCTCGTTATCTGGCTTGGATTTCACCTTTGAGGAGCTGCTTCAACCCTTCAAGGGTTCCCTTCCACAGGGCACCCTTGCCCGCCATGATGGATACGATGACCTGCTCTTCAACACTGATCTCCAGAATGATCTCTTCCTCTTCTATCTTAAATACCGACTCGCCCCAGCGTTCCGCTGGAAAGCCTATGGCTTCACATTCGTAATCCGTTCGCATCTCACCGGTCATTCTTATGGTTCCCATGGCGCTCTCCTTAGCAAGGTCACATCAGGTGCCTTGAACAAAAAACCATTTTTACAATCCCATGGCCGAGCCGTCAATATGATTCCGGGGGGCGCTGGGGGCTTTATTCAAATGGTTCACCACGACGGGTTTAAGGCAGGCAACCGGCCCTCAGGAGCGCCTGCCACAGTGTTGGCACGTCGTGGTGCCTGCGTCAATAAGCTCTTTGCAATAGGGACATTCCCGAGTGCCGTTGATTTCGTGTATCCTTTTGATGGCCTCTGCCACTTTGGGGCGGATGCGCTGGTCTTTGACGGGTTGGTTCTGCAAAAGCTCAATCGTTTCAACCAACCCGAGTTCTCCCATGAGGGCCGCCGCCTTTTGGCGGACCTTGTAATGGAGGCTGTCATCACAGAGCTTGGCTTCCAGAGCGCTCACGTCTTGGCGCTCAAAGTCCCCCATGAGTGCTTGCACCTCAGGGTCTTCAGGGGTCCCCTTGGCGCGATCTGCTGCCACAACGGCCTCGTCAATGATGCCTGCCTTGCAGTCTGCGTAGGAGAAAACGAGCATCGTTTCTGTCTTTCGTGAATCAGGATAACAGATGCATCGGTAGGAACACGTCCGGCCATGGTCTTTTTTCATGCGTTCCCAACCCTGGACAAAAGGCGGACACTCGTCATTGAGACAGATAAAGAGATATGGGGTGCCCCACCTGGAGCCGCACATAAAGGGCGTCCTGGCACATTGCCATATTTTCATTTCCTGGCCGCAATGGGGGCACAAGGGCCTTTCTGCAAAGATTACCTTTTCATAAATGTCCGCTCTGGTCACCACCATGTCGTCGTCATGCCTCCTGTTCAGTATTTGGCGGGCTGTTGCCCAAAGCCCTTTTCGCTGGGTCTCCAAGGATTGGGGGCTCTCCCCTAGGCCTTGCCATGAGACCGTGTCAAGGAGATCTCATCCGAAACGATTGAAGCATGTGATGAAAGCCTTCGGTGTGTAGGGGGTTTGTCCGACTTAAGAATAGATGGGTGGGGCATGGACAGTCTGAAGATCCAAATCCAGCAGGCCCTGATTTTAGCATTAAAGACAAGGCCTGAGCCAGTTCGCACTCCAGGCGTTGGGAAGATCGCACCGGAAGGCATACACGACCGGCCGCTTCTTGGGTGAGATAGTCGATATGCCAATGAGGTTTCTTGTCTCTTCGTCCATGTCGTGCCATACGGGCCGTCAGATGGCGCATAGCAGATCCAACGTAAATATAGTAGCCTCTCGGGAATCTTTGCCGACCCAAACGGCCCACGGCGATGTCCTTTGCCTGTTCCAGCCTGCAGACCAAGAGGTAGCTTCCCCTGTCGTTCACCTCTGTCTTGAGGTAGGTCCACGGGACCGTGAGGACCTTCAAGGACTCATCTAGAGTAAGGTCGTTTTTCCAGCCGACAGCCACCGGAAGGATTTGGACGTGGCCGCGAGCTTTTAACAGGGCCTCACCAAAGGCCAGGTCCGTGTGGTAATCAGGCATGAACCATGTGACACGGGGATAATGAACCAGGAAGAGAATCGTGGTGTGAATGCCACGGCGACCCATCTCGGCGAGCTCCTGGAGGTGTCTTTTTCCCCTCATGGTGACGGCATCGGGAAACATGGCCACGCCGTTTCCAAAGAGGGTGCATGACTTGACTTCCATATAAAGATCCTTGTCGTTCCTGCGAAGAAGAAAATCGAATCGGCTATTGCCCACAGGGACTTCGGCTCTGACGACCCGCGCCCCTTTTAAGGGGGCAATCAACCCCCTTTCCACAAGAAACCGTGCGACTTGGTTGGTGGCCTGGGTGTGAAGGAAGATGGGCCGTCCCTGCCGCTCAACCGCCAGAACGGTATAGGCTGTTTTGCGGGTCGAAGCCCCCTTGGCTTTGGATGGCGCCACGGATTCCAAATAAAGAGTAACGCCGGGCAGAAGCAGCTCCCAGAGCCGACCTGGATTGGGAAGGAAGGCCGAAAGCTCGCCCAGTTCCCGGGAAACACATCGTACCAGGAACCTATTGGGCCGCGCCAAGAATCGGGCCTTCATGATTGGACCTGAAATGATGGGCCATCCCTGAAAAGGCCTCATGCTGTCAGTTCCCCCGGTGTGGATTGCCAGGTCCAATGGTGGCCTGGCACGCAATCCTTGTGTCAGTCATAGTCTATAAGCCATGGGACGGCAAGTCACATATCAGGTCTTCTGTTGCCAGGGCCTTTGGGCCGTGGTAATGATGAGTCGAAGCGTTAAAGGCATGATGCGTTATTTCTCAGTCATGGCACAGAGAAACATGAAAATGGGGCGTGGGTTTGGTGGAGACGAAGAAAAAACATGGGATCATGATAGATCTTGAGAGACTTAACAGCCTCAACGCCGAGGGATGCCTGGCATGCGGCCAGAAATTCAACCTGGGAGACCAAGCCGTCTTGGCGCGAGGCCATTGGCAGGGCTTCAAGTTTATTCATGAGCATGAAGCCGTTTGGGACGGCAGGACCCAGACCCACTACGAGCGGAGACATTATGCTGCCATGAGGAAGGCCTCGGCTCATGAGGGATAGATAGGAGAAAAAGCGTTTCCATGAACGGCTCAAAGGCCTGCCTATTTGGGCAACCGCCCGGCGACTAGAAACGTTGGATGTGTGAATTGGGGCTCTATGAACCAGCAGAACGTGCATATCATGAAACCCCAGGGCAAGGCGCTGGAGAACGTCGATCGTTCCAGGGGCCTTTGTCTTGCTTGCGGGCAAAGCCCGATTCCCAAGGGCAAACGCAGATATTGTAGCCATAAGTGTAAGAAGCGGCTTGATTTTGCGCTCTACATTGGTACCGGGTTGGTGCAGGCGCTTCGGGCACGCTATGCGGCATTTTCCTATACGGAAGAATGTCTCATCCTGGACATCCTTCCTATCGGTGCCAATGTCATATCCAGGTTCGTTTGGCAGAGGAGCGGGCACAAGAAGGTCGCTGAAGACCTGTTGGAAATGATCGAACACGCAGGCCGTGAGTGGTACGCCTGGGAGGAAGAGACCGGCTCTAGCTGGTGGGCCTCTCAGCGCTTGTTGGACAAGGCGTCACGAAGGGACATCCCTGTCAGTGTGGTCGTGCCTGTCGCAAAGAAAACGCCTCAGCTGAACCACAAAGAGAAAAGTGCCTTAAAACGGCTTGAGCTGACAAAAGACCAAATCTTGTCCAAGGACGGCATCCAGTGCCTGAAATCGGCTTACAGAAGGAAGGCGAAGCTCTATCATCCAGACAAGGGGGATAGGAGCAACAAGTTCATTCAGATCAACGAGGCCCATGCAGAGCTTCTCAACTGGACTCAACGGCCCAGATTCTCATCGAAAACAGCCCTGCCAGATAGCTGGTGTTATGATGCCTCCAAGAAAAGGTGGGCGCCACCAGCATAACCCAAGGGTTTAAGCCCCCTCGCCGGCGTCAAGGAGCCCTTGCAGTCGCTCCCCGGCAATACTTTCTTCTTTTAGCACGAGGGCTGCGCCTTCATCCAGAACCTTGTGATGTTTGGTGAGGATCTCTTTGGCGACCACATATTGGGCATCCAAAATGGCCTTGATCTCTTGATCGATCACTTCTGCTGTTTCCTCGCTATAGTCCTTTGCTGACGGCAGGCCCATGTCAGGGTATGGTTTCTGACGCGCTTTCTCAAAATAGATATGGCCTAGCTTTGCGCTCATGCCATATTCTTTGACCATGCTCCGTGCGATGTCGGTGGCCCTCGCAAGGTCATTGTGGGCACCCGTAGAGATATCCTGAAACTGGATCTCTTCGGCCGCCCGGCCGCCCAGTGCCACAGCGATCTTGCTCAAGAGCTCACTTTTACTCATCAGGAAGCGGTCTTCTGTGGGCACTTGTAAGGTATAGCCTAAGGCAGCAACCCCCCTGGGAATAATCGAGATCTTTCGAACCGGGTCCGTGCCGGGCAGAGAAAGGGCGACCAGGGCATGACCGACCTCGTGATAGGCGACGATCTTTCTTTCCTTTTCATTGATGAGGCGATTCTTTTTCTCAAGACCGGCAATAATGCGCTCAACAGCCTCCTCAAACTCCACCATGCCCACCTTCTCCTTGTTGTGGCGCACGGCCAACAGGGCGGCCTCATTGACCAAGTTGGCCAGATCGGCCCCCACAAAGCCAGGGGTCATGCCGGCGATGGTGTCGATGTCCATATCTTGGTCGATGGTGATGCCTTTGGCGTGAATCCTCAGAATATCGGCCCGACCTGTCTTGTCAGGCCGGTCAACCAGGATGTGGCGGTCGAAACGGCCCGCTCTCAGAAGGGCCGGGTCCAAGATCTCCGGCCGGTTGGTGGCGGCCATGAGGATCACCCCGATCGTCGCGTCAAAGCCGTCCATTTCCACCAGGAGCTGGTTCAGCGTCTGTTCTCTTTCGTCATGTCCCCCTGTCATCCCAATGCCGCGAGCTTTGCCCAGGGCATCCAGTTCGTCAACAAAGATGATACAAGGGGCTTTCTCCTTGGCCTGGGCGAAGAGATCACGCACCCGGGCCGCCCCCATGCCCACGAAGAGCTCCACGAATTCTGACCCGCTCATGCTGAAAAAGGGGACACCGCTTTCACCAGCAACCGCTCTGGCCAGGAGAGTCTTCCCTGTCCCAGGAGGGCCCACCAGAAGAATCCCTTTGGGGAGCTTGCCACCCAGCCGGGTAAACTTTTCGGGTGACTTGAGAAATTCGATCACCTCCACGAGTTCTTCCTCTGCCTCATCCACGCCGGCAGCGTCTTCAAAGGTGACTCCCACCTCGTCTTCCATGTAGACCCTGGCCTTTTTCTTGCCCAGGGTCAGGAAGCTGCCTTGCTGAGCAGCAAACCGTCGCATCATGAAGTACCAGATGCCAAAGAAAAGAAAGAGTGGAAGGATCCATGAGGCAAGATTTTTCAAGAAATTGCTCTCCACCACGCCTTTGAACGTCACGTTGTATTTTTCCAGGAGTTCGGACAAGTCTGCATCCACACGCACGGTGGTGAAGGCCTTGTCCACCTCCTGGCCGTTTTCACTGACCTTCAACTTTCCCTCAATCCGATCCTGGGAAATGGCGACTTCCGAAACCCGGCCATCTTGTAAAGCCTTCACAAATTCACTATAGGGTACCCGCTGTATGGAAAACATCTGAACAAGGAGGTTATGGAGAATCAGCACGACCCAGACCGCAATCAGCACATACCAAATGGAGAACTTATGTTGTTTTTCCATGACTCAACCCTCCTCAATATGCTCGAATAGGTCCAAGACCAGATCTGTAAAGGCATATCGCTGTCGGGCCTCATTAAAGACCTGGTAGAGCCCTTGCCATGTCAGGGCCGTATCTATCTCTGGGATGATCTTTGGCTCGTTCCTGTGTCTAATGGTGAACAGGCGACAACGGTTGTATCCCATGAGTTGATACAAAAGCTGGCCCATCTCATATTGGACGAGGAGGGTCGGCTTGTTGGGTCTTGTGGTGCCCTCAGGGATCAAGAAGAACAAGGCGCGGCCGGGGACCTCAATCACCGCGTCGATCATGGTCTTGGACATGGCGCATAACCTCGCCAACCGTTCTCCCTGCTTGGCCGTCTTGGCGACAGTATTCACCATGGGTCGACGCCACCCGAGAGGCGCAATCAGCGTGCCTGCCCGCCTTCTGGGCCACCGCAACGTTTTGGGAAGTCCGACGAGGTGGTTAACCTCTTTTTCCAATGGCGTGGAGGATATGGAGACGCTTTCGGTAGCGATCCGCTGCTGGAGATACTGCCCCAAGGGTCTTACAAAAAAGCGGATCTTGGCCTGTTCTACGACCTCATCCGGGCAACCGCAACCCAGAAAACCCTGGACAAAGACCTTCCTGCCTTGCCGGTCACGATCGGCGGGATTCAGGAAGACCGTGGCCAGGACCTTCACCAATGCGTCCCTCGAACCACCTCCATGGATGTATAAATCTGGCTTGGTCATAGTCGACGATTTCTTTTCCGGTACAATATAGTGCCTTAGCCCCCTGCAATCAATAGGCATCTGGAAAAAGGGAGAAAGTATCACAAGAGCGGAGAAGCGGTTTCGTGGAAGACACCCGCAGGGGCCCGGTCCTGATCTTGTAGGCAAGGAGGGGGGTAGGCGTGCAGGGGGGTACTTTGAGACCCCAGGGGCTTTGCCCTGGCAGGGCTAGTGTACTGTGCCAGCAATAAGTTGAAGAAGTGCAACTCATACAGGGGTCATCGTCCAAAGCCATTTTCTTCGCTCCGCGACCATTTTGGGGCTGCCAGCGGAACATCGCTAAATCACAGAAACTCGGGCCCTTAGGCCCTCAGACACCTATGATTCTTCACGCGCCGTTTCGCATCCGTCTGGCTCCCAAAACGCTTAATGTCGCTCGCAAAAAGGCCTTAGACGGCGTCCGAATAATGGAGAGTATTGCGGGGACACAACACGAGGACTCGGCTAAGGGGAATAAAGGTTACTTTTCTACGATGGTTTCGTCAATTCTTACCCCAAAGTGTCTCCCTGCTTTTTCCAGATAGGCGAGGACGCGGTCGCCAGCTTTCAAGTGGGTAATGGACACGGGTTCGCCTCCGGGCTTGGTGAGGCGAATCGTCTCGGCATTTTGCATGACCAGGGACAAGGGCTTGTCCTTGTAAGTCGCTTCCACCAGCATCATGGGCCTTTTTTCCACCTTGGCCCGGCCCACGAAACCGACCTCGCTCCTGCCCTTGTGGTCCAGGATCAAGACCGGGTCTCCGATACTCACATCAGCCAGATACGCCGTCTTCCCATCGGGTATGCGCAGATAGGCGTGGACCGCTCCGGCGTTGACGCGAAAAGGACGGGGGGCGCAATAGGGTGTCTCCACGTTTTCGGCATGGACCAGGAACATGCCCGAGCTGGAATTGCCGATGAGCATGCCTTGGCCGGGTGTCATGTTAGAAATGGTATCAACGCACACCCGATCTCCCATGCCCAGGGGTCCCACGGACCTGATGGTCGCCTGGACAAGATGGAGCCGCTCTCCCTGTGCTCGCACCACGGCGGCCGTCCGCTTGATTTCAGAAAGGTCGCTGGTGTCCAGAGCCACCCCGTCAACCCCGTGCTCCATGATCTGTAAAGCAATCTTGGCCTCCTGGGCCGTACGGACCCAGGCCAGCAGGCCCTTGCCTCTCTTGGCCACCAGGTTTTCGAGGGGGATCACCTTCCAATCCTGGGTCTTGATGAGCAGAAGCTTTTCTATAGGGATCCGGACCGCTTTGGTTTCGTCCTTTTCCGAGGCAATGGTGACCTCCACCACATCCTCGCCAAGCCTCAAGTCCCCATCGGGCGACACCGTTTTAATGAGGCCAAGATCGTGGACCTTCTTCGACTGACGCTGTGGGACAATCACGGCGTCAGCCCCACTCTCCAGCGCCGTGGTCACCACCTTTTTCTTATAGGGCCTTGCATTGACCCAGAACAGTTTCGGCACGATACACTCCTCTGTCTTCTTTGACGGCCCTCACCCTGGCCACTGAGTTTCTTGCCGGGCCAGGTGAGGGTCAGCTTCAAGCCTCGGCCCTGAGAATCTTCATGGCCTCTTCGGCACTCTTGCCCTCCTGAACAATGGCGCAGGCCGCAGACACCAAACGGACCGGGTCCTCGTGTTGAAAGGCATTTCGGCCCATGGATAGTCCGGCGGCACCCGCCTTCATGGCGCCTTCCACCATCTTGAGGGTATCCTCGTCAGAGAGTTTGGACCCGCCTGCTATGACCACGGGAATGGGACATCCGGTGACCACCTCGTGAAACGTCTCAGGAGATCCCGTATAGGGGACCTTGACGATGTCCGCGCCAAGCTCAGCGCCGACGCGCGCCGCGATTTTTACGTTCTCAACGGCTTTCTCCTCATCCACCTTGGGGCCGCGGGGGTAAACCATGGCAAGAAGCGGCATCCCCCAATAATCTGCGGCTTCGGCAACCTCACCAAAGGCCTCCAGCATTTCGCCCTCGTTCTCGGCACCGATGTTCACGTGGATACTGATCCCATCGGCCCCAACGCGAATGGCGCGTTCTACTGAGCAGACCAGCACTTTGCGGTTCGGGTCCGGTGCAAGCATGGTACTGCCGGAAAGATGCACGATGAGCCCGATATCTGTTCCGTAACGGCGATGGCCCTGGCCGACCATCCCCACGTGTTCCACCACCGCGTTGGCCCCACCCCTGGCTACCATGTCCACGGTTTTTGGCAGATCAATCAGACCCTTGATCGGGCCCACCGTCACACCGTGGTCCATGGGGACAATCACAATCTTGCCGGTTTCCCGGTTCATGATTCGTTCTTTACGGACCTCTTTACCAATACCCATTTTTCCGTCCTCCCCTTCTGATAATCATCGAAAACGGCCGTCTTGGATCACCCTTGAAGAGCCTTCAGCAAAGCATCTCGGATCAACACGGCGAATGGACGCTCTATATCACATTCTTGCCGTCAGGTAGAGCACAAAGACGGTTCTGGCAAAAAACGCCAGTGGAAAAACGGGATTGCCATTGACGGGTTTGATGCTTTTTGATGGGATGAGAGCCCATGGCTGTCCCGGCTTGCAGCCAGCCTGTCCACTGAGAGAGGGCCGTATATGGACACCGAGGCTCCCATGGAATAGTCGGCGTCATGAAGAAGATGCTTCAAAGCATACGTCCTCCATGGACGCCATATTGAGTCTTGGAAGAGATAACAAAAGGGAGGGCTATGCAGACATGTCGCCCCTCTTTTTCATGTCTTTACCCTAACGTTGCAAAAGTCGAGGAGGCCCGAGATTTGAGGCGTCCAAGGGTGAGGCGGCAGTGAACTACGCCGAACCCTTGGCAACAAAGGAGATGGGGTATACTCGGCTTTCCCATAGGCTAAAAGATATGGCTGTTTTTTTATCTTTTCTGGACATCACTAATCGTTGATTCCTCAGAATCGCTTGTAACAACCGCAAAGGCAAGCCGTTACTGTTTTTGAAGAAATTTTGCCATATTTTTATGCAACATTAGGGGTTACTATCGATGGGGTAGAACTCTGACTTCTCTACAGGTCATTTTCAATTGCTGTGTGGTTGGTCTTTTTATGTTGGCGCCTGCCGGAAACCCGGACGTGGTCTATCCTTCAGAACAGGAAGGGGTGAGAACCGCTGACAGAGATCGTCAACCTTCTCCAGCGAAAGACGGCCCTAACCAGCGGTTGGTGGAAATCGATTTTGATAACGTTGATATTCGACACTTTGTCAGATTCGTCAGTGAGGTCACTGGCAAGAATTTTGTGGTCGACCCTAAGGTCCAAGGCGAGGTGACGATCGTCTCCCCTGAGAAGATCCCTGTAGATGAGGTTTATAGCCTGTTCCAATCGGCCCTTGAGGTTTATGGATTTACTACAGTGCCGGCTGGCAGCATTATCAAAATCATTCCATCGTCAGAGGCTCGACGAAAGGGCGTTGAAACGCAGTTTTTTCGCTGAACCTCTGAGAAATCTTCGATCAAAACAAAGGAAATGCTCAAATGGATTATGCGCTCATGACCGCTCCTTGCGGGTTAGATTGTTTCAACTGCCCCATGTATCTCGCCGATGAGACTCCGGAATTAAGAGCAGCGATTGCAAAGAACCTGAATATTCCGATTGAAAAGGCAGTCTGCAAAGGCTGTAAAAACGAAAATGGCACCATGCGCTTTCTGGATAAGACCGAACCCTGCCAAGTCTATCAATGCACGGGGCAAAAAAAGATTGATTTCTGTTTTGATTGTTCGGACTTCCCGTGCGATCATCTTCATCCGTATGCAGACAAAGCGAAGGAGGTTCCGCACAATACCAAAGTATTCAATTTGTGCCTGATCAAGAAGATGGGATTGGAATCATGGGCAAAAGATAAGGCAAGAAATGTTAAAAGGTGCTATTTCAAAGGAACGTGGAAGATCTAGGGCGCCTGAAGATCACTCTGAACCGTACCGCGAAAGCCCCCATGAGAAAACGCCAAACCCTTGAGGCCTTGTCTAGGTCCCTTTCTATATGGTGTTGAGGTCAGGATTCCTGGTAAATCAAAGAGCTTGGCAAGGCATGTGTGATCTGGGTTTTCGTCTGGCCGTTTCTGATGTTATCAAGAACTGGAAGAGCAAGGACTGTGACTCAAGGCATCACTGGTTTGACCCAGGCAGATTCAATGCAGTATTACACCCTGCACGAGGGTGTTATATGGCAAAACAGACGTATGACTATGTCAGATTATATGCAATAATGCCGTAAAACAAATACCGCTTTTGGGTTTTCTAGATATATAGTGGGTGGGAATGGAATTGTCTAAGTAGTCGTAATCTTCAACAAGGATAAAGGAGCAAGACGTATGTCTGTGGCAAAGATTATGACCAGGGAAGTTCTAATGATAGGAATGGATGATACCCTGGAAACAATGTTTGAGGTTTTCCATAAGCACAAGTTTCATCACCTCTTGGTCGTGGAAGATGACGAACTGGTTGGTGTGATATCGGATCGTGACTTGCTAAAAGAGATGAGTCCATTTCTGAATACCCTTTCTGAGGAACGTCGCGATAAAGAGACGTTGACGAAGAAAGCTCATCAAATCATGACAAGGAAAGCGATCTCCGTAAACGGAAGCAGCTCAATAGAAGACGCTGCCAGAATTCTGCTTCAAAAAGGCATATCGTGCCTCCCGGTCCTCACACCTGAAGGGAAGATTGAAGGAATTGTATCGTGGAAAGACATTTTGCTCTTCTATGTGGAGCAGACCGTTCCATAAGCTAAGAGGATTACAGACGGAGAAGGGGAACCACACTAATTTTTCAAGTTTCCATATAGTTGACGGGCGAAGTTTGCTAACTTAATTCCCAGCCCCCAACTTGTCGAGGAATACGACAAGACAAGATCGCTGGTAGAGAGGCATTGGAAACATAACCACAGCTTGGAGGAGGACGCGCATTACACCGGTGTTGCATGTGTGCCCGTCAAGCTGACCGCTACACCTGGAGCACCGATAGCGGTTACATATCCACACTATACACTTCGAAGTGCCGATTACAGGCCACGGCCATCGAGCTAACCTATTGAAAGTGAGAAATTTTTGTGATATCCGGACTATGTCTCTGCTAGGATCTTCTAATCTCCAACCATCAATTGTGACAAGTCATGGATAGGAACACGGCATTGATTCCTGTGGACTGGCTGACCGTTTGGGCTGGAACAGGCCATGCATTATAATACCATCTTTACAAAAGGCAGTTTCTAAAGTATGCACCTTCCTCGATGGTATTATGCGGCAAAATCGACGCATAACTACGCAGGAGTATCTTGCCATAACGGAACAAAAAGATACGGCTTTTAGGCAGTGTAAATCAAAGTTCGGCATGAGGTAACGCGATATGTCTAGGAAACTTCGCGCTATTGTCTTTGATGATAATGTCGACGACAGATATCAGATCAAACGGCTTCTCAAGAATCGGGGATACGAAGTCCTGGAGTATGTCGACCCAACTTCGTGCCCACTGTTACACGCTCACGAGTGCCAGTGTGGACAGACCGAGGCTTGTTGCGACGTCCTGATCACTGACCTCAACATGCTAAAGGTCTCAGGGCTTGAGTTCCTTGAGCAACAGATCCAGAAGGGATGTAAGATCCCGAACATCGCCATCGCCTCCAGCGACTGGTCGGTTAGCAATCTGAAACGTGCACAGCGACTCGGGTTCACAACCCTTGAGAAGACTGCGACATGGGATGCCCTGACCGATTGGCTGGACGAACGAGGGCCTCAGATCGATCGGAGCAGATCCCTCTCAAACTGGTTTCGCATGCAAAACCATGACCATTCAAGCGCTGCCGAACGAGACACCGGAGGCGGCAAATGAAAGCACGGCTACGCCCTGTCATTTGCGCCTAGGTTTCAACGTTACACCACAGAGTAGCGCTGTCGGTTATCGACCGAACCTTATAAAAGTCCCGGTATTTTACAATACCCGCATCATATCTCTGCCCGGGTGTTCAAATCTCCGAGGATTTATCGTGCCAATCGACAAGTTAGAGCCGTAAGAAACAACCGCAAGATATGGTGTTTTCCAGAACCCACCCCTTCATACGGAAAACCCTCATGAAGAAGTAGGAATCTCCTGCCCCTTAATAGGGGTGTCACCCCATTGCACAGCCCCCAATATACCCTTAGACTGTTTTCACAAACTCAAAAAGAAACTTTTCAAAAGAGTGTTGGTCCTAAAAACAGAGGGGTAAGGCGGATGGAGGCAACCAATGAACCTCAAAATCGGCATACTCAGCCCCTGACAAAAGGCGGCATCTTCTGTCAGGGCCTTCAAGCAGCACCCTAGTGAAACCACGTCACTCATGCGGCTGAACTGGGATACTAAACTCGTTAGATTATCATGTATTGTTGGTGTTTCATCTCTGAATAGGAATTGCAAAGGGGGTTTCAGAAATGAAAACTTTGGAAAGACCAACATACCAAGAAGAGCTGGTTGAGGATAGGCAACATAACCGAGTCAAAGTCGATGACGGCGGCTTTGCCGAGCTGACCCCCGGGTTTCCAGTGCTGGGGAAAATCATAGATATAAGCAGGGGCGGGCTTGCTTTTCGGTACGTTGCCAGTGAAACGCGGACAAATGGATCGGCTGTGCTGAACATATTGACAACTGATCGTCGTTTCTGTCTTGAGAAGATCCCGGCCAGAATCATTCGGGACTCCGCGATGCCGGGAGAATTCTCTTTCGGTTCTATAACATTGCGGCATTGTGCGGTGCAATTTAGGGCGTTGACACCCAGCCAGGAACTTGACTTGGAAAATTTCATTCGATCCAACACCCTAACCCGGGACGCGGGCAAGTCGTTCTGCCCATGTCAAAGGGCCAAAGGTCTTCATGTTTGCTAACGTGAGAGCTGGAACGGGCACGGGTTGGAGTATAACCGGAACCTGCAGAGGGAAGGATATTTTATCCCCTTTCCAATGGACAGAAGGGAGGGATAAATATGGGCAAAGGTCCATTTTTGGTCCTCATGGCTGAGGATAACGAATGCGACATTTTGGCTGCCAAACGGGCATGGAAAAAGCATCACATCGCCAACCCCCTTTATATTGTCTATGATGGCGAGGAGTGTCTGGACTTCCTCTACAATCGAGGAAAGTATGACAACGGGAACACCATGCCGCAGCCAGGCATCCTTCTCCTCGATATCAACATGCCGAAGATGGACGGGCTTGCTGTTTTGAATTATATTAGAAATGATGGGCATTTAAGGCGCCTGCCTGTGATTATGCTTACCACATCAGAGGCCGAAGAGGATCGACTGAGAAGCTACGATCTGGGTGCCAACGCCTATATCGTAAAGCCGGTTGGGTTTGATAACTTTTCGGCGGCAGTAAGGACTATCAGCCTTTTCTGGGAATTGGTGGAGCTACCTGAGGTCAAATCATGGTATCAGGAGAACCTTGTTACGGTCTCGCATCTTGGTGCCTGAAGGCGTCGGACACGACGGGGGGCCCGTCGAGTGCAAGGAATACAGGCGATACAAGCCAGAGGCCAGCGCTTTTGTGGTGGCTAAGATTCGCCCTGCAACTCTGATATTTAGGATTCTGGACATGAGTCCAGCAGGGCTTGCATTTCGTTGCAGTCTCTATGAAGAGAGACTATCTGAGGTATTTGAACTAGACGAACTACTTCCTCACCCATTCTGTTGTTTGCAAAATATGCCGTTTGAACTTATTTTGGATTGCGAAATTGATATTGGATCAGCCACTGGTTTTGCCACTGAGCGACGCGGGGTGAAATTCGGAACTCTCACCCAATATCAGAAGTCCTATCTAAGCTGTCTCATCGAGACCCTACTCGCCCTGCCATGGGGCTTTTCTTTTGCTGCTTACCGGCTTTCAGCATAGCATTGGCTTGTCAGCCCTACATTCCCGCGCCCTTCACGCCTATAATGAAATGCAGATTGGGTTTGACTGGATGGAGAGTTTCACTTTGGGTTTTTACAAGCGATCCTGAGAAATCAACGATTAGTGATGTCCGGAAAAGATAAAAAAAACAGCCATATCTTTTACCCTATGGGAAAGGCGAGTACACCCCATCTCCTTTGTTGCCAAGTGTTCGGCGTAGTTCACTGCCGCCTCACCCTTGGACGCCTGGGCGCTGGCGCATCCTCGACTTTTGCAACGTTAGGGTTAATCCAGCTGGCCCCCATATCCAGTGCCTTATCTTTCCCTGCATTAACCCCCATCCTTCCAGTTTTTCCTCGATACGCTTAGCGCTTCCAAAAAGATGTTGTAACGGATTGACTTCAGGACTGATTTGTGTATAATAGATATCAAGCCTGGACCAAGTATTATCGCCATTTTCTCACTTCATACCTCATCGGTGGTGTGTACATGGAGGAAACCCTCAAATTCTGCCCGTTTTGTTCTTAACGGGAGGTGGCACCTTTCGTTGGTCGCCTGAGGCGAATGGAAGGCCACTAAATCAGGACGGAAGAAGTCAGTAGAAAAAAGAGCCCGAAGAAATTGATGAAGTAGAGAAATTTCTAGCCTACGCATATTGTTAGATAAGCCTTCTTTTGTCTAGCCAGCGGAGCCTCATGAAAGAAGCCGTCGAGCGCAGGAAAGACAAACGCTTTAGGACCGAAGAAGGCTACCTGACTATGATGTGGCCGGCCTCCAGCAAAACAGGTCACATAGTTGATATAAGCTTGGGGGGCCTAGCGTTTCGCTACGTGGCTCTGTCAAGGCCGGAAGACTTCCCATCTGACCTAGAGTCGGAAATAGAAATAATATGCAGCAGGAATGATTTTAGCTCTGGCTTATTGCCAGTGGAAAACGTTTCTGACACTGAAATGGAACGAAACTTTTGCGATTTCATTCCCGGGCAGCTGAGGCGGCGTGGTGTTAAATTCAAGCAGCTGAACGAGGAGCAGAAATTTCAGCTTGAACGCTTCATCGAGAAGCACTGTTTGTCTCTTACCGATTAGAGCAATACCTGCCGGATGGGGCTTCAGTCCTGCACGTTCTGTTTTCACCCGCCCCTATATGAGGTGTGCTGTATTCCTGGCCCAAGAATAATGACTGCCTGCTATGAGGCCAAGCATTTGAAAGGCCACGTTTTTTGTGATATTCATAAGAAAATGAGCCAGACCCCGTGTTTTTTCAGCAACATCGATGCCGTCAAGGTAATCTCGGATGTTTGTCGTATTTGGCACTAAGGCCCGCAAGGTCAAAGTCGATGGTGGAATGACTCGTGAAAAATATTGTCCCGAATGTGGTTGTACGCAGATGTTTGAGGAAGTCCGATGGATAAATCATTTCCCCCTTTTCTTTGTCCCGCTTTTTCCAGTCCAAGTCCCGGCGTCTTGATAAAGAAACTGCTTCAGAAAGATGACCTCAGTGTACAAAGAACTCCGTAAAGGAGGGACACTGTGGCAATCACCAATCAACCGCATGGGCGAAGGAAGCGCCAGCGACTTAAGCTGGTCTGCGATGCCGTTGCGTTTGTTCGAACCTTGCGTCCCGATTGTCTCATGGTAGCCAGGATTATCGACATCAGCCGAAACGGGCTTACCGTTAGGCATTTCGGCGAGGAGCTGCCCTTGCACGCGCCACTGAAGTTAGACATCGTTTTGCCCGGTGGAGAGGCCTTGTTGACAGAATTGCCAGGCGTCACCATCTGGGATGCTGAGATCGACGGCGAAGCACGAGGGCATTATCCCGCAAGACAATGTGGAATCGAATTTCGGAACCTTACGGATGCTCAGAAATCCTATGTGCAGTCTCTTATCCGTCACTACACTCGAAATGACAGAAACGAGGAAGAAGCCGACAGCCATTAGTCAAGAACGGCGGCGGGGCTTCGGTCCTGCCTCTTGTATTCACCTGCTGCCACAAATGGTGTACAACCTTTTTGGACCTAGAGCGGCAGTGCCTGCTGTGAGGGACAACTATCTGAGATCGTATATTTTTTCGGTTCTCAAGCGGTATCTTTGAAAACTGCCTAATAATGAGCAGGCTAAGCTATATTTGACTCTTCACAACTGGCTAAAAACGCAAAATCTTGTACACTTAGTGAAGACTCGAACTAATGTGGGTTGAGGCGCCAAATGGACGAAAAGACAAAGAGAGAACTGGAAGCAATCATCGGTGAGATGGAATGCCCAAAGGGTTTCAAATGCTTCGAATCTGGATTTGATAACCTTTGCAGCGCTAAAGATATCGGTGTCGAGCTTTTTTTAGAATGCCTGGAAGAAACCCCTCAGCACTGCAAATTCTCGGTAATGATTGCTGGCTCGTATCTTTGCCAGAGCCCGCTTCGCTATTACATCTTCAAGAAGATGAACAAGTAGCCTGTTCAGCCTTCAAGTGTCTTCACCCCTCATATCAAAGCTCCGATTATGAAGGGCTGCTATGGTTTCAACCTGTTGAAATTCTGTATATTTTATGATATATTAAAGAAATTCGTGTCTCCACTGCACAAAGCCGGGGCTTCAGCCGTGAGTGAATGGATTTGCAGTGGGGATGTCGTACCCGAGGTCCTGCGGTTCGCAAGAGAAACCGGCGAGATGAAGGGGTGCCAAAAGGCTTCCTGGTGGGCCCCGCCGGAGCCCCTTTTGTCCCATCAGGCATGAGGTGGTGAAGGAGAAAGGACCTTCAAAAGCAACCAATAGGGAGTATCTGAGCTGGATGATGAAAGAGGGCCTGTTTTTCGAGATCCATGACGACCTTGCCAGGGAAGGGTATGGAAGAGATAAATACACGCGAAAAGCCTTTGGTATGATTCCGAAGTTGAGGCAGCCAAGGATTCTCGATGTGGGCTGCGGGCCGGGAGCTTCCACTTTGGAACTGGCCAGACTGAGTTCAGGCCAAATCATTGGTATGGACACCCACCAGCCCTACTTGGACAGACTTGAGGAGGAGGCCCAAAGGCTGGGATTGTCCCACCGGATCACGACGATAAACGGTTCCATGTTAGACATGGCATTTCCCGACGAAAGCTTCGACGTCATCTGGGCAGAAGGTTCCATATATATCATCGGTTTTGACAGAGGGCTGGAGGCGTGGAGACGGCTTCTAGAAGCCAACGGCTATTTGGGAGTCCATGAAATGGTGTGGCTCAAGCCAGAGCCGCCAAAAGAGATTGATGATTACTGGAAGGAGAATTACCCTGGCCTCAGGACCATTGGGGGAAACCTTGCCGAGATTCCCAAGCATGGATACGAGTCGATTGGGCATTTTGCATTACCGGAGGATGCCTGGTGGCCTGAATATTATGGTCCCCTTGAAAAGCGAATTGAGAAGCTTCGCAGAAAGTACCATGATGACTCGAACGCATTGAGAGAATTGGACCTGGAACAGATAGAAATAGAAATGTTTAAGAAATACCATGAATGGTACGGTTCTGCGTTTTTCATTATGCAAAAGATTGAATAGCCCCTTGATCTTGGTGCGGGTTAAAGATCAGCTTGGATGCAAGGCCAGAAAAATATGGCCTGACTCGGTCGGGTGTTTTGATGATCCCCGCGGATCCTGTGCTTGCCCATTACCGAAGGGACACCGCTTCCTGAGCAAATCCTCAAGGAGACCGAACAGAGGTTTGAACCGATTAAGCGAGCGCATTCCCCGCAGCTTGACTTCGACGAGTTCCCTTCGGTCTGAGCCTTTCGTCAGTGAGCTCAAGACCGATCTGCTCAGGGTCGAAGACCGTCGAGTCGCTGGGGGGTTAGCGAGTGTATATGAAATGAGTCATATTCCTTACGGTCGAAGATTCCCTGCAGATTCCTGCAGGGTCTTCAATAAGAATTCTGGCAAGGGGTATGTTGACTCCCCATGTTGTGACAGTAGCCACAACAGGGGGATGACAGGGGTTGCCTAGGCCCTCGCAAACTGACATAACCCCGAACGACAATATTCGGGGCACTTTTTTCCTTGCCAGAGTTCTCCATTCCTTTCTATACTCGCCCCTCGATGAAGCCAGATTTCGTCAATCAAACAGAAGAGGAGGAACAATCATGAAAAGGGTCTTTTTGGGGTGTATGGCTGGAGCCATGGTGGTATGTATGCTGATGGTCTGCAGCGGCGTTTCGTTGTGCGCTGAGTTCTCAGCGGACCTCGTCCAGAAGACGGCTGGTATGACCACTACAGGGAAAGTCTACATCAAGGACAATAAGATGCGTATGGAGATGGACACGCCTGGAGGAAAAGCGATCAATCTGATGGATATAGACACAGGGTCCATGCAGATGTTCCAGCCGGCGCAAAAAATGTATTTTGAGATGAAGGCGCCCAAGGCCGGCGTGGTCACAACCGAGGAGACCCTGGCCCAAATTGCAGACAAGAAACACCTAGGCACAGAGAAGGTGAACGGGCAGCAATGCGACAAGTACGAGATCACCTATCATGACAGGAGCCTGGGTAAGATGACCCAGTGGTTTTCCAAGGAACTGAATTATCCCGTTAAGATAATCTATAACGGGCCTCAGGGTGAGTCAGTGATGGAATACAAGAATATCAAACAAGGTAAAATAGACAGCTCTTTGTTTAGGATCCCCCCCGGTTACCAAAAGATGACAGTGCCCGGCATGGGTCATGGATCTTACTAATAGGAAATAGTCTCTACTCTGG
>Ga0272444_10000588_pt1 | contig 38256 bp, 37 predicted proteins | sample SSMForm13_FD_201033 | JGI IMG/M metagenome (GOLD analysis project Ga0272444, IMG submission 201033) | Marine sediment archaeal communities from Little Sippewissett salt marsh, Falmouth, MA, United States - SSM-Form-13 | ecosystem: Environmental > Aquatic > Marine > Wetlands > Sediment ...
GCCCGCCCCTCGCGATGCAGCTGCCAGTTCGGCGGCAGTGCCGGCCACGCTTGGGCGCTGTCCTGCTCGAGATAGATCCAGGCAGCGGCCGCCAGGTGGCCGCCCGATTCGAGCGCCTGGCACACCTGCGGCAGCAGGCCGTCGGCAAACGGCGGGTCGAGCAGTACCAGGTCGAAAGCACGCCGGTCCTGCGCCAGCCAGCGCAGGGCATCGCCGTGCACCACCTGTGCGCGATCTGCGGCCTGCAGCAGCGTCAGGTTGTCGCGCAGCTGCTGTGCCGCGGCGCGCGCGCGTTCGACGAACACCACCTCGGCGGCACCGCGCGACAGGGCCTCGATGCCCAGTGCGCCACTGCCGGCGAACAGGTCCAGCACGCGGCGCCCGTGCAGCTGCCCCTGCAACCAGTTGAACAGGGTCTCGCGCACCCGGTCCGCGGTCGGCCGCAGCCCCTTGCCGTCGGGAAAGCGCAGGCGGCGGCTGCCGAACTCACCACCGATGATGCGCAGCTGGTTGCGTTGCCTGGGCAACTCAGCTCTCGGGTTTACCGCCGACCACCACCGCAATACCGTCGGCCGGATCGATGCGCCGCTTGAAGGCATCGCGCACCTGCTCCCCGGTCACCGCCGCCACCTTGTCGGTGAGGGTGTCCAGCCAGTCCAGCGGCAGCTCGTAGAACCCGATCATGCTGATGTATTCGACGATCTTGCTGTTGTTGGCAATCTTCAGCGGAAAGCCGCCGATGATGTTGCGCTTGGCCGATTCCATTTGATCATCGCTCGGACCGTTGGCAATGAACTCGCCGAGGGTATCGCGCATCACCTCCAGCGCCTCGCCGGCCTGGGCGTTCTTGGTCTGCGCCACCATCAGGAACGGCCCCTGCTCACGCATCGGGCTGAAGTAGCTGTACACGCTGTACGACAGGCCGCGCTTGTTGCGCACCTCCTCGCCGAGGATCGACACCAGGGAACTGCCGCCGAGCACGTGGTTGCCCACGTACAGCGGGAAATAGTCCGGGTCGTGGCGCGAGACACCGATCTGACCAACGTAGATATGGGTCTGCGAGGACGGGAAGGTCTGGCGCAACTCGCCGCCGCTGACCTGCGGCACCTCGGGCAGGCCCGGCGCATGCTGCCCGCGCTGCAGGCCGGCGGTGACCTGCTCGGCCAGCTGCTCCGCCTGTTCGCGGTCGATGGCGCCGACCATGGCGATCACCGCGTTGGCCGCCACATAGTACTGGCGATGGAAGGTACGCAGGTCGCCCTCGCGGATCGCCGCCAGCGATTCCTCGGTGCCGTCCGAGGGATGCGCATAGGGGTGGTCCGCGTACAGGGTGCGGAAGAAGCGCCGCGAGGCGATGCTGCCCGGCGACTGCAGTGCCTGGCGCAGGCCGATCTGCATCTGCTGGCGCACCCGCTCGATGGCATCCGCATCGTAACGTGGCTCGGCCAGCACCTTGGACAGGGTGTCGACCGCCACCTCGAGCGTCTCGGCCTCGGTCAGGGTACGCAGTGACACCCAGCCCATGTCGCGCAGCGAGCCCGAGCCGAGGCGGATGCCGCGGTCCTCGACTCGCCGGGCCAGCTCGCCGGCATCCCAGGCGCCGGCACCCTCGGTCAGCATGCTGTTGGTGAAGGCGGCCAGCCCGGGCAGCTCACCGTCACGCGCACTGCCGGCATCGAACACCACGCGCACGTCCAGCATCGGCAGGGCATCGGCCTGCACGAACAACACCTTGGCACCCTTGCTGGTGATCCACGAATGGATCTGCGGCGTGGCCTGCGCCACACCGACCAGGCACAGCAACAGGGCGAACCCGGCACTGCGCAGCATCTTAACTGCCATGACGACCTCCAGTGGGCGCACTCACCGCAGCTGCGCCGGGCTCTATCTGTTGCGGCACCAGGGTGGCCACGGTCAGGTTCTCATCCACCAGGTACTTGCGTGCCACCGCGCGCACCTGCTCCGGGGTGACCGCCTTGAGGCGCTCGATCTCGCGATCCAGCAGGCGCCAGTCCAGGCCGATGGTCTCGAGCATGCCGATCTCCATCGCCTGGTAGAACATGGAATCGGCCTGGTAGACCTTGTCCGCCACCGCCTGGGTGACCACGCGCTTGAGTTCCTCGGCGCTGATCAGCTCGTCCTGCAGGCGCTTGATCTGCGCCCGCAGCGCCAGTTCGACCTGCTCGGTGGTGTGGCCGTCGTTGGGCGTTCCGTCGAACAGGAACAGGCTGGACAGGCGCGCGTAGGCGTCGTACTGGGCACCGGCGGAGGCCGCCAGCTTCTGCTTGCGCACCAGTTCGCTGCTCAGGCGCGCGCTGTTGCCGCCGTCGAGCACGCTGGCCAGCACGTACAGGGCATACGGCTCCCATTCCTCGTCCGCCTGTCCGACCACCGGCGTCTTGTAGCCCATCAGCATGTACGGCTGCTTGGCCGGCGCCTTGACCGTGACCCGGGTCAGGCCGCGCTGCTTCGGCTCGCGCATCGGCTTGAGCTGGCCGATATCGCTCTGCGCGATCGGCTCGAAATGCTTTTTCGCCAGCGCCAGCACCTGCTGCGGGTCGACATCACCGACCACCACCAGGGTGGCGTTGTTCGGCGCGTACCAGCGCTCGTACCACTGCTGCAGGTCCGCCAGCTGCATATTGTCCAGGTCATTCATCCAGCCGATCACCGGGTTCTGATAGGGCGAGGCACGCCAGGCCACCGCCATCAGTTGCTCGTAGGTCAGGCCGCTGGGCTTGTCGTCGGTGCGCAGCCGGCGCTCCTCCTTGACCACCTCGATCTCCTTGGCGAATTCGGCCGGGTCCAGGCGCAGATTGCGCATGCGATCGGCCTCCAACTCGAAGGCGCGTTCCAGGTGCTGTACCGACAGGGTCTCGAAATAGGCGGTGTAATCGCGGCTGGTGAAGGCGTTCTCGCTGCCGCCCAGCTCGGCGACGATGCGCGAGAACTCGCCCGGCCCGAGTTCCTCGGTGCCCTTGAACATCATGTGTTCGAGCACGTGCGACAGGCCGGTCGAACCGGCCTCCTCGTAGCTGCTGCCGACCTTGTACCAGACCTGCGACACCGCCACCGGCGCGCGATGGTCCTCCTTGATGACCACCTTCATGCCGTTATCCAGCATGAATTCGTGAACCGGGCTCGCGGCCAGCGCCGGCAGGGCCAGCCAGACGAGCGCCGTCAGGGCAAGAATTCGCTTAACGCTATGCAAATCAGTTCTCCGTTGCTGCGGGCAAGTCCGACACAGATGCGGCCACAGCGGGCCAAATGGTAGGATGCGCCTCGAAATTTTCCAGCGAGACACCGCAAGGCACCCGAACCGGCGCGCCGCCGGGCTCCCCCTGAGCAAGGCATTCTTCCAACTGCGGCACAACTGCGCAAGGTTGAGACTGTCCCGGCTTCTCGCGGTTCAAAAAACACGGAAACCACAATGTTTGGATTCGGCAAGAAAAAGCAGGACAAGCCCGAACAGCCGCAACAGAAGGCCGGCCTGCTGCAGCGCCTGAAAAGCGGCCTGGCGCGCACCCGAGCCACCCTCAGCGACGGCCTGGCCGACCTGCTGCTGGGCAAGAAGCAGATCGACGACGAGCTGCTCGAAGAACTCGAAACCCTGCTGCTCACCGCGGATGTCGGGGTGGACACGACCGCGCGCATCATCGACGACCTGACCGAGCGGGTGAAGCGCAAGGAACTGTCAGACCCGCAGGCGCTGTCCGGCATCCTGCAGGACTACCTGGCAGGCATCCTCGAAGGCATCGACCAGCCGGTGGCACAGGCCGCCGAGGGCCGGCCGCAGGTGATCCTGATGGTCGGCATCAACGGCGCCGGCAAGACCACCACCATCGGCAAGCTGGCCAAGCGCCTGCAGGAAGAGGGCCAGAAGGTGATGCTGGCCGCCGGCGATACCTTCCGCGCCGCCGCGGTCGAGCAGCTGCAGAGCTGGGGCGAGCGCAACAACATCCCGGTGATCGCGCAAAGCACCGGCGCAGACGCCGCCTCGGTGATCTTCGACGGCCTGCAGGCGGCCCAGTCACGCGGCATGGACGTGCTGATCGCCGACACCGCCGGGCGCCTGCACACCAAGACCAACCTGATGGACGAGCTGACCAAGATCTCGCGGGTGATGAAAAAGCTCGACCCACAGGCGCCGCACGAGGTGATGCTGGTGGTGGATGCCGGCACCGGGCAGAACGCACTCAACCAGGCCGAGCAGTTCCATCAGGCCGTAGGTTTGACCGGCATCACACTCACCAAGCTCGATGGCACCGCCAAAGGCGGTATCATCTTCGCCATTGCCGACCGCCTCGGCGTGCCGATCCGCTTCATCGGCGTCGGCGAAGGCATCGAGGACCTGCGCCCGTTCGAACCGCGAGAATTCGTCAAGGCGCTGTTCGAGAAATAAAACGATTACCCCTCCCCCACGCGTGGGGGAGGCCGGGAGGGGGCAAAGCAGTCCCCCTCCTCACCTCCCCCGCCAGCGGGGGAAGGACTGGTTCAGGGGGAGACCAGGCTTGATCCGCTTCGACAATGTCGCCAAACGTTACCCGACCGGCCGCGAGGGCCTGGCCGGGGTGGACCTGCACCTGGCGCCGGGCGAGATGGCCTTTCTCACCGGCCATTCCGGTGCCGGCAAGTCGACCCTGCTGAAGCTGATCGGCCTGCTGGAGCGCGCCACCCGCGGCCAGGTGTGGGTCAACAGCCGCAACCTCAACAAGCTCAAGCACCGCGACGTGCCCTACCACCGCCGCGAGGTGGGCATGATCTTCCAGGACCACCGCCTGCTGCACGACCGCACCGTGTTCGACAATGTCGCGCTGCCGCTGGTGGTGGCCGGCATGGGCCACGCCGAGATCCAGCGCCGGGTGCGCGCCGCGCTGGACAAGGTGAGCCTGCTCAACAAGGAAAAGAGCCCGCCGATCAGCCTGTCCGGCGGCGAGCAGCAGCGCGTGGGTATCGCCCGCGCCCTGGTCAGCAAGCCGCCGGTGCTGCTCGCCGACGAGCCCACCGGCAACCTCGACCCGGAACTGTCCGCGGAGATCATGGACCTGTTCGTGCAGTTCAACCAGGTCGGCGTGACCATGCTCATCGCCACCCACGACGTGGCCCTGGTCAACAGCCTGGGCAAGCGCATCATCAATCTGCGCGATGGCCGCGTGGAATCGGACACCGGGGCGAGCGCCGCATGAGCAAAGGCAAGGCGCCCAAGTTCCGGCGCAACCGCAACCCGCTGACCTGGCTGCTGCGGCATGCGCAGATGTCGCTGTCCTCGCTCGGGCGGCTGTCGCGCAACCCCCTGTCGACCCTGATGACCGCGGCGGTGATCGGCATCGCCATCGCACTGCCGAGCGGCCTGCACCTGATGATCGACAATGTGCGCAACCTGGCCGGCGGCTGGGAAGGTGCTTCGAGCATCTCGCTGTTCCTCGAGCAGTCGCTGGACGACAGCCAGGCCGAGCAGATCCGCCACACCGTCAGCCTGCGGCCGGAGGTGGCCGAGGCCAGGCTGATCACCAAGGACCAGGCCATGGACGAGTTCCGCGCCCTGTCCGGCTTCGGCAGCGCGCTCGACCTGCTCGACCGCAACCCCCTGCCGGCGGTGGTGCTGGTACGCCCGAGCGCCGCCGCGTCCTCGGCCGAGGCCACCGGCCGGCTGGCCCGCGAACTGGAGGCCTACCGCGAGATCGAGATGGCACAGGTCGACCTGCAGTGGGTGCGCCGCCTGGATGCCATCACCCATACCCTGGAGCGCGGCGTGGGCGTGCTCGCGGCGCTGCTGGCGGCGGCGGTGCTGCTGATCGTCGGCAACACCATCCGCCTGGAGATCCAGAACCGCCACAGCGAGATCGAGATCGTCAAACTGGTCGGCGGTACCGATGCGTTCATCCGCAGGCCTTTTCTCTACGAAGGCATCTGGTACGGCCTGATCGGCGCGGTCATAGCCATCATACTGGTGCTGCTGGCGCTGTTCCTGATGCAGGGCCCGGTGGAACGCCTGGTGGGCCTGTACCAGACCCGTTTCGACCTGACCCTGCTCACCTCGGGCACCTTCCTGGCGATCCTGTTCGGCAGCCCCCTGCTGGGCCTGGCCGGCGCCTGGCTGGCGGTCGGGCGGCACCTCAAGCGCATCATCCCGGAATAAACCCGCGCTATTTACACCCTTGTTCGATAAATATTTTCTATCGAAACAGGGTTAAACTCGGAACTTTCCAGCCGATTAGCACTCTCAGATTGCGAGTGCCAGCAGGCTCTGGCACTCTAAAAAGTCGAGTGCTAACCTGAAGGCGTAGAAAGAGGATTTGCGAACCCATGACTAACGCTCTGGTCATTCCCAACACTCTGCCGACCGGCAGCATGGATGCCTATGTCAGCGCAGCCTTCCAGCTGCCGATGCTGACCGCCGAGCAGGAGCATGATCTGGCCGTGCGCCTGCGCGACCGGCAGGACCTGGACGCGGCACGCCAGCTGGTCATGTCTCACCTGCGTTTCGTGGTGCGCGTCGCGCGCAGCTACAACGGCTACGGCCTGCCGCAGCAGGACCTGATCCAGGAAGGCACGGTCGGCCTGATGAAGGCGGTCCGCCGCTTCGATCCGGACGTCGGCGTGCGCCTGGTGTCGTTCGCCGTGCACTGGATCAAGGCCGAGATTCACGAATACATCCTGCGCAACTGGCGCATCGTCAAGGTCGCCACCACCAAGGCGCAGCGCAAGCTGTTCTTCAACCTGCGCAGTTCCAAGAAGCGCCTCGGCTGGTTCTCCCGGGAGGAGATCGAGGGCGTGGCCGAGGACCTGGGGGTCAAGCCCGAGACCGTGGTCGAGATGGAGGCGCGCATGAGCAGCCACGACCTGGCCTTCGATGCGCAGGACAGCGACGACGATGACAACGCCAGCTTCGCCCCGGCCGCCTATCTGGCGGACGTGCGCGACGAGCCGGCGCGCCTGCTCGAGGCCGAGGACAGCCAGGAGCACCAGCATCAGCAACTGGTCAGCGCGCTGCAGGAACTGGATGAGCGCAGCCGCGACATCCTGCAACGCCGCTGGCTCAACGAGCAGAAGGAAACCCTGCACGAACTGGCCGACGAGTACGGCGTCTCCGCCGAGCGCATCCGCCAGATCGAGAAGGCCGCGATGAAAAAGCTGCGCGGCGCCCTCGCCGCCTGAACCCACAAGGCCCCGTAACGGGGCCTTTCGCTTTGCGGGGCCCGTGCACTGCTGCGCTGCCCGCCCCCACCACCCGGATCGACGCCCCCCAGCCGGGGCCTTCCCTAAAACTCTCACGGCATTTGCCGTTAATATCTTGTCGCCGCCCAGGTTAACTAAGGACGGTCCCGGCACGCTGCCGGGGATCGAGTAGAAGAACCACCAGGGAAAACCGCACGATGCGCAAAGGATATCTCGTGGCTGCCGCTTACCTCGCCCTGCTCGGCGGCACCCCGCACGCCGCCGGCCAGGAACTGCTGGAACTCGGCTTCGAACAGTTGATGGACATGGAGGTATCGACGGTCTCGCGCAAGTCGCAGACGCTCTCACGCACCGCCGCCGCGGCCTATGTCATCAGCCGCGAAGACATCCGCCGCTCCGGGGCGAGCAGCCTGCCGGAGGCGCTGCGCCTGGCGCCCGGGGTGCACGTGGCACAGATCAGCGCCAGCAAGTGGTCGGTGTCGATCCGCGGTTTCGGCGGACGCTTCGCCAACAAGCTGCTGGTGCTGATGGACGGACGCACCGTCTACACCCCCGCCTTCGCCGGCACCTACTGGGAAATGCAGGACCTGATGCTCGAGGACATCGAACGCATCGAGGTCATCCGCGGCCCCGGTGCGACCCTGTGGGGGGCCAACGCGGTCAACGGCATCATCAACATCATCACCCGGCACAGCGACAATACGCGCGAGGGCGTGACCAGCGCATCGCTCGGCTCGGGCGAACGCTCCCTGGGCTATCGCCACGGCGGCGCCATCGGCAGCGACGGGGCCTATCGCGTCTACGCCAAGACCACCCACGCCGATGCCCTGCAGGACAGCGCCGGGCTCGACCTGGACGACGGCTTTGCGCGCCACCAGGCCGGCTTCCGCGCCGACTGGCTGGGCGACCAGCGCAACCAGTTCAGCCTGCACGGGCATGTGCAGCACCTGCGCCAGGGACAGACCCTGGAGGTGCCGCTGCTCAGCCCGCCGGCCGCCTCCACCGGGTGGCTGCACGAAACGGTCAAGACCGATTCGGCCAGCCTGGTCGGTCGCTGGCAGCATTCGCTGGCGGTGGATTCGGAAATCAGCCTGCAGGTGTATTTCGATCACTACGACCGCGACGAACTGGCGTTCGGCGAGACCCGCAACACCTTCGACCTGGACTTCCAGCACCAGTTTGCCTGGGGTGAGCTGCACCAGCTGATCTGGGGGCTGGGTTATCGCCGCTCGCACGACGACTTCGACAGCGACCCTGCGCTGGCGATGGCGGCGATGCAAAGCAAGACCCTGACCACCCTCAGCACCTTTGTGCAGGACGAGATCGAACTGGCCAACGACCGGCTGTGGCTGACCCTGGGCACCAAGCTGGAGCACAACAGCTACACCGGTAACGAGTGGCAGCCCAGCGCGCGCCTGCTGTGGGCACCGAGCGGCCATCACAGCCTGTGGGCCTCGGTGTCGCGCGCGGTGCGCACCCCCTCGCGCGGCGAGACCGGGATGGCGATCAACTACGAGCTGCTGCCGGTGGGCTCACCCAGCAACCCGACAGGCCCCTTCCCGGTGCTCACCCAGCAGCGTGAGAACCTCGGGATGGATGCGGAGAAGCTCACCGCCTTCGAGGTCGGGGCACGCTGGCAACCCGACCCCGGCCTGACCCTCGATCTGGCCGCCTACTACAACCGCTACAAGGACCTGCGCTCGCCCGAACTGTTGGCACAGGACCTCTCCGCACTTCCGCTGTACGTGATCCAACCGAACACCCTGATCAACGACGAATACGGCGAGACCTACGGCGTCGAGCTGGCCGGCGACTGGCGCGTCAGCGACGCCTGGCGGCTGCAACTGGCCTGGTCGCTGTTCGAGGCGCATCTGCGCCTCGACAATGCGGCCGCCATCCCCTACGACGCCACCTTGCTGGATGAACGCAACACCCCGCAGCAGATCGCCTCGCTGCGCTCGTCCTGGTCGCCGCGGGGTGATCTGGATGTCGACCTGTGGCTGCGCTACACCTCCGATGTGGGGGTACCAAGCCCGAGCAGCCAGATCGTCCCCGACCCGGTCGCCCCCTACCTGGGCCTGGACGCGCGCCTTGCCTGGCGCCCGACAAAAGACCTGGAACTGGCCCTGGTCGGCAAGAACCTGCTCGACCCAACTCACGAGGAAGCTGAGCAGGAGGTCTGGCCGGTACGTAGCGAGATAGCGCGCAGCGTGTCGCTGAACATGCAGCTGAGCTTCTGATCCGGATACGGCCGAGCCGATGTCGATGCGCATGCGCCACCTGCCGCTGCTGCTGGGTTTTCTGCTGATCACCCTGCCGGGCCTGAGCGTGCCGGAAACCCCGGAAGACCGGCTGAAGGCGGCATACACGCTGAACTTCGCCAAATTCGTGCAATGGGACGACGCCGGGATAGGCCGCGAACAGCTGCAGGTGTGCTACACCGAAGGGGCTGCGGTGGCGAACGTACTGGCCGACGAGCCGCCGCAGCAACTCGGCAGCCGCCGCCTGGTCACCGAGTCGGTGCGACTGCCCGGCAATGTCGAACGCTGCCAGCTGCTGTTCATCCATGAACCCGACCCTCAACGCATGCGCCGCCTGCTGGCGACCCTGGCCGAACTGCCGATCCTGCTGATCAGCGATGCCCGGGATTTCGCCCGGCACGGCGGCATGATCGGCCTGATACGCAGCGGCAACAAGCTGCGCTTCCAGATCAACCTGGCGGCGGTGCGCAAGGCCGGGCTGCAACTCGATGCCACCCTGCTCGATCTGGCGCAGGAAGTGATCGGCAAATAAAGACTCGCCGGCAAACCGGCAGAAAAAAACCGGCGCAAGGCCGGCTTTTCGACGGTAGGCAGAAAACCTCAGCCCGCGAGGATCACGGACAGGAAGCTCAACCACGACATGGCGATCAAGGCGACAACGATGGTCATGGCAAAATTCTGAAAACTAAACATCTCACGTCTCCATAAAGACAGTACGGCGGATCGAAGCCGATAGCGGCCGCACTTCCGGTTGGCTGAATCCTACCCTCTCTTCTGCGCATCGTTCTGGTTCGATGCTTGTGTGGTTTGATCCTCCGTTTTTTTCTCGTCCTGCCCGTACCGGGGGATCAGCGGATCATCGTCATCCATCAGGATGCGATGGGCAGGGCCTTCCAGATCGTCGTACTGACCGCTTTTCACGGTCCACAGGAAAAACACCACGGCCACGATCATCAGGACGATCGCCAGGGGAATCAACAGATAGAGTATTTCCATCGCCGCGCCGGGTATTTCGCAAAGCGCTAATATACTTGAACACGCCGCCCATCGGAACCATCAATTGGTTTTTTCTGCGCCGCCGTCCTCAGGCATCCCAAGGTGTCCTTGCCGACCGGGCAGGACGCGGCAGCGGCTATTTGAGGCGCAGCGCGTTCATCACCACCACCAGCGAACTGAGCGACATGCCGATCGCCGCCATCCAGGGCGCCACCACGCCGATCGCCGCCAGGGGTACCGCCGACAGGTTGTACAGCAGCGCCCAGCCCAGGTTCTGCTTGATGATGCCGCGCGTGGCGCGCGCCTTGCGCACACCGTCGGCCAGCACCGACAGGTGCTCGGACAGCGCCACCATGTCGGCACTGGCATGTGCCAGTTGCGCGCCCTGGCCCATCGCCACCGAGACATCCGCCCCGGCCAGCACCGGCGCGTCATTGACCCCGTCGCCGACCATCACCACCGTGTGCCCCGCGGCCTGCAGCTCGCGCATCCGCGCCAGCTTGTCGTCCGGGCGCATGCCGCCACGGTATTCGTCGACGCCCAGCTGGGCGGCCACCTGCTCCACCGCCAGCGGCGTGTCGCCACTGAAGATATGGGTGGTCAGGCCCAAGGCGTGCAACTGCTCGACCGCAGACCTGGCATCGTCGCGCAGCCGGTCGCTCAGGTCGAAACGCGCCAGCAGACCCTTGCCATCCCCGAGGTACACCTGGGTACCCACGCCCTGCTCCTGCGACTGCGGCGGCTCGCTGCCGCTCAGTTCGGCGACGAAGGCGGCATGTCCCAGGCGGTACTCGACACCGTCGACCAGGCCCTGCATGCCATGCCCCGGCCGGGCAAGCAGCTGCTCGGCCGGCAGGCTGGTGTGGCCATGCAAGGCCAGCACCTTGGCCACCGGGTGTTCCGAACTCCGGCTCAGGGCCGCCGCGATATCCTGCACGCGCTGCTCGCTGTCGGAGCCGAGCACGTGCGTGTGCGCCAGGCTGAGGGTGCCGCGGGTCAGGGTGCCGGTCTTGTCGAACACGATGTGATCGGCCCCGGCCAGCGTCTCCAACACGTGCCCGCGGGTGCTGAGCAGCCCGAGCCGGGTGAGCGCCCCGGTGGCGGCGGTCACTGCCGCCGGGGTCGCCAGCGACAGCGCGCAGGGACAGGTCACCACCAGCACCGCCAGGGTGATCTCGAAGGCGCGCTCGGGCGCCTGCAGGTACCAGTAGACGCCGACCAGGGTGGCGATGATCAGCAGGGCAGCCACGAAATAGCCGGCGATATGGTCGGCCAGGCGTGCCAGCTTCGGCTTCTCGCTCTGCGCCCGGTCGAGCAGGCGCACGATGCCCGACACCAGGGTGTCCTCGCCGACCTTGCTGATGCGCATCTGCAGCGGGCTTTCCACGTTGAGGCTGCCGCCGACCAGGCTGTCGCCGCTGCTGCGCTCACGCGGCAGGCTTTCACCGGTCAGCAGCGACTCGTCGACCGAGCTGGTGCCCTCGAGCACCTCGCCGTCCGCCGGCACCGTCTCGCCGGGACGGATCAACACCACGTCACCGGGCGCCAGCTGCGACACCGCCACCACCTCGTGCCCGCCGTCGCCCTGGATGCGCGTGGCGGTCGCCGGCAACAGCTTGACCAGTTCCTCGGCCGCCTGCCCCGCCTTGTGGCGCGCGCCCATCTCCAGGTAGCGGCTGGTCAGCAGGAAGAAGCTGAACATGCACACCGAATCGTAGTAGATCTCGCCGCTGCCCTGGATGGTGTGCCAGATACTCGCCGAGAAGGCACCGCCAATGGCCAGCGACACCGGCACCTCCATGCTCAGCTGCAGGCGCTTCAGATCACGCCAGGCGGTGACGAAGAAGCCACGTGCCGAGTACAGGATCACCGGGATGGTCAGCAGCAGGCTGATCCAGCGCATGAACTGTTCGATGTTGATGTCCATGCCGGTGTAATCGCCGGCATACATGGCGATCGCCAGCATCATCACCTGCATGGTGCCGAGGCCGGCGACGAACAGCTTGCGCAAGGCCTGCGACTTCTCCTTCTTCTGCAGCTGCTCCTGGCGGCCCGGATCGAACGGGTGGGCGAGATAGCCGATGGCGCTGATCGCCTTGAGGATATCGGACAGATGCAGTTGCGAGTCGTCCCAGGTCACGTGCGCACGATGGGTGCTGTAGTTGACCTGGAACTCGCTCACCCCCGGCAGGGCGCGCACGTGGCGCTCGTTGAGCCACACGCAGGCCGCGCAGGTAATGCCCTCGAGGATCAGCGAGGCGCTCTTGAGGTTTTCCGCAGCGACCGAGACGAAGCCCTGCTGCAGCGCCGGCTGGTCGTACAGCTCCATGCGCGCCAGCTCTTCGGGGATCAGTTCCTCGGGACGGCCGGAGGGTTTTTCACGGTGCTTGTAGAAAGAGCTCAGGCCGCCGTCGACGATCGCCTGCGCCACCGCCTGGCAGCCGTGGCAGCACATATTGTGGGTGACGCCATCGATGACCACCGGGTACTCGGCATTGTCCGGAACCGGCAGGCCGCAATGGAAACAGTCGTGCTCTTGGCTGTCTGCAGGGGTACTCAAGAGGGTCCTTATTCGGCGGCGGACTGAACGGAAGTGGTGGCACGCACCTCGTGATGATCGTCATCGCGCTGGACCTTCAGCACCATGCGCCACAGCCCGTGCAAGGGCATGGCGATGCTCACCTTGTATTCACCCTGGTCGTATTCGCGCATCTCGAATCCGAAATCGTCCCGACTGTTGGAGGTGCGCAGGAAGCTGCCGGACACGCTGGCACCGCTGACCGGCCGGCCCTGCCGGTCCTGCACCAGCAGCACCAGCTCGGTCGACTCGCCGACCCGAGGCTTGCCGATCCAGCCATAGCGCACCTGCCAGCCACGCTCGTGCTGCTCCTGCACCTGTTGCAGGTACTGATTGTACAGGGCTTCCTTTTCCTGGAAATCATGCGAGACGGTGCCGGGGAACTGTGAGTCGGCCACCTCGGCGCTGCGCGGCTTGGGCAGCAGCTCGGCGAACAGTCCGGTGATGCCGCGCTCGGCCACGGTGACGAACACTATGTTGATGATGATCACGCCGACGAAAAAGGCCACGATCAGCGCCGGCGCCCAGTGCCAGCCCTTGCCGACGCGCGAGCCGACCAGACCGAGGCCGTAGGCCAGGGTCAGGAAGATCGCCAGGTGTATGGCGAAGATGTCGGCGCCCGGCCACTGGATGATCCCCCACGGCACATAAATCAGTGCCGCCAGCATCGCCACCGCCATCGCCGCGGCCTTGCCCTGCAGCTTGAACACCTTGGTCAGCACCACGTACAGCAGCAGTTCGGCGGCGACGCCGATACCGATGCTGGAGATCAGTTCGCCCGCTCCCATGTTATTTCTCCGGCATGTAGAAAACGGATTCGTGGGCCAGCGGCGGCAGCCCCGTGTCGACATCGGGGGTCGCCACGATGTTCACCGGGTGGCTGCCGCCGGCCAGCGTCCCGGGCAGCATGTTGATGCGCGCGGTCAGGCGCAGGCGCTGCTCCGGGCGCAGATCGATGTGCTGGAAATGCCCCATGTCCAATTCGGCACCGGGCAGGCCGTCGATGGAGAAGCTCAGGCTCATCGAATGCGCGGTCTTGTTGTTGACCTTGATCTGGTAGCTGTTCTGGATGCTGCCGTCGGACAGGCGCACGAACAGCGGCTGGCGCACCTGGCTGACCCCAAGGTCGAACGGTGCCTGGTGCGAGACGCTCCACACCAGCAGGCCGAAGGCCACGATCAGCACCGCCAGGTAGCCGATCACCTTGGGGCGCAGCAGGCGTGCCTGCTGCCCGCCCTCTTCGACACGCTGCGAGGAATAGCCGACCAGGCCGCGCTCCCAGCCGAGAGAGTCCATGATGGTGTCGCAGGCGTCGATGCACAGCGCACAGGAGATGCACTGGATCTGCAGGCCGTTGCGGATGTCGATGCCGGTCGGGCACACCTGCACGCAGTAACCGCAGTCGATGCAGTCGCCGTGCCCCTGCCCGGCGCGCTCCTCGCGGGTCTTGTTGCCCTTGCCCAGCTTAAAACGTCCATTGCTGCCCTCGCCGCGATCGGCGTCGTAGGACACGATCAGGGTGTCGCGGTCGAACATCACGCTCTGGAAACGCGAGTACGGGCACATATAGGTGCATACCTGCTCGCGCGCGATACCTGCCATCACGTAGGTGGTGGCGGTGAGGAAGGCGGTAGTGGCATAGGCGGCGAACGGCGCATCGCCGGCGAAGAAATGGCCGACCAGCTCGGGCGCATTGCCCCAGTAGATGACGAAGGTCAGGCCGGTGACAAAGGCCATCAGCAGCCACAACAGGTGGGTCAGGCCGTACTTGCTGATCTTCTCCGCGTTCCACGGCTGCTTGTCCAGGCGGATACGTGCCGGGCGCTCGCCCTGCACCAGTTTCTCGATCCACACGAACACGTCGGTCCACAGCGTCTGGAAGCAGAAGTAGCCGCAGAACACCCGGCCCGCCAGGCCGGTGACGAAGAACAGCAGGTAGGCGGCGATCATCAGCAAGCCGGCCAGCCAGAAGATGTCCTGCGGGTGCACCACCAGGTCGAACAGGTAGAACTTGCGCCCGACCAGGTCGAACAGCACCGCCTGGTCAGGACCGGTCTCTCGTTCCCAGCGCAGCCACGGCAGCAGGAAATACACACCGTAGGCGAGCAGCAGCACGCCCCACTTGAGATTGCGGAAGCGCCCTTTTACCGACCGCGGATAGATCGATTGCCGCGGGGCATACAGCTGTTGGTTTTCAGCGTCTGACATGAAGATCCCGAATACTGCAAAATTTGCCTAGCCTAGCCGCCACGCTCCCCCGGCGTCATTGAGAACGCTCAAGACGCAGACGAGGAAAGGCCGCAAGCGGCCTTTCCTCGTTATTTTTCGCCCCCGGCTTATCCCGCCGGGGTCAGCTGCAAGACAGCAGCGGCTTACTGGCCGCCGCCGAGACCGTGCACGTACACGGTCAGCAACTTGATCTCGGTGTCGCTGAGACGCTCCGACCAGGCCGGCATCTGCCGCGACACGCCAGCGCTGATCACGCTGCGCACCTCGGCCAGCTTGGCCTTGGTGTCGGCTGCGCCCGGCACATCCGCCACGGTCCAGATGGCGTCGGTCAGGTTGGCCGCGCCCTGCGAATACATGCCCTCGCCGCTTTCAGTGTGGCAGTAGTAGCAACCGGCCTGGTCGCCCTGGAACAGGGCCTTGCCGGCAGCCGCCTTGGCGGTATCCACCTGGTGACCGGACAGGCCCAGTACATAGTTGGCCAGCTGGTCGATCTGCTCGGCGGACAGCACCTGGGCGAACGGCGGCATGTAGCCGTTGCGGCCGGCGACGATGGTCTGGTGGATCTGCTCGACCTCGCCGCCCCACAGCCAGGCATCGTCACGCAGGTTCGGGTACTGGCCGATCAGCGCCGGGGTACCGCCGATACCGTGACAGGCGGCGCAGTTGTCGGCGAACAGCACCTTGGCCAGCGACTGGGTGAAGGCGGTCATGTCCGCGTCGTTGGCGATTTCCTCGTAGGAGGCAGCCTCGACCTTCTTCAGGTACTCGGCCTGCTTGAGGGTCTCGTCACCGGTCTGCATGTCGGCGATGAACTCTGCACGGGTGTTCCAGCCCATGGTCACTTCGTTGCCGGCCTGGTCCTGGAAGGTGGTGGTGGCGATACCCTTGGTGTAGGTGTCGCCGACCGGCCATGCCGGGTACAGCACCCAGTAGATGGCGGCGAACACCACGGTGGCGTAGAAAGACCACAGCCACCAGCTCGGCAGCGGGTTGTTGAATTCCTGCAGATCACCATCCCACGCGTGACCGGTAGTCTGCACGGCCTTGTTCTGCGCCTTGTCGTGAGAAGTTTCAGCCATTGTCTTGATCCTTATTCTCTACTTTGCCGGTCGGCTCGTCGTCATCCTGAAACGGGATGTGCTTGTACGACTCGAGACGCTTGGAACGCTTCTTGTTGGTGAATACATAGATCAGTATCCCCACGAAGGTGACAAAGAAGATCACCAGCGCCAAGGGCTTGGTGTTCTCCATGTTCGACAGCCATTCAAACATCGTCGTGACCGGTATTAATCGTTGCTAACAGTCGTTGAACCGGTGATCAGCGGAATTCGGCGAAGTAGCCTTCGTCGTACTTGCTGAAGTCCACCATGGTGCCGAGCACCTGCAGGTAGGCCACCAGGGCGTCCATCTCGGTTATACGCGAACGGTCACCGTCCCAGTCCTGCGACTGTGCCTGGGCGATCAGGTTGCTCTCGGCCTTGTTGATGTCCAGCTTCTCGGCGATCTCGGCACCGAACTGCTCGACATTGGCCTGGTATTCCTCGTCGGTCTCGGAGTAGGGCACGCCGACCACCTTCAGGGCACGCATGCGATCGGCCACGTCGGCGTAGTCCAGGTCGTGCTCCAGCAGCCACGGGTAGTTGGGCATGATCGACTCGGGTACCACGTCACGCGGGTTCACCAGGTGCTGGGTATGCCAGGCGTTGGAGTACTTGCCGCCGACACGCGCCAGGTCCGGACCGGTACGCTTCGAGCCCCACTGGAAGGGATGGTCGTACTTCGACTCCGCCGCCAGCGAGTAATGGCCGTAGCGCATGTCCTCATCACGGAACGGACGGATCATCTGCGAGTGGCAGGTGTAGCAGCCCTCGCGGATGTAGATGTCGCGACCGCGCTGCTCCAGCGGGGTGTAGGGACGAACGCCCTCAACCTTCTCCACGGTGTCGTCGATGTAGTACAGCGGCACGATCTCGACCAGGCCGCCGATGCTGATCGCCAGCATGATCAGCACGATCATCAGGCCGGCGTTGATTTCTACACTTTCGTGATTCAGTTTCATCTGTGGATACCTCTTACGCGCCGGCCTTGGCCATCTTGGCGGCGATCTTCGCCTCGATCGCTGCCTGCTCAACCTTCGCGGTGCGGATGGTCATCACCACGTTGACCACCATGGTCAGGATGCCGGAGACGAAGAACATGCCGCCGAGCATGCGCACCACCAGCGGCCAGTGCATGAAGGTCACCGACTCGATGAAGGTGTAGGCGAGGTTGCCGTAGTCGTCGAAGGCACGCAGCATCAGGCCCTGGCCGATACCGGATACCCACATCGCGGCGATGTACAGCACGATGCCGATGGTCGCCAGCCAGAAGTGCACGTACACCAGCTTGGTGCTCCAAAGGCGGGTCTCCCACAGACGCGGGATCAGGTGGTAGAAGGAACCGAAGGAGATCATCGCCACCCAGCCGAGTGCGCCGGAATGCACGTGGCCGACGGTCCAGTCGGTGTAGTGCGACAGCGCGTTGACGCTCTTCAGCGACATCATCGGGCCTTCGAAGGTCGACATGCCGTAGAACGACAGCGCGGTGATCATGAACAGCATGATCGGGTCGGAACGCAGCTTGTCCCAGGCGCCGGACAGGGTCATCACGCCGTTGATCATGCCGCCCCAGGACGGCAGCAGCAGCAGGATGGAGAAGGCAGCTGCCAGCGACGAGGTCCAGTCAGGCAGCGCGGTCCAGTGCAGGTGGTGACCACCGACCCACATGTACATGAACGACAGCGCCCAGAAGTGGATGATGGACAGACGGTAGGAATAGATCGGGCGACCGGCCTGCTTCGGCACGAAGTAGTACATCATGCCGAGGAAGGCGGCGGTCAGGAAGAAGCCCACCGCATTGTGGCCGTACCACCACTGCACCATGGCGTCCTGCACACCCGCGTACAGGCTGTAGGAGGTGGTGCTGAACATATCCACCGGCACCGAAAGGTTGCGGAAGATGTGCAGGATGGCGGTCGCCAGGATGAAGCTCAGGTAGAACCAGTTGGCCACGTAGATGTGCGGCTGCGAGCGACGGCGCAGGGTCTGCACGTACACCCACAGGTAGGCGACCCAGACCACGGCGATCAGCAGGTCGACATACCAGGGGAACTCGGCGTATTCCTTGCCCTCGGTGATGCCGTTCATGTAGCCGATCACGCCGATCACGATCGCGGCCTGCCAGCCCCAGAAGGTGAAGTTCGCCAGCATATTGCTGTACAGCGGCGCCTGGCTGGTGCGTTGCACGACATAGTAGGAGGTGGCGAACAGTGCGCTACCGCCGAAGCCGAAGATGACCAGCGTGGTGTGAACCGGACGCAGACGGCCGAAGGTGATCTGCGCGATGTCGAAGTTCAGGAACGGAAACGCCAGCTCGGCGGCGATGTAGGTACCGGCAGACATGCCGAGTACGCCCCACACCAGCGCCATGACGGCAAACTTCTTGATAATGTCGTAGTTGTACTGCGTGTTCGCAGCCACTGCACCATGAGCCATAGGTTGAACCCCACCCTTGTGTGTTTTTGGAACTGCCTGCAAAGATGAAAAGACAGCGCCAAGCCGGACTTGAGCGCCTGTCGGTTCTGATCTGCAGCGGAGCCATGACCGATTCACGCGGAATCGGCGCCTCCCGGAACTGTTGAAGTGAAGATGAAGCGTCGCGTAAGCTCAACCCCACCGACTAACCCTTGTCCGGGACGCAAAAGCGCGCGAAATAATAGGGAAATCGAGTGTATTAGTCAATCCTGAAATTATTATACGGCTCGCCCTCGGGCACTCTGCGCCAGCGCCCCGAGAAGCCCCGGGCAGCAACGCAAGTAGCCGAGTGCTAAAGTTTTTTTCGCAACCGGCCGCCGTTCCCGCAAGGAACAAAAATCACGAGAAAAGCAGCTGCAGTCGCCGGCAGCGGGCCTGAGGTCCCTGCCTGAGCTGCCCACCGAAGGAAGCCTCGTCACGTGCTGAACGTCGATTATGACCCCGGACTGGTGATCCTTTCGATCCTGATCGCGGTGTTCGTCTCGTTCACCTCCCTGGGCCTGGTCTCACGTATTCCCCACCTGGAAAAGCACCAGGTGCTGCGCTGGCTGGCCGGCGGCTCGATCTCGATGGGCAGCGGCATCTGGAGCATGCACTTTGTCGGCATGCTCGCCTTCCACCTGCCGATCCCGGTCGCCTATGACCCGGGCCTGACCCTGGTATCGGTGCTGATCGCGATCGGCGGATCCGCCATTGCCCTGTCGCTGGTACGCAACGGCATCAGCAGCCAGAACAAACTGTACGCGAGCGCTGCGCTGATGGCCGCCGCGATCTGCGCCATGCACTACACCGGCATGTATTCGATGCAGATGGTCCCCGGCATCCAGTACTCGCCCGCCCTGGTCGCCCTCTCCTACCTGATCGCCTACTGGGCCTCGCTGTTTGCCCTGGGCGTCACCTTCGGCTCGAAGCAGTCGCAGCTGCCACTGCTGTTCTCGCGCAAAAACCTGTTCGGCGCCCTGTTCATGGGCTGCGCCATCGCCGGCATGCACTATGTCGGCATGGGGGCCGCCGCCTTCCCGGCGGGAAGCATCTGCCTGGCCGCGCCCGGCGGACTGGCCGGCGGCGCCCTGGCGATGAGCGTCAGCGGCATCACCCTGGGTATCCTGCTGCTGACCCTGGTGGTGCTCGCCTACGATGTGCGCTTTGCCGAGGCCCAGGCACTCAATCTGGAAACGCTGAAGCTGCGCAACCAGCAGCTGGAAAACCGCGCCCGCGAACAGGCCAGCAAGATGATCCGGCAGATCCGCGAGAGCGCGAAACAGGATCGCCTGCTCGCCACCATCGTCGAACAGAGCCACGACGCGGTGATCACCACCGACCTGGACGGCCGTATCACCACCTGGAACCCGGCAGCGGAAGGCCTGTTCGGTTACTCCAGCCAGCACGCCACCGGCGCAACCCTGCAGGCGCTCATTCCCGACTCCTTGCGGCAGGCGGTCGGCTCGCGAACCCAGGCAGGCGAGACCAACGAGAGCCTGGTCACCCTGCACAACCACCAGGGCAGGGAACTGCATATCGGGGTCAGCATCGCCCCGTTGCTGGACGAGAGCGGCGAGCGCTCCGGAAGCGTCATCGTGTTGCGCGATCTCACCGACGAGCGCCGCAACACCGCGCAACTGACGCTGTGGAGCAAGGTGTTCGAACACAGCGGCGAGGCGATCATGATCACCGACGCCGACAATCGTCTGATATCGGTGAACAAGGCCTTCACCGACATCACCGGTTACAGCGCCGAGGAGGTGCTGGGCAAAAACCCGCAGATGTTCGCATCCGAAAAGCAGGACCAGGCCTTCTACCGGTCAATGTGGGACGACATCGTCAGCAAGGGCATGTGGAAAGGCGAGATCTGGAACCGCCACAAGGACGGCCACCTGATCCCGGAATGGCTGAGCATCACCACCCTCACCGATGCCGACGGCAGGATCAGCAACCACATCGCCATCTTCACCGACGCGACGACCTATAAGGAAAAAGAGGCGCATATCGAGCACCTGGCGCACCACGACATGCTCACCGGCCTGCCCAACCGGGTGTTGCTGCATGACCGCCTGAAACACGCCATCGCCGCCGCCCAGCGCCAGCAGCAGATGATCGCGGTGATGTTCATCGATCTCGACCGCTTCAAGCTGATCAACGACACCCTCGGCCACCATGTCGGCGACAAACTGCTGCAGGAGGTGGCGAACCGCCTGCAGGCGGCAACCCGCGAAGAGGACACGGTCAGCCGCCAGGGTGGCGACGAGTTCATCATCGTCACCCAGGGCCTGGCCAAAGCGGCAGACGCCACCATCATCGCGGAAAACCTGGTGGCGGCGCTGTCCCGCGAATACCGGATCGACGAGCAGACGCTGACCATCACACCCAGCATCGGCATCAGCCTGTACCCGTTGGACGCCGACAATGGTGACGCGCTGATCAGGAACGCCGACACCGCCATGTATCACGCCAAGGACCTGGGCCGGGCGAATTTCCAGTTCTTCACCGCGCAGCTCAACCAGGTGCTGTCGGAACGCCTGCAACTCGAACAGGAACTGCGGGCAGCGGTGGACGGGCAGGCGTTCACCCTGTACTACCAGCCGCAACTGAGCCTGTCGGACAATCGCGTGCATGGCGTGGAAGTGCTGCTGCGCTGGTTCCATCCGACACTCGGCGCCATCTCCCCCGCCCGTTTCATCACCCTGGCCGAAGACATCAACCTGATCCAGTCACTCGGCAACTGGGTGCTGGAGCAGTCGATCTCGGTGCTGGCCGGGTGGAATGACGATGTATTCGGCGACTTGCAGATGAGCATCAACATCTCGCCCAGGCAGCTCGAGACGCCGGGATTCTGCGCCCATATCGAGGGCCTGATCCGCAAATACCAGGTCGCACCGGAGCGCATCAAGCTGGAGATCACCGAGACCGCGCTGATGCACGATGTGGAACTGAGCGTCCGGCACCTCAACCTGCTACGCGAGCTGAGAGTACAGATCTCGGTCGACGACTTCGGTACCGGTTACTCGTCGATGAACTATCTGAAGCGCTTCCCGATCAACGAGTTGAAGATCGACCGCGACTTCATCGAAGGCGTGGATTGCGATGTACATGACGAGGCCATCAGCCGTGCCGTGATCACCCTGGCGGAAACGCTCGGACTCGACATCATCGCCGAAGGCGTGGAGACCGAGGCACAGTCCGCATTCCTGCGCCGGGCCGGCTGCCCGAATGCCCAGGGCTACCTGTTTGCCGCGCCCATGCCCTACCAGGAGTTGATGGCCTTCGTCCGCCGCCGCCAGACCGAGCAGCCCGGCGCCGACCCGATGGAATCCTCCTCCGCGGGCTGAACCAGCCGTCTCAGCCGCCCCCTGCAACAGGGCAGGCAATCAGAACATGCCCAGCATCAGCGGCACGTAGTGATCGATCAGCAGGAAGGCGAACAGTGCCATCAGGTAGATGATCGAATAGCCGAAGGTGCGCATCGGCATGCGCTCGTCGTCGTTGCGGTACAGCATCACCGCGTACCACATGAAGCCCAGGTTGAGCACCACAGCCCCGCCCAGGTACAGGCCGCCGCTGACACCGCAGCTGTAAGGCAACAGGGTGACCAGGAACAACAGCACCGTGTACAGCAGGATCTGCAAGCGCGTGTAGTCCTTGCCATGGGTCACCGGCAGCATCGGCATGTCGACCTTGCGGTACTCCTCGGCGCGGTGGATCGCCAGCGCCCAGAAATGCGGCGGGGTCCAGGTGAAGATGATCAGGAACAGCAGCATCGCGCCGGGATCGATGCTGCCGGTCACCGCCACCCAGCCGAGCAACGGCGGCGCGGCACCGGCAGCCCCGCCGATGACGATGTTCTGTGGCGTGGCGCGCTTCAGGTACATGGTGTAGACCACCGCGTAGCCGATCAGCGATAAGAAGGTCAGGACCGCGGTCAGGGTGTTGACCAGCAGCACCAGCATCAGCATCGACAGCGCACCGATCGCCAGGGCGAACGTCAAGGCGTCGCGCGAACTGACCGCCCCCTGCGGCAATGGCCGGTTGTGCGTCCTCCCCATGATCGCGTCGATCTTGCGGTCGACCACATGGTTGATCGCCGCGGCCGAGCCCGAGGCCAGGCCGATGCCGAGGGTGCCGAAGATCAACACATCCAGCGGCACCATGCCCGGCGCGGCCAGCAACATGCCGACCACCGCGGTGAACACGATCAGCGCAACCACCTTGGGTTTGCACAGCTCCAGGTAGTCACGCCAGCCCGCACCCAGTTCGGATTTCAGTATTGTCGTCGCCATAACAGGAAGTTCACATAAACGAGGGAAAGAAGAAGCAGTGCAGCCACTGCGTTATGCGCCACCGCCACCGCCAGCGGCAGATGCAGCAATACGTTGCTGATACCCAGGCCGATCTGCAGCAGCAGCAGGATCGCGACCGTCAACGCCGGAGCGCTCAGGTCGCCGCCGCGACGCAACATCGCCAGCACCAGCGCGCCGAGGTACAGGAAGGTGACCAGGGCGCCGATGCGATGGGTCAGATGGATCGCGGTACGCGCCGGGTTGTCGAGCACACCGAACTCGTAGTTCACACCCAGCCCGCGCCACATCACGAAGGCCTCGCCGAAATCGGCCTGCGGCCACCATTGCCCGTGACAGGTCGGGAAATCGGTGCAGGCCAGCGCCGCGTAGTTGGTACTGGTCCAGCCGCCCAGCGCAATCTGCAGCACCAGCACCAGCAGGCCCAGCAGGGCCCAGCCGCGCAGGCCCTGCGAGCCATAGCTGCCGGCACGGTCACTGACGATCAGCAGCAAGGAGAACAACAGGGCGAGCGTGGTGAAACCACCGAGCAGATGCCCCATCACCACCACCGGCTTGAGCAGCAGGGTCACCGTCCACATGCCCAGCAGCGCCTGAAAGATCACCACGCCGAGCAGCAGCGTCGGCAGCCACACCGGCTGCGGATAGTGGTCGCGGCGCCGCCGCCACGACCAGATGGTGATGATCAGGATCAGCAGGCCGAGCGCACCGGCGAAATAGCGATGCACCATCTCCGCCCAGCCCTTGTGCGGTTCCAGCGGCCTTTGTTCCAGGTAGTGCTTGTGCTCCACCTCTGCCTCGCTGGCCGGCACGATCATCTCGCCGTAGCAACCGGGCCAGTCGGGACAGCCGAGTCCCGCGTCCGCCAGGCGCGTGTAGGCACCGAGCACGATCACGCATAGTGCGAGCACGATGGTCAGCTTGATCAAGGAGGTATAGCGCATGCCCTAACCCACCTGCGAGATCTTCAGCAGCTTCTGCAGGTCGCGCAGGATGCCCTTGGGATTGGTCTGCGCCGGGTAGAACATCATCAGGTTGCCCAGCGGGTCGACCAGGAAGAACTGCTCACCGCTCTCACCGAACGCCTCGCCACGGAAACTTGCGCGTAGCGCTTCGTCGATATTCGCCGCCACCAGCAGATCCGGATGCTCCTGATTCAATTTTTCCTGCAGCGCCGCATCCGGCGCGGCATCCAGCAGCAGCAGGCGCTTCACCCTCGGGGTGTCCTTGTTGACCGCGATACGCACCTGGCGGGTCAGGTACAGCTGTTCCTGGCAACGCTCGTCGCAACCTTGGTGCGCGAACACCACGTACAGCCAGCGCCCGCGCAGCTGCTGCGCCGCCGGCAGGCCATCCAGCTGCAGCGGACGCGCCGGCGAGATCAGGGTACCGGCATTGGTGGTGGCCGACACGCCGTGTTCACCCAGGTACTGCCAGGCCAGCCAGGCGGCAATCGGCGGCAACAGGAACAGGCCGATCAGCAGCATCAGCTGGCGACGGCCCTTGTTCGGTACAGACAACTCCTGGCTCACAGCTTTTGGTCTCCTCTCGATACTGCTTGTCATCATTATTGTTCCGCCCGGCGGGTATTCACGCCCAGGTAGATAATCAACAGGGCCAGTGCCAGCGCAAACCACTGCACCGCATAGCCCAGGTGTTTCTCCGGACTGATCGTCTCCACCGGCGACCAGTCGTATTGCAAGGCGCCCGCCTGTCCGGCATCGATCACCAGCGCCAAGGGCAGCAGCTGTAACCCGCGCGCCTCGGACAGAGCCTGGATATCCAGGCTCTGCAACAACACCTGCTCGGCAATGCTGCCGACCGGCGGCTCGCCGAGCACCAGGCCGACCGATTCCGGCGAGTCCAGATGGCCCTGCAACTCCACCCGCCCCTGCGGCAACGGCAGCGACGGCAGGAATTCGCGCGACTCGCCGACGCTGACCCAGCCCCGGTTCACCAGCAGCTGGGTGCCGTTATCCAGCTGCATCAGGCTGAACACGTGATACCCCGGCTGCCCGCGGTACAGGCGGTTGTCCAGCAACCACTGCTGATCGTCGACATACCTGCCACCGGCCAGGGCAGGTCGAAAACGGTCCAGTTGCGCATCGATCGCCGCGCCTCCAAGCCGCAGCGGTGGCTCGAGTTGCCGCCCCTGCTTGGCGTCAACCAGCGCCTGCTTTTCCTGTGCCCGGTTCACCTGCCAGTTGCCCAGGCCCAGCAACAGGGTCATCAGCGCCACGAACACCAGGGTCGGCCACAGCGACGGCGTGAACACCAGATTGCCTACCCTCAACACCATGGCCCTGCGAACCCGACTGTTATACTGCTGTCACATCCACAACCGGCGGCCCGAGCCGGCCGATTCAAACCACAGCCCCTGCAAGGACACCGATACCGTGTGGCTCAAGATTCTCATCCTCGTTATCTTTCTCGGCATTGTGATCAGTCTCGCCTCCGGGCTGTACTTTCTGGTCAACGACAAGGGCGATTCGAAACGCACCGTGCGCGCCCTGACCATGCGTGTCGGCCTGTCCGTCGGCCTGTTCCTGATCCTGATGTTGCTGATCGCCACCGGCATCATCCAGCCGCATGGCCTTTATCCCCAGGGCACAACGCAGCCCGTGCAAACCCAACAACAGTAGGCCTCCCATAAAGCGAAGGGCGAGCCGGGTAGCGCCGCACTCGCCCTCGCAGGCGCGCTACGGCTACGCCCCTTGCCTGGTCACTTGTGCTTACAGTACGTAGACGAAGATGAACAGGCCCAACCACACCACGTCGACGAAGTGCCAGTACCAGGCGACCCCTTCAAACGCGAAGTGGTGATCCGCCGAGAAATGCCCCTTGGCCGCTCGGATGGTGATCACCAGCAGCATGATGGTGCCGATGGTCACGTGCATGCCGTGGAAGCCGGTCAGCATGAAGAAAGTCGAACCGTAGATGCCCGACTCCAGGGTCAGGTTCAGATCGTTGTAGGCGTGGATGTACTCGTACGCCTGGAAGCCGAGGAAGACCACGCCCAGCGCCACGGTGGCAGCCAGCCACAGCACCGTCTTGGCCTGGTCGCCGGCCTTGAGCGCCCAGTGCGACAGGGTGATGGTCACGCCGGAGGTCAACAGCAGCAGGGTGTTGAGTGCCGGGATACCCCAGGCGCCCATGGTCTGGAATTCGCCACCGACATTGCCCGGGCCATTGGTCGGCCAACTCTCGCCATAGCCTTCCCACAGGAACAGGTTGGTCATCGCCCCCGAGTCCATGCCCAGCAGCCAGGGCACTGACAGCACCCGCGCATAGAACAGGGCACCGAAAAATGCCGCGAAGAACATCACCTCGGAGAAGATGAACCACATCATGCCCTGGCGAAACGAACGATCGACCTGCTCGTTGTACATGCCGCCGAGGCTTTCGCGAATCACCGTACCGAACCAGCCGAACATCATGAAGGCGATCATCGCCAGGCCGATGTACATGATCATCTGCCCGGAGGCATTGCCGTTGAACCAGTTGGCGGCGCCAACCACGCCGACAGTCAGGGCGACACTGGCGACAATCGGCCAGTGACTGCCATGCGGCACGTAATACGAATCAGCTGCGTGGGCCATAACTCCCCCTTTTAGGTTTTATTGCATCTCACTCTGCCGCAGTACGCTGCGCTGCGGCCGGTTTTCAGTTTGCTGCGGTCTGCTGGGTCACATCGAACAGCGTGTAGGCCAGGGTCAGGGTTTCCACCTGCTTGGGCAAACGCGGGTCGACGATGAAACGCATCGGCATCTGCTTGGTCTCGCCGGCCGCCAGCGGCTGCCGATCGAAACAGAAGCATTCGGTCTTGTTGAAATAACGACTGGCCTTGATCGGCGCCACACTCGGCACCGCCTGGCCAATCATGTCGCGCCCGGTGCGGTTGCTGGCGACGAAACTGGCGGCATACAACTGCCCGGGATGGACCTCCATGCTGCGCACCTCCGGCCTGAAGTCCCACGGCATGTCACTGCTGTTGTTGGCGACGAACTGCACCTTCACCGTGCGCTGCAGATCCGGCTGGTAGCTGGCAGCCACTTCGGCCTCGCTGATGCGCCCGGTCTTGCCGTTCAGGCCGGTGATCTCGCAGAACACGTCGTACAGCGGCACCAGCAGGTAGCCGAAGCCGAACATGGCCAGCGAAACCAGGGCGATTCTCAGGAAAGACCGTCGATTACGCTGCTGCACCTGCATCGGCGTTATTCCGCTCCCCCGGCGGCCAGGTACAGGCCGACCAGAAAGAAACCGAAGGCGACCAGGCCGAGAATGATGGCAAGCCGGATATTCGCCTTGCCGCGGCCCTGTGTTTGCTCATGCATCAGTCAATACTCCCCATCATCAAGATCGGGCCCGCCCCGGCGTGCGGGGCAGGCGCAGGCTTCACTTGATTTGCGGCGCCTCGTTGAAGCTGTGGTAAGGCGGCGGGGAGGACAGGGTCCACTCCAGGCCATCTGCACCTTCCCAGACCTGGTCGCTGGCCTTCTCGCCACCGCGGATGGTCTTGAACACCATGTAGGCGAACATCAGCTGCGACAGGCCGAACACGAAGCCGCCGATCGACGAGATCATGTTCCAGTCGGTGAACTGCACCGCATAGTCCGGGATACGCCGCGGCATACCGGCCAGGCCGAGGAAGTGCTGCGGGAAGAACAGCACGTTGACCGAGACAGTGGAGATCCAGAAGTGCCACTTGCCCAGGCGCTCGTCGTACATATTGCCGGTCCACTTCGGCAGCCAGTAATAGGCGGCCGCCATGATCGAGTAAACCGCACCGGTGACCAGCACATAGTGGAAGTGCGCCACCACGAAGTAGGTGTCGTGGTACTGGAAGTCGGCCGGGGCGATCGCCAGCATCAGGCCGGAGAAGCCACCGATGGTGAACATCATGATGAAACCGATGGCGAACAGCATCGGCGTCTCGAAGGTCATCGAGCCCTTCCACATGGTGGACACCCAGTTGAACACCTTCACCCCGGTCGGCACCGCGATCATCATGGTGGCGTACATGAAGAACAGCTCACCGACCACCGGCATGCCCACGGTGAACATGTGGTGCGCCCACACGATGAACGACAGGAAGGCGATCGAGGCGGTCGCGTACACCATCGAGCTGTAGCCGAACAGCGGCTTGCGCGCGAAGGTCGGGACGATGGCGGAGATGATGCCGAAGGCCGGCAGGATCAGGATGTACACCTCGGGGTGACCGAAGAACCAGAAGATGTGCTGGAACATCACCGGGTCACCGCCGCCGGCCGCGCTGAAGAAGCTGGTACCGACGAACTTGTCGGTCAGCAGCATGGTCACCGCACCGGCCAGTACCGGCATGGTGGCGATCAGCAGGTAGGCGGTGATCAGCCAGGTCCACACGAACAGCGGCATCTTCATCAGGGTCATGCCCGGTGCGCGCATGTTGAGGATGGTCACCACCACGTTGATCGAGCCCATGATCGAGCTGATGCCGGCAAGGTGGATGGCGAAGATCAGGAACGGGAAACCGTCACCCATCTGCAGCGACAGCGGCGGGTACAGGGTCCAGCCGCCGGCCGGGCCGCCACCGTCCATGAAGAAGGTCGCCAGCAACAGGCTGAAGGCGAACGGCAGGATCCAGAACGAGAAGTTGTTCATTCTGGGCAGGGCCATGTCCGGGGCACCGATCTGCATCGGGATCAGCCAGTTGGCCAGGCCGGTGAAGGCCGGCATGACCGCACCGAAGATCATGATCAGGGCGTGCACCGTGGTCATGGAGTTGAAGAACTGCGGATCGACCACCTGCATGCCGGGCTGGAACAGCTCGGCGCGGATCACCATCGCCATGGCACCGCCGATGAAGAACATGATCAGCGCGAACAACAGGTACAGGGTACCTATGTCCTTGTGGTTGGTGGTGGTGACCCAGCGCATCAGGCCCTTGGCCGGCCCGTGATCGTGATGATCGTCATGAGTAGCTGCGTGACTCATTGCTTAACTCTCCGTCAAAACTTAGCGGGCCGCTTTGATGGCGGCAGGTTGGACGACACTCGCGCTGTTGCCCCAGGCATTGCGCTCGTAGGTGATCACCGCGGCCATGTCGACATCATTGAGGATGCCCTTGTAAGCGGCCATCGCGGTGCCGCCCTTGCCGTTCATCACGATATCGATGTGGGCAGCTGCATCGCCGGTGGCAATGGCACTGCCGACCAGACCCGGGAAGGTCGGCGGCACACCCTGGCCGTTCGGCATGTGACAGGCGGCACAGTTGGTGTTGTAGACCTGCTCGCCCTTGGCCATCAGCTCGTCCTTGCTCCACTCGCGGTCGGCGGAGGCGGCGGCCGCATCCGCAGCACCTTTCTGCTCGGCGGCCCAGGCCGCGTAGTCAGCGGGGTCCTTGGCAACCACCACGATCGGCATGAAGCCGTGGTCCTTGCCGCACAGTTCGGCGCACTGGCCGCGGTAGGTGCCCGGCTTGTCGATCTGGGTCCAACTCTCGTTCATGAAACCCGGAATCGCGTCCTTCTTCCAGCCCAGGTCCGGTACCCACCAGGCGTGGATCACGTCGGCGGCGGTCAGCAGGAAGCGGATCTTCTTGCCGGTCGGCACCACCAGCGGCTTGTCGACATCCAGCAGGTACTGGTCACCGAACTGCTGCTCGAGGCTTGCGGTGGTCTGGCCGGCACCGAGCAGGCGCGCCTCGTTGTGATCCGGGTGCAGGGAGCTGACAAAAGAAACGCCGGCGGCCTCACCGTCGACGTATTCGTATTTCCACTTCCACTGGATACCGGTGACCTTGATCGTCATGTCGGCATCGGAGGTGTCCTCCATGGCCAGCAAGGTCTTGGTGGCGGGGATGGCCATGGATACCAGGATGACGATCGGGATGATGGTCCAGACGATCTCCATGGTGGTGCTTTCATGGAACTGGGCGGCGACCGCGCCCTTCGATTTGCGATGGTGGATCATCGACCAGATCATGGCGCCGAACACCACGACACCGATCACCACGCATACCCAGAACAGGATCATGTGCAGGCTGTACACCGCCTGGCTGGTCTCGGTCACTCCCTGGCGCATGTTCAGGGCATAGTCCGCGAACGCCGATCCGGCACTCAGACTCACGGCTGCAGGCAATAGCCCGAGCCATTTCTTAGATGCTCTCACTGCCTTCATCTCCCACTTTTTGGTTACTGTAATTATCTTTTTGCCAGCAGCCGTTTCAGCTCGCCGGCTAATTGTTGTTTTTCTTCGTCGGCCAGGAATCCCCCCAGCTCGACCCGGGTTCCCGACGCGCTGATGGTCAGCCTGTCGGGATACCAGCCCCGGTGCTTGCTCAGTTCCACCCGGGCCCAGGCCCGGGGGAAACTGATACGGCTCTCGGGCCCCCCTCTCTCCGACGCACCGCGTCGCTGCCTGCCCTTCTCGACAACGACCTGTGATGCATCCATCGATATCACTTCGCAGCGAAAGCCGGCATCCGCCACCCGGTAGGTGCAATAAGCCAGCGCCGCCACTTCCAGTCCCGCGAACGGCAGGATCATCCAGTAACCCTTGATCGCGAACACTGCCGATACCACGCCCAGCAACAGCGCAACCGCCGTGACGAACACCATCGACTCACGCCAGCTCAGCGAGCGATTCGGCCGGACCACAAGCCGACAGTCGATGTCGTCAGAGGAACACTCCGAAGTGACCATCCGGGCTCTTCCTGCCGTTTCACCCCAGCTGCGTCCGGTGTACCCAACCCCGCTTTGCAGCCGACCACTGTATTGCCAGGTAAACAGAAGCTTCTAGGGAAACCCCGGGGACCGACCTAGGGTTTTTACTAGATTCACAATCTGTTTTTATCGGTCGACAGCCTATAGAGTGAAATTAAAGGCTGCAAGTAGATTTGATGAAAAACCGGCAAAATTACACTTATGACATTAACCCAGTCGAATATTAAGATATTCTGATGTTTTACTTTTGCTAAAAGTAAATTTTGCGGATCGTCAAAAATAAACTCGGATAAAAAGTAGGGGCTTACCCTTCAGAGCAGACCGTGCAGCTGCACATACCCCGATGCGTCAGCCCCGCTTTCGAGGTGCGGCAGGACACCGCAACAGGGCATGAGCAGACACTGTTTCAGCGTCTCGAGATTGGCCTCGGCGTACAGCATTGCTGGGTCGAGCTGCGAGCCGATCCAGCCCACCAGCGGCAGTCCGGATGCGGCGATCTGCGCCGCACTCAGGCGCGCATGATTGAGACAGCCCAGGCGCAGTCCGACCACCAGCAGTACCGGCAGGCCGAGCGCGGATGCCAGGTCGGCGATATCCAGCCGATCGCCCAATGGCACCAGCCAACCGCCGGCACCCTCGACGATCAGCAGGTCCGCAGCCGCCGCCAGGCGCCGCGCCGCATCCAGGATCAGCGGCAGCTCGATCGGCCTTTGCGCCTCGGCCGCCGCCAGGTGTGGCGAGACCGGCGGCTCGAAACAATACGGATTGACCAGGTCGTAATCCCAGCCGCCACCGGCCGCCTCGATCAGGCGCAGGGCATCGTCATTGCGCAGCTGCCCGTTCACCCACCGGGCTCCGGCGGCCACCGGCTTGAACGGCGCCACCTTCAGACCCTGCCCGCGCAGCTTCTCGATCAGGGCACAGGCCACCCGGGTCTTGCCGCAGTCGGTATCGGTGCCGGTGACGAAAAAACCTTTCATGACGATTTCAAGACATCGAGCGGGACATGCACCTCGCCGTCCACCCGGCGCTGCTCCGCCCCCCAGGCATGCCCGTACACCACCTCATAGCTGGCCGGCAGGCGACCGTCGCCGTCGCGAAACTGCTCGTAGACCTCGCCCAGGGCCTGCAGGCGCGCACGCGAGGTCAGCCCGCGTGACCTGCCCTGGGCGACATTGTTGGCGCCGATGTCCTTGAGATCGCGCATCAGCTCGCGGATGTTGTCGTAGGTCAGGCGAAGTTGCTCGCAGTCCATCACCGGGTCGGCAAAACCGGCAGCGACCAGCATGTCGCCGTAATCGTGCATGTCGACAAAGCCGTGCACATGCTCGAAGCCGTCCACCTCGGACCAGGCATGGCGCAGTTCCTTGAGGGTGTCCGGGCCGAAGCTGGAGAACATCAACAGGCCGCCGGGACGCAGCACCCGGTGCATCTCGGCAACCGCCCCGGCCGGATCGACACTCCACTGGATGGCCGCATTGGAGAAGATCAGGTCGACGCTGTGCGCGGCCAGCGGCAGGTGGTCCAGGTCGCCGCACACGCACTTGGGGCGGCGCAGCCAGCGGCCGCGCCTGCGCGTCTGCGCCAGCATCGGCAGCGCGAAGTCCAGCGCCAGCACCTCGGCCTTGGGATAGCGTTTGAGCAGCCGGCCGGTGGCCATGCCGGTACCACAGCCGATATCCAGCACGCGCCTGGGCTGCAGCTTGACGTAATCGAGGCGCTCGAGCATGCGCCCGGCAATCTCGTGCTGCAGCACCGCCGCCGCATCGTAGGTCCCGGCGGCCTTGGCGAAGGCGCGCCGCGCACGTTGTTTGTCTATCGGGAACCGCTCAGCCACAACAGGCCTCCAACCATTGCAGACACTGCTGCGGGTGTGACAGCAGGGGCGCGTGCCCGGCACCGGCGATCACCTCGCTGCGCGCACCCGCCAGCAGTTCCGGCAGCGCCTGCGCCACCGCGGCCGGCACCAGGGTGTCGCGCTCGCCGAACAGCCAGCGACTCGGCACCGCCAGCTGCGCCAGTTGCCCGCGCAGATCGCCATCGAGCAGCAGTTGCAGCCCGGCCCGCAGGCCCTGCACGTCCGCAGCCGGGCGCTGCGCCAGGGCCTCGTTGAGGCCGCGCAACACGACGCGCGCATCCTCCGCCCCCTTCACCTGCAGGCTGAGAAAGCGCTTCAGGGTCGCCTGCGGATCGGCCACCAGGGCCTCGGCGAACTGCTGGAACACCGAAGGCGACATCGCTGCCTGCCAGCCCTCGCGCTGTACGAAGCTCGGCGTGGCCGTGACCAGGCACAGCACCTCGATACGTTGCGGCGCCAGCAGCGCGGCCCGCTGCGCGATCAGGCCACCGAGCGACCAGCCGACCCAGCTGGCACGCCCGGGCGCCACCTGCAGACAGGCTCGGGTCCAGGCATCCAGATCGTTGTCTTCAGGCAAAACGCTCTCGCCATGCCCGGGCAGTTCGATCAGGGTGACCCGATAACGCTCGCGCAGGGCGCCGAGCAGCGGCTGCCACACCCCGGCATTCATGCCCCAGCCGTGCAGCAGCACCAGCTCCGGGCCCTGGCCGGCGGTCTCGCACCACAGGCTCATGCCGCCTCCTCCTCGGCCAAGGACTGCAGAGCCTCCAGCAGCCGATCGACCTGCGCCTCGCTATGCTGCGCCGAGAAGGTCACGCGCAGACGCGCGCTGCCTTGCGGCACGGTCGGTGGGCGGATCGCGGTGACCAGGATGCCGCGCTCGAGCAGCCGTTCGCTCCAGCGCAGCGCGGTTTGCGCATCACCCAGCAGGATCGGCTGGATCGGCGTGGCCGATGCCATCAGTTGCAGGCCGATCGCCTGCGCACCCGCGCGGAAGCGCTGCACCAGGGCCTGCAGTTGCTCGCGCCGCCATTGTTCCTCGGCGGCAATGCGCAGGCTGGCACGCGTCGCCTCGGCCAGCGCCGGCGGCATCGCGGTGGTGTAGACATAGCTGCGCGCCTGCTGGATCAGGGTCTCGATCAGGGCCTCGGAGCCGGCGACAAAGGCCCCGGCCACGCCCAGCGCCTTGCCCAGGGTCGCCATGTAGACCGGTACCTGGTCGAAGTTCAGGCCGGCGGCATCGACGCTGCCCCGCCCCTGCTCGCCGAGCACACCGAAACCGTGCGCATCGTCGATCATCAGCGCGCAATCCGCGTTGGCAGCGATCTGCGCCAATGTCTGCAAGGGTGCCAGGTCACCGTCCATGCTGAACACACCGTCGCTGGCGATCAGCACCCACCCCTGCGCACCCTCCAGCTGGCGTTGCAGCGCGTCCATGTCGTTGTGCGGGTAGCGCCTGAGCCGTGCACCGGACAGTGCCGCGCCGTCGATCAGCGAGGCATGGTTGAGCTTGTCCTGCAGCAGGGTGTCGCCGCGCCCGAGCAGGGCGCCGAGCACGCCCAGGTTGGCCATGTAACCGGTGGAGAACAACAACGCGCGCTCGGCACCGACGAACCCGGCCAGCTCCTCTTCCAGCGCATGATGGGCGCTGGAATGGCCGCTGATCAGGTGCGCGGCGCCCGAGCCCACACCGTAGCGCCGGGTCGCCTCGCGCAGCGCCTCGGCCAGGCGCGGATCGTTGGCCAGCCCCAGGTAATCGTTGGAACAGAAAGACAACAGCTCACGCCCGTCGACACGCAGCTGCACGCCCTGCGGCCCGTCGACCACGCGGTGGCTGCGGTACAGGCCCTGTTCGCGGCGTGCATTCAAATCAACCTGGAGAGAATCGAGCAAGCTCATGACGAATAATTCACCGCCAAGAACGCCAAGGACGCGAAGAAGACTGGATGCCGGCTTGCCATCGTCAGTGACCGACAAGCAAATCTTTGCGTCCTTGGCGTCCTTTGCGGTTCAAAATTTTTACGGCCCGCAGCAGATGGCGTGGTCGGCCTCCAGCTCGGCCTGCTGCATGCGCAGGCCGAGCCGGTCGAACAGCGCCTGGTCGGTATCGGCCGCCGGGTTGTCGGTGGTCAGCAGGCGCTCACCGTAGAACATGGAGTTGGCGCCGGCGAGAAAGCACAGCGCCTGCATCTCGTCGGACATGTCGGTACGCCCGGCGGACAGGCGCACATAGCTTTGCGGCATGAGAATGCGCGCCACGGCGATGGAGCGCACGAACTCCAGCGGGTCCATTTCCTCTGCACCGAACAACGGCGTGCCCTCGACCTGCACCAGCATATTGATCGGCACCGACTGCGGGTGCTCGGGCATGTTGACCAGTTCCTGCAGCATGCGCGCGCGGTCATTTGACGATTCGCCCATCCCGAGGATACCGCCGGAGCACACGTTGATGCCGGCATCGCGCACGTGCTGCAAGGTGTCCAGGCGGTCCTGGAAGGTGCGCGTGGTGATCACGTTGCCGTAGAACTCGGGCGAGGTATCGAGGTTGTGGTTGTAGTAGTCCAGGCCGGCATCGCGCAGGCGCCTGGCCTGCGGCTCGGTCAGCATGCCGAGGGTGACGCAGGTCTGCATGCCCAAGCCGCGCACCGCCTGGATCATCTCGATGACCTTGTCCAGGTTCTTGTCGGTCGGGTTGCGCCAGGCGGCGCCCATGCAGAAACGGTTGGCGCCCTTGTCCCTGGCCGCCTGTGCCGCCTCGATCACCTCGTCCAGCGGCAGCAGCTTCTCGCGCGCCAGGCCGGTGTCGTGCCTGGCGCTCTGCGAGCAATAGCCGCAGTCCTCGGAACAGGCACCGGTCTTGATCGACAGCAGGGTGCTGACCTGCACCTGGTTGGCATCGAAATTTTCGCGATGCACGATCTGAGCGCGGAACAGCAGGTCGTTGAACGGCAGCTCGAACAGCGCCCGGATCTCCTCCAGGCTCCAGTCATGGCGGATGACGCTCTCAGACATGGTCGAATTCCTCTTGTTCTTCGGGTTCGGGCAGCACTATGTCCTGCCAGTTGTCGTTGCGCGCGCGCACGATCGACCAGATCGACCATGGCACGATGATCAGGATGCCCAGCGCCCAGGCGATCAGCCAGGGCGTCACGCCCTTGCCCGGGAAAAAGGTACCGACCGGGATGATCAGGCCCATCACGCCGTAGAAACGGTAACCGGCCCAGCGCGTGTATTCGCCGACCTTCGGGTCCGGGTGATGGCGGTGCAGGGCATAGATCAGCATGGAGATGCCGAACCACAGGATGGGCAAGGGCGGGATGAGGATCGCGATGATATTGCCCAGGTCCATCTGCATCGCGGCAAACCGCGACGAGGCGGCCTTGACCACGCGCTCGGCCGGCACGTCGTGCGGGGTTTCAGTGTCCATGGAAATACCGGAGAATCGTGTAATGGCGCCATCTTAGGGCGACACCGCCAACTGTCAACCGGAAAGGGAATTTGGGGTCGACATGTGTATAGATATTATCCAGCGCGTTTTCGACGCGCATTGCCGCCTGTGTGGCGCGCCGGTGAGCGCCGACCAGCCCCTGTGCTCACCCTGCCTGGCCGAACTGCCGCACCTGCAACACGCCTGCCCGCGCTGCGCCCTGCCGCTGCAGGCGGCGGTCCCGCCGGGCAGCCTGTGCGGCGAATGCCTGGCCGACCCGCCGCCGTTCGACCGGGCACGCGTCGCATTACACTACCGGGAGCCGGTCAACGACCTGGTCAGCGGCTTCAAGTATCACCACCGCCTCAGTGACGGGCGCCTGCTCGGCCAGCTGCTGGCTGAGCGGGTGCTCAGCGAAAGACCGCAGGTCGGGCTGATCCTGCCGCTGCCGCTACACCCGGCACGCCTGCGCGAGCGCGGCTTCAACCAGGCCTCGGAACTGGCGCGCATGCTCAGCCGGGCAATCGGCGTTCCCTGGCGCAGCGAGTTGCTGCAGCGTCGCCAGGACGGCCAACACCAACGCGAGACCAACAAGCGCCAGCGGCTGCAAAACGTGCGCAAGGCCTTCGCCTGCAGCAGCCTGCCGTCGAGGCGCATCGCCATCGTCGACGACGTGATCACCACCGGTGCAACCGCACGCGCGGCAGCCGGGTGTGTGAAGAAAGCGGGGGCTGAATGGGTGGAGGTGTGGGCCGTGGCAAGAACGCCACGGCCCGGCGATTAGGGCCTGGCCTCAGCGGTCGGCGATGACCTTTTCCTTCATCTCGCGGCGTTCCTGGGCGTCGATGCTCAGGGTCGCGATCGGACGCGCTTCCAGGCGCTTCACGCCGATGGGGTCACCGGTGTCTTCGCAATAGCCGTAGCTGCCGTCGTCGATGCGCTCGAGCGCCTGCTCGATCTTGCGCAGCAGCTTGCGATAACGGTCACGGGTACGCAGTTCCAGGCCATGCTCGCTCTCGCGGTTGGCACGGTCGGCCTCGTCGCCAACCTCCTGGTAGGACTTGTCACGCAGGTTGTCGAGGGTCTCCTGCGCTTCCTGCATCAGCTCCTCGCGCCAGGCGATCAGCTTCAACCGGAAATACTCCAGCTGCTGAGGATTCATGTATTCCTCGTCCGGGCTCGGTTTGTAGTCGGCGGAAAGCTCTACGGCCATGCGACTTTTCTCCAGTAAATTCTTTGGGGCGCGCGGTTTTTTACAGATATGGGGGGGAGAAATCAAGCACCACGACACGCTCGCCAGGCTTATTGCGACTGCCGGCGGCGTTCTGAACAAGCGATACCAGGAAAATTCAAGGTGCGGAACGGAAGAGGAATTCCCCCCTGCCCCTTTTCTGGCCGTCGATCAGGCCAACGCCATCTTCAGCCCCACCAGGCACAGGAACACCGCAAACACACGTTTCAGCGGTGCGACGTTGAGGCTGTAGGCCAGCTTCACCCCGAGCGGGGCAAACAGCATGCTCATCGGCACCAGGATGGCGAACGCAGCCCAGTTGACGTAGCCGGTAGTCAGCGGCGGCAGGTCCGGCCGTCCCCAGCCGCTCGCCACATAGATCGCGGTAGCCGGCACGCTGATGATCAGCCCGAATACAGAGGCAGTGGAGACGGCCCGATGAATGGGAAAGGCGAAAAGCGTCAACAGCGGCACCATCAGAGTTCCGCCACCGATCCCCAGCAAGGCAGACAATGCCCCCACTGCAACCCCCAGCAGGTACTGCAATGGCATGCCCGGCAGCTGTTCGAACAACTCCAGCTTCCAGCGGCTGGAAGCGAGCATATGCAGCGAAACCACCATCAGCATCCAGCCGAACCAGGTCTTCACTTGGGAGCCATCGATGACCAAGGGCGCCAGCGAACCGATCAGCACCCCTGCCAGCACCGGCGCCGCCCAGCCGGCGACGAGTTGCGCATCCACCCCACCCTTTGCGTAGTGCTTGCGGGCCGAGGAGATCGACGTGAGCATGATGGTCGAAAGGGAGGTGCCCACCGCCAGTGGCATCGCCAGCGCGGGCTCAACACCGAATCCGCTGAACAGGTGAAACAGGATTGGCACGATGACGATGCCGCCCCCCACCCCGAGCAGCCCGGCCAACACGCCGGCGAA
>Ga0272444_10000589_pt1:0-27500 | contig 38185 bp, 38 predicted proteins | sample SSMForm13_FD_201033 | JGI IMG/M metagenome (GOLD analysis project Ga0272444, IMG submission 201033) | Marine sediment archaeal communities from Little Sippewissett salt marsh, Falmouth, MA, United States - SSM-Form-13 | ecosystem: Environmental > Aquatic > Marine > Wetlands > Sediment ...
TGATTGTATTTAAACTATATCATTGTATGCCGAAGCAGTACTAGGGGGATGACGCGGCTCCGGCATTCAAAGCAAGTTTTTGTATCTTTTGCCTGTAACTCGTTTTCATACAGCTTTTCACCTCATATGCCCAAACTCCGAGTCAGCGCTCTCTGCATACATGATGGACGCGCGCTTTTCATAGAACACAAGAGCTTCGCTCCTGACGATCCTGCTTTGCCGTCAACCTACTGGATATTGCCGGGAGGTGTCGTCGAGCCTCGCGAGACCCTGCATGAGGCTGTTCAGCGCGAGATGCTCGAAGAGACAGGGCTCAGCTGCGAGGTGGGGGAGATGGTGTTTGTCAAGGAGCTGCTCTACCCCGAGCCGGATGCTGACAACCGCGGTTCCCGCCACCACTCGATTTCTATAGGCTTTTCCTGCCAGGTGACCGGTGGGGAGCTTATCACCGGCAAGGATCCGGAGCTCGCAGATCACGAGCAGGTGATTATCGAGGCGCGCTGGCTCCCTATCGACCGCCTCGGTGAGTATGAAATCTATCCTCCGTTCCTCTACAACCTGGTACCTTCCCGTGCGTCAGCCGAGGCTCGAGAGGATGCTCCTCGTTTTTACGATACGTCGGTATAGGTTCTTTTTGTGAATTCTGTGAGAATTGCGTCTTCTGGTTTTATGTGATGACTATATTCTCTTGTAGGCGATAGGCTGGTAAGCCTCTGAGAAAGATGATCGATGTTTGAGGGGGGGACTATGGGAAACCCAGGCAAGAGCGGGAACGAGGAATATTCATCGAGGAGCGAGATTCAGGAGCTTATTGCAGAGCTTGATGCACTGCACAAAGCTATTGTGACGCACGTTGCTGGTGTGGACTTTGACGCTATACATGAAGATTTTCGGCAGAGCGCCAGAAATCTCATGCATTACCTTGCACTTCGGCAGTGTGACCGCAGATCGCTCCAGATGCGCCTGGCAAGCCTCGGACTTTCATCCCTGGGCAGGGCCGAAGCGCATGTGCTGGCAACGCTCGATGCCGTCTTGTCTGTTCTTCGCAGGCTGCGGGACGAAAAGGTGGCCCTGGCACCCAGGGAGGCCAGGATCAGTTTCGTCAGGGGGCAGGCGTTGCTGCACAAGCATACCGAAGCGGTGCTCGGTCCCGAGCCCTGCGGTCGGAAAGTAAGGGTTATGGTGACAATGCCTACCGAGGCTGCTGATAATTATTCCCTTGTTTACAAGCTTCTTGCAGCAGGCATGGACTGCATGCGAATCAACTGTGCCCATGACGATTCTGAACAGTGGCTGCAGATGATCAGGCATCTGCGCAGGGCTGAAAAAGAGATCGGTCGTTCCTGCAGGATCGCCATGGATATGGCCGGGCCAAAGTTCAGAACCGGGCCGATCGAGCCTGGACCAGCAGTCATGAAAATAAGGCCTGTCCGTGATGAGTTCGGGATGGTTGTCGAGCCTGCGCACGTATGGTTAACGGCAGAACCGGATGTTCCCTCTCCCGCGGGGTTTGCAGAGACAACTCTTTCGCTTCCCTGCAGTGCGCTCTCCTTTCTTGAAAACGGCGACAAGGTGCGCTTTTTCGATGCACGCAATGCCAGAAGGGTGCTGGATATCGTTGATGCGGGACCCCATGGGTGCATGGCGGAACTCTCCAAGACTGCCTATATCATACCTGGCCAGCTGATGAGATGTGAGGGGCGTGATGGTACGGAGCATGAATTTACCATAGGGGAGTTTCCCGGTGCTACGGGTTGTCTTCGTCTTTGTGAGGGTGACGAGCTCGTTCTCATGAAAGGCTGCCTTCCGGGTAAACCTGCCCAGCATGACGAGGAGGGTCGACTGCTTGCCCCGGCAATGATAGGGTGTACGCTTCCCGAAGCCCTGGACAATGTGAGGGCAGGGGAGCCGGTCTGGTTTGATGATGGTAAAATTGGTGGTGTGGTTGAGGAGTGCAGGGAGGAGTCCCTTCTGCTGAGGATTACACAGACAGCCATGGGAGGGAGCAAGCTAAGAGCCGATAAAGGGGTCAATTTTCCTCAAAGCGATCTCGGGCTCGAGGCCCTGACGCCTAAAGACCTGGAAGACCTGGAGCTGGCTGCGCACTATGCTGATATTGTGGAGCTCTCTTTTGCCAATAGTGTGGCTGACGTCATGCAACTGCAGCGGCATCTCATGAAGGCTGACCGTCGTCAACCGGCAATTGTGCTGAAAATTGAAACTCGAAAGGGGTTTGACAACCTGCCCGGCATGCTGCTCGCTGCCATGCGTTGGCCGGCCTGCGGTGTTATGATTGCACGCGGTGATCTTGCTGTCGAGTGTGGGTTCGAGCGCATGGCTGAGGCCCAGGAGGAGATCCTGTGGATATGCGAGGCCGCGCATGTGCCGGTTATCTGGGCAACCCAGGTACTTGAGACTCTAGCGAAAAAAGGGATGCCCTCGAGAGCCGAGATCACCGATGCCGCCATGGGGGACAGGGCAGAGTGCGTCATGCTTAACAAGGGGCCCCATATAGTGCATGCGGTCGAGGTGCTCGATGACATACTCAGGCGGATGCAGGCCCATCAGTCAAAAAAATGCGCTATGCTGCGGGAGCTTCACCTTGCACATAATGTGGATTTCGATGCCCTGTCGCGTCATGCCAGTGAGCATCCCTGATCCCGCCGGGATTACAGATCCACGATCACGCCGAGCGTGGTGTAGCTTTCGCCATCGTAGAAGTACATGCCGTGGCGGCTCATGCCGCTGAAATAGTTGCACGCGATACGGACGTTTTCCACGCCGATGGCATCGAGCTTCCAGCCTGCCTGCAGGTTCCAGGTGCCGCGGAAGGTGTCGGTTTCATCTTTGGTTGCATCCCATACCGGCAGCAGCTTGAAGTCTGCAGCAACATAGGTATTGCCGGGAGTGTTGACTTCGAGCCCGGCCTGAAAGCTGTGGCGGTTGATGTTGTCGGGGATGGTGTGCCACAGGAACTGGTAGCCGAGATAGGCGCGAAGGTCGTCTGAGGAGAGCGCAACCACCATGTTGAGGAATTCGCGGCTGTAGGTGAAGGGAATGCCGAATGGGCAGTCAGCTTCGTTGATCCAGACATCAGCTTCTTCATCATAGTGTCCATCCTCGAAATGTGCCGAGATATGGCTCAGGCGCAGCCTTGCCGAGAGGGTATCGAAGGGTAGTGCGGACTGTTCGAGCTCTTTCTGCCAGCTGAAGTTCACGCCGAAGAGGTAGTCGATGGTGTCGACCGGGAACTTGAAGTTGCTGGAGCGCTGCAGGAGCGAGTAGGTGGCGAAGTCGATACCGAAAGCGAAGTTGCCTTCTTCGTTCTGGTAGAGATCTGCCGAGGAGCCGATGTCGAGCTGGAGGTAGTCCTTGTCGAGCCAGGGCATGACGGCAATTTTCGGTTCCAGGGGATCGGCCAGGAGCGGGCTGAACATGGTGTCGAGCGTTGGTTTTGCAGATGCTGCCGAAGGTGTTGCCATCATGAGGCAGAGCAGTGTTGCCCAGAACGGGAAAAGGAGGCGATAACGTTTCATCTTGTCAGGTTTGGTGTTGCTTGTGGATGAGGAAATCATGGAGCTATGAGCATTTCGAGGATGGCTGTCCTGACGGCCACACCGTTGGTAACCTGTTCGAGCAGCATGCTCTTTGAGTAGCCAGGAGGCTGGATCCTGTCTGCCACGTTGCCGGCTATTTCAATTTCGCGGTTGATCGGGCCGGGGTGCAGGACCAGGAGGTGTTTCTTGATTTTTTCGAGTCGTTCATCAGTCAGGCCGAAACTGAACGAGTAATCCTGTGTGGATGGAAGGTAACCGCCCGTGGCTCGTTCCAGCTGGAGGCGCAGGACTATTGCTGCATCAGCCCACCTGAGGCCATCATCGAGGGATGGGAGAACCTTGATGCCGAGCCCTTCGACATCGCAGGGCAGGAGGGTTGCAGGTGCGCAGACACCGACATCGGCACCAAGCGTAGTAAGGCCGAAGATGTTGGATCGGGCTACACGGCTGTGGAGGATGTCACCCAGGATCATGACCTTGAGGCCTTTGAGCGAACCGAAACAGTCGCGAAGGGTGTAGATATCGAGCAGGCCCTGGGTTGGGTGCTCATGAGCTCCGTCACCAGCGTTGATGATGTTACGATCGGTTATGCCGCTGATCATGGCTGCCGAGCCGGAAGCTGGATGGCGGATGACGAATGCGTCAATCTGCATCGCTTCTAGGTTGCGGATGGTGTCGATAATGCTTTCACCCTTACTGATGCTGCTGGACGAAGCGGTGAAGTTGAGCGTGGTAGCACCCAGGTTTCGTGCAGCAATGTCAAACGAGAAGCGTGTTCGCGTAGAGTTTTCGAAAAAAGCCAGCGCTATGCGCTTGCCCTTGAGTACGGGCTCTGGGGAACTTCCTCCGCTGGTAAGAAGTTGCTTGTGTATAACGGCTCGGTCCAGGATGGCCGTTATGGTGTCGGCAGGTAGGCCCTGTAGTCCTGTCAGGTGTTTCAAACGTGTGGGGTCTTCGTGGTCAATTGAATTTTGTGTCAAATTTACGAAAATTAGGAATCTCCTGCACCTCCTGCAGCGTTCTTTTACACTGGTGACTATTGGAATAGGAAAGGTAGTACCTACTTTTGTAAAAGAGGTAGTAACAGATGCATGAACTGTCGATAGCTCGCTCGATTATCGGGGCGGTACAAAAAGAGGCTTCCCGAAAGGGGGCAGCGACCGTCAGGCAACTGGAGTTGCTTGTAGGTCCCCTGAGTGGTGTAGAGCTGCCGTCACTGGAGTTCGGACTCCAGGTGTTGTCGCGAGGGAGTGTACTCGAGGATGCCGTGATCAACATCACTAGTCCGAAAGCAGAGGGTAAGTGCCTTGATTGCGGAGCTGTGTTTGAACTGACGTTTCACTATGCAGCGTGCCCTGTATGCGGCTCGTTCAGAACAGAGGTACTTTCCGGTAAAGAGCTGAAGATTCTATCTATCGTCATAGAGTGATACGTCACGCTTGACGTGTCAGACGTCACTACTCGTAACGTGTAACTAATAACTCATAACTGATAAGCTATGTGCGATACATGCGGTTGTTCTACTGATGGTGGTGCGGTGCTTCGTAAACCCGGCAGCGAGGGGTGGCATGTGCATCTCCAGGATGAACATCATGGTCACCATCATCACGAGCATGACGGCCATGGTCATGACCACCACCATCATCATCACGATGGCCCTAGCCATGATGGGCATCACCACGATTCCGGAGAAGGGCAGAGGGTGGTGATGGAGCAGGACGTTCTGCAGTTTAACAACCTGCTGGCTGAACGCAACCGGGGCTGGTTCGAAGGCCGCGGTGTGCTGGCGCTCAACCTGCTCAGTTCTCCGGGTTCCGGGAAGACGACCCTGCTTGAGAAAACCATTCCCCAGCTTGGGGATACGTGCCCTGCAGCAGTGATCGAGGGCGACCAGCAGACCATGCGCGACGCTGAACGGATCGATGCGCTGGGTGTCCCGGTGATCCAGGTCAATACTGGAACCGGGTGCCATCTCGATGCAGCAATGGTGAGCAGGGCTTCGAGAGAAATGACGCTCTCTCCGGGAACGGTTCTTTTTATAGAAAATGTAGGTAACCTGGTCTGCCCTGCGCTGTTCGACCTTGGTGAGGCTATGAAGATTGTTATTATCAGCGTTACCGAGGGGGATGACAAGCCGCTCAAGTACCCGACCATGTTCCAGGAAGCCGATGTGTGTATACTTAACAAAACCGACCTGCTGCCCTATGTTCCGTTTGATGTGGAGCGTTGCAGGGAAAACGCCATGAAGGTGAATCACCGTTTGCAGTGGTTCGAAGTCTCGGCAGCGACCGGTGAAGGTATGGAGGCCTGGATAGCATGGCTGCACCAGGAGATCACGGCCCTGAAGGCGTGAGTTGTGCTGCACCGTGCCGGTTCAGGGTAACGGTACGGGGAACGGTGCAGGGGGTCGGGTTCCGGCCTTTTGTGTATCGTCTTGCCACGGGGATGCAGTTGCAGGGAATGGTCCGAAACCTTCCTGGTGGGGTGCTGATAGAGGTGCAGGGGGACGGGCGAGGCCAACTTGAACGTTTCCTGCAGCGTTTGCGCCAGGAAGCTCCTGCCATGGCTACTATCCGTCAGGTGGAGGTCGAGGAGGTGGAACCCTGCTCCCTGCCAGGCTTTGCAATCGAGGTATCTTCTCCATCCGGTGACCATCCTCCTTCAATTCCGCCCGACCTTGCTACCTGTAGCAGCTGTCGCAGTGAGCTGTTTGACCCGGAGAACCGCAGGTACCGTTACCCGTTCATCAACTGCACGGAATGCGGCCCACGGTTCACGATTGCTGAAGCGGTGCCGTATGATCGCCCTAACACGACCATGTGTTCGTTCCAGCTCTGCGAGCCCTGTGCAGGGGAGTATGACGATCCTCTCGATCGACGATTCCATGCGCAGCCAAACGCCTGTGCGGCTTGCGGACCACGTCTCGCTCTGCTGGATGCAGAGGGCTGCGTGATAGATACCCCTGATCCAGTGGAGCAGGTCGCAGGACTGCTCCGGGAGGGGCTGATTGTTGCCGTCAAAGGTATCGGTGGATTTCATCTTGCAGTCGATGCGATGAACGCAGCTGCCGTGGAGCGGTTGCGGACCCTCAAGGGGCGGCCTCGTAAGCCCTTTGCCGTCATGGTACGAGATCCTGCTATGCTGGAGCGCTTGTGTTACTGTTCCCGGGAGGAGCGAGATGTACTCGAGTCACCAGCAGCGCCTGTAGTCCTGCTCCGTAAACGCCCGGGGTCGGGGGTGCCGGATGTTGTGGCCCCCGGGAACAACAGGCTGGGAATCATGCTGCCGTATTCACCGCTGCACCTGCTCCTGCTGGACCTGGCTCCCGGCATACTGGTGATGACCAGCGCAAATTTCAGCGAGGAACCGATTATTACCGACAACAGGGAAGCGTTGCAGAGGCTTGGGGGGATTGCTGACGCGTTCCTCATGCATGACCGGCCGATTGCCTATCCCTGCGATGATTCTGTAGGGATCGTCATGGCCGGTAGGTTCAGGCTGTTGCGCAGGAGCCGTGGCTATGTGCCTCTACCCCTGCCCCTGGCGGGTCAAGGTGCTGCAGTCCTTGGTGCCGGTGCTGAGCTGAAATCAACGCTTTGCATGCTGAGAGGAGGTGATGCCTTCCTCTCTCAGCATATCGGTGACCTGAAAAACGAGTCTTCCCTCCGCCACTACCGCCAGATTTCCACGCATCTCGAGAAGCTGACAGCCGTCCATCCCGAGCTGATTGCCTGCGACCTGCACCCCGCTTTCCGGGGACGGACTTCATTTACTTCACAAACTCCTGGTTCCCCGAGGCCATCTGTACAGGTTGCGCAGGTGCAGCATCATCATGCCCACCTTGTTTCCTGCCTTGCTGAGAACCGTTACGAGGGAAGGGCGATCGGTATCATCCTTGACGGTGCAGGTTATGGTACAGATGGAACGGTATGGGGTGGTGAACTCCTTATAGGCGATGCGTCCGGGTTTGAACGGTTTGCTGCGCTGCATCCGGTGCCGCTTCCGGGAGGCGATGCTGCCGCCCGTTTTCCCTGGAGGGCTGCAGCGGGATATGCGTTCCATGCTTTTGGGGAGCTGCCGGAGGATCTTTTCCATGGGTATGCATGGCAAGGCGTGGCCGGGTTGCTCGGGAAAAAGGTCAATTCGCCACTTGCCAGCAGCTGTGGTAGGCTTTTTGACGCTGTCTCGTTTTTTTCCGGGCTGTGTGATGAAAACAGCTATGAAGGCCAGGCTGCTATCGAGCTTATGGCTGCAAGTGATGATGGTGATGCTAAGCCGTATTCCTTTGGTTTTGATGGCCGGTCTGAAGGGGTTCGCTATCTTGCAGTCGGGTCGCTTGTCGCTGATGTGGTTCAGGCGGCCAGGTCGGGAAGGCCGGCTGGGGAGATCGGCAGTCGGTTTCACCGGACAGTGGTGGAGATGTTTACGTTGGCTGCCCTTGAGGCCTCGGCAGCAAGTGGGCTGCGTACGGTGGCGCTCAGTGGCGGTGTGTTCCAGAATCCGCTGTTGAGCACCATGATGGTACGCCGTCTTGAAGATGCAGGTATGGACGTGTTGCTTCATACCTATGTGCCCTGTAACGATGGGGGGCTATCGCTCGGGCAGGCGGTTATAGGAAGGGAATATCTAAAAAGGAAATCATGTGCCTTGCAATACCAGGAAAGGTGACCTCGATTGAGGAGGAAAATGGCCTTCGTATGGGCCTTGTGGATATCAACGGTTCGGTGACCAAGGCGTGCCTCGAGTACGTGCCGGATATCGAGGTTGGTCAGTATACCATTGTGCATGCAGGGTTTGCGCTGAAGGTGATCGACGAGGGTGAAGCTCGTGAAAGCTTGGAGATCTGGAAAGGGCTCCTGGGAGAGTGATATGAAATATATCGATGAATACCGTGATGCCCGGGTGGTGAAGCGGATTGCCGGAGAAATTGCGCAACTGACGACCCGCCCCTGGACCATTATGGAGATCTGTGGAGGCCAGACGCATTCGATTCTCCGCAACGGTCTCGACCAGCTCCTGCCTGGGGGCATCAAGCTGGTACACGGTCCGGGATGTCCTGTCTGCGTGACACCTGTTGAGACAATAGACCGGGCTATCGCTATAGCTTCGAAGCCCGGTACACTGCTTGCGGCATTCGGGGATATGTTGCGGGTGCCCGGGAGTCATGGGGACCTGGCTTCAGCCCGAAGCCGTGGAGCCGATGTGCGGTTTGTTTTCTCACCGCTCGAGGCCCTGCAGCTTGCCAGGGAGAACCCTCATAAAGAGGTTGTGTTCCTGGCTGTCGGGTTTGAAACAACAGCCCCCGGCAATGCCATGGCAGTCAGGCAGGCTGCGCGTGAGGGGCTTGGGAATTTCAGCGTGCTTGTCTCGCATTTTCTTGTGCCTCCAGCCATGCAGGCAATCCTTTCGTCTCCCGACAACCGAGTGCAGGGGTTTCTTGGTGCCGGCCATGTCTGTACAGTGACCGGCACCGGGATGTATGTTCCGATAGCAAGAACGTTCAGTACACCGGTTGTTGTTGCAGGATTCGAACCTGTGGATCTGCTTTCGGCGATCCTGCGACTTGTGCAGATGCTTGAAAAGGGGATCACGGGGGTGGAGAATGCCTATGGCCGGGTCGTTGCATCAGAGGGCAACCCTGCAGCCCTGGCGGTGATCCGGGAGGTGTTCGAGGTTGCCGATGTGGTATGGAGGGGCATCGGGACCATTCCTGCAAGCGGTTTTCTGCTGCAGGAGCGTTTCAGTGAGTGGGATGCAGTGCGGAAATTCGCGCTGGGTAGTATGGGGAATGCTGATGACGGACGATGCAGGAGCGGTGAGGTGCTTGCCGGCCGTATCACTCCCGACAGCTGCGAAGCGTTCGGCAGGGAGTGTACTCCCGGGCACCCTCTCGGTGCTCCCATGGTATCTGGCGAAGGGGCCTGTGCGGCATATTTCAGGTACCGTTGTTCATCTGTTCCGTCCCATTCCCGCTGAATGCGGGTTCTTCAGCTGAGTGCTTGATTGTTAACCTTATTGACAGATCTGTATGGATATACATTGTCCCCTTCCTCTTGGGAACCATGAGACGGTGCAGCTGGCCCACGGTGCTGGCGGCCGTCTTTCTGATGAGCTGTTCAGCCAGGTTTTCCTGCCGTTGCTGCAGAACAACTTCCTTGCCCAAAAGGATGACCAGGCAAGGCTCCCTGCTTTTACTGGCCAGCTGGCTTTTACGACCGACAGCTATGTTGTTACACCGTTGTTTTTCCCGGGCGGGGATATCGGCAGTCTCAGTGTGCATGGTACTGTCAATGACCTCGTTGTCGGGGGTGCTATACCGCGTTACCTGAGCGCTGGGTTTGTGCTTGAAGAGGGGTTTCCGATAGTGGAACTCGAACGCGTGGTACGGAGTATGGCCGGAGCTGCAAGGGAGTGCGGCGTTGAGGTAGTGACTGGAGATACAAAGGTGGTCGGGAGGGGGCAATGCGACGGCATGTTCATTACAACGTCTGGCATCGGCCAGGTCAGGGCGGGGGTTGATGTTTCCAGCTCGAACCTCAGGCCTGGTGACAGGATCATTGTGTCCGGTACGCTGGGCGACCATGGTATCGCCCTGCTTGCAGCCAGGCACGGTCTTTCGTTTGCCGGTCCACCCCTTGTGAGTGATTCAGCGCCGTTGCACAGGCTTGCAGCAGCAGTACTCGACTCTTGCTGCGGTGTTCATGCTATGCGGGATGCAACAAGGGGAGGGCTTTCGGCGGTCCTCAACGAGCTGGCATCGTCATCCGGCGTGGGGATAGTGCTGCATGAGAATACGGTGCCGGTTGATGATGCTGTCAGGGGAGCTGCCGAGCTTCTTGGTATTGATCCGCTCGAGGCGGCAAACGAAGGTAAAATGGTTGTGGTGGTGCCAGCCGGGGATGCAGATAGGGTACTGGAGGCTATGCAGGCCTGCCCGGACGGTACCGGGCGTCATGCAGCCCTCATTGGCGAAGTTGTCAATGAACACTCCGGCATGGTTGTTATGGAGACCGGGTTCGGTAGTCGAAGGATCGTGGAAATGCCGTTAGGGGAGCAACTGCCGAGGATATGTTAGAACAGCGGTTCAGTTAATACCGATAATCACGCTCGAGGCCTTGAACATGGCGCATGCCGGGTCTCCCTCCTTGAGTCCGAGGTTCCTGCAGCTTTCGTGCGTAATGATGGACGTGATGATATTGCCATCCCCTACGGCGATATCCACCTCTGAGTTGACAGGGCCTTCGATGATTTTTGCGATGGTTCCTTTCAGGACATTCCTGGTGCTTACCTTCTGCACATCAATATCCTTTCCTACAATGACGTAGCTTGACTTGATGATGGCAATCGCCTTGCTTCCAACCTCGAGATTGAGTTTATCTATAGCGCTGTTGGTGACGATTGCTGTAAGGGGAATCTCCCCTTTGAGCGAGAGGGTGACTTCGGCGTTGACCGCTTCTCGAGTGATATGAGTGATCGTACCGCTGAGGATGTTTCGTGCGCTGATGTTCATCGATACACGGTTGAGGAATTTGTAAAGTTTTCCTGAGTCAGCAAGCCTTTCTTCGAGGTTTTCAAGGAACTTGCGGTGCTCTTCTTCTATAACAGTATACTGTTCGAGCATGGTACGTCCGCTCGGGGTCAGCACGGTTCCACCCCCGTCTTTCCCTCCTGCCGTGCGTTCCACAAGGGGTTTGTCTGCCAGGTTGTTGATGGTGTTGACCAGTTGCCATGCAGTCTTGTAGCTGATACCCTGCGCTTTTGCTGCCTTGTTGATCGAGCCGAGTTCGTCGATACTCTGGAGCAGGGCGATCCGGTCAGCCCCGAGGAATCGTGTTTCTGCTTTCGTGAACCAGAGGTTCCCGTCGAGTTCTATGGCGCGTTTTCCTTCGTTCATAATGGCCTGGAAAATGAGTGATGAAGTGCTTACTAAAAATAGAAAAAAGAGTACGTAAATGTAGAAATCATCGAATTGTTACCATGATGTAGGTTTTTCCCTCCTTGCTTTGCTCTCCTCTTTTTCCTTCACTGGTTCAGTCCTGAAATTTCTTTCTCGTATAAACGGCTTTTAAGTAACGAGTTACGACGTTCAATCATTTCCAGATGCTTTTTTTTTGATCAGGATAGCTTTCTGGCACAGCTCTTGTTACTTAAAAAGTAAGGATGAGAGATGTTTTATCCTTAATTCTTTCAAAGAATTGCTTTTCAAAACTAAAGGGATAAAGATATGAGAAAGATAGCTATTTACGGTAAAGGTGGTATCGGTAAATCGACAACAACGCAGAATACTGTTGCCGGCCTGGCCGAGATGGGCAAGAAAGTCATGGTTGTAGGGTGCGATCCGAAGGCTGACTCTACAAGGCTCCTGCTGGGTGGTCTGACGCAGAAAACAGTGCTCGATACGCTTCGCGAAGAAGGGGAGGACGTTGAACTTGAAGATATCATCAAAGAGGGCTATGGTGCTTCCCGTTGCACCGAGTCTGGTGGTCCTGAGCCAGGTGTTGGTTGTGCCGGCAGGGGAATTATCACCTCGGTCAACCTGCTTGAGCAGCTTGGTGCCTATGATGATGAGTGGGATCTCGACTATGTCTTCTACGATGTGCTTGGTGACGTTGTGTGTGGCGGGTTTGCCATGCCGATTCGTGACGGCAAGGCTCAGGAGATCTATATCGTTGTGTCGGGTGAGATGATGGCCATGTACGCAGCCAACAACATATGTAAAGGTATCCTCAAATACGCTGATGCCGGCGGTGTCCGTCTTGGCGGTCTGATCTGCAATAGCCGTAAGGTTGACAACGAGAGGGAAATGATTGAGGAGCTTGCACGCCAGCTTGGAACTCAGATGATCCATTTTGTTCCGCGTGACAACATGGTTCAAAGAGCAGAGATCAATCGCAAGACTGTTATCGATTTCGATCCTTCGCATGCCCAGGCTGATGAATACCGTACGCTTGCAAGAAAGATCGACGAAAACGAGATGTTCGTCATCCCAAAACCCCTTGAGATCGATGAACTCGAGAAGCTCTTGATTGATTTCGGTATCGCCAACTAACAAAAACAAAGGAGTCACACACATGTTAATGATCAGAGCAATTGTCCGTCCCGCCAAAGCACAGGAAGTCATGCAGGGTCTTCTCGATGCCGGCTATCCGGCTGTCACCAAGATCCCGGTCGTAGGACGTGGTAAGCAGCGTGGTTTGAAGGTTGGTGATGTCATTTACGATGAGCTGCCTAAAGAGATGCTGGTTGTGGTTGTCCCCGATGCCGACAAGGAGTTCGTACTCGATGCTATCCTGATGAACGCAAAGTCTGAAGGTGACGGCAAGTTTGGTGACGGTAAGATTTTCGTTTCGAAAGTCGAAGAGGTCTATACCATCAGTTCTGGAGCAAAAGACGAGGAACCGGTTCTTGAAGAGTCAAAGGAGGCGTAATGAAAGAGATTATCGCAATCATCAGGATGAAGAAAATGAACGAGACAAAGCAGGCGCTTATCGAGGCGGGCATATCCTCGTTCACTGCCCTGGGCAGGGTGCTTGGCAGGGGAAAGGGCCAGGTACATTTCGATATCCTGCAGGGCGCCGAGGAGGGGCATCCGGAAGCTATCGAACAGCTGGGTAATGCCCCTAGGCTTGTCGCTAAGAGGCTTCTGGCAATCGTCGTCCCTGACGACATGGCCCAGACAGCTATTGATACCATCATCAAGACGAACCAGACAGGTAAGCCTGGTGACGGCAAGATCTTCGTGACACCTATTACCGATACTGTTCGTGTCAGAACGGGTGAAACCGGCGATGTCGCCCTGGTATAAGTACAACTATTTTGAAAACGGAGAGAGAGTTATGGAGCCAATAAGAAAGTATCCGGATCCTTCTGCAGTCAGGGATGAGATGCTGCAGAAATATCCGCCAAAAGTTGCCAAGAAGAGGGCCAAGGCGATCGTGCTGAACGATCCCGAAGAGATTCCACAGGTCCAGGCAAATACCCGTACCATACCGGGTATCATTACCCAGAGGGGCTGTTCCTATGCGGGTTGTAAGGGTGTGGTTCTCGGCCCTACGCGCGATATCGTCAACCTGGTACATGGCCCTATCGGCTGCAGTTTCTATGCGTGGCTGACGCGCCGTAACCAGACCAGGCCTGACGGTCCTGAGGGCGAAAATTATATGAACTACTGTTTCTCAACCGACATGCAGGAAGAGCATATCGTGTTCGGGGGTGAGAAAAAACTCAAGCAGGCGATACAGGAGGCCTACGATCTGTTCCATCCCAAGGCGATTGGCATTTTCTCCACCTGTCCTGTCGGCCTGATTGGTGATGACGTGCACGCTGTGGCAAAGGAGATGCGCGAGAAGTTTGGTGATTGCAACATTTTCGGGTTTAGCTGCGAAGGCTACAAGGGCGTCAGCCAGTCGGCAGGTCACCATATTGCCAACAACCAGGTCTTTAAGCATGTGGTCGGGCTCGACGATACAGACAATGGCGGCAAGTTCAAGATCAACATGCTTGGTGAATACAATATCGGGGGCGATGCGTTCGAGATCGAGCGCCTGCTCGAGAAGTGCGGCATAACCCTGGTTGCAAGTTTCAGCGGGAACTCGACCATTGGGCAGTTCGAGAACTCCCATACAGCAGATCTGAACGTGATCATGTGTCATCGTTCTATCAACTACATGGCCGAAATGATGGAGACCAAGTACGGTATTCCATGGATGAAGGTCAACTTTATCGGTGCCGAGGCAACAGCCAAGTCGCTACGCAGGATCGCTCGCTATTTCGAGGATGACGAGCTGATGCAGAGGGTTGAAGAGGTCATTGCCGAGGAGATGCCTGTAGTCAGGAACGTGGTTGAGGAGATCTACCCCAGGACCAAGGGTAAGCTGGCAATGCTTTTTGTTGGCGGTTCGAGGGCTCATCACTACCAGGAACTGTTCGGTGAGCTTGGCATGGAGACGCTTTCGGCAGGGTATGAATTTGGTCATCGTGATGACTATGAAGGCCGCAAGGTGATCCCGTCGATCAAGATCGATGCAGATACCAAGAATATCGAAGAGCTGAAAGTGACGCCGGATCCGGAACGTTACCGTCCGCGCAAGAGCGAGGAAGATCTTGCCCGCCTGAAGGAGGAAGGTCTTGATATCAGGGATTATGAAGGCATGATGCCAGACATGAAAAAAGGTTCGCTTGTGATTGACGATATCAGTCATTACGAGAGCGAGAAACTCATAGAGCTTTACAAGCCGGACATTTTCTGCGCAGGCATCAAGGAAAAATACGTGGTCCAGAAAATGGGTGTTCCACTCAAGCAGCTGCATAGCTATGACTACGGTGGTCCTTATGCAGGGTTTACAGGCGCTGTGAACTTCTACAAGGATATCGACCGTATGACAAGCAGCCGCGTCTGGAAGCTGATCCAGGCACCATGGGAAGAAGAAGGGGCAACCTTCGAGCTGGAAGCAAGCTACGTGACACAGTAATTGAAAGGAGAGTATACAATGCTATTACGACACACGAAAGACGAGGTGATGGAGCGCCAGGCGCTCACCATCAACCCGGCCAAGACATGCCAGCCCATCGGGGCGATGTATGCGGCCCTGGGTATACACGGCTGTCTGCCTCACAGCCATGGTTCACAGGGGTGCTGTTCTTACCACCGTAGTACCCTGACCAGGCATTACAAAGAGCCGGTCATGGCGGCAACAAGCTCGTTTACCGAGGGGGCATCGGTGTTTGGCGGCCAGGCAAACCTGGTACAGGCAATCAACAACATCTTTACCGTCTACGAGCCAGATGTGATTGCCGTCCACTCTACCTGCCTGTCGGAAACCATCGGTGACGATCTCCAGCAGATTGCCACCAAGGCAAAAGACGATGGCAAGGTACCGGAAGGCAAGCATGTTATCTACGCTCCTACTCCGAGCTTTGTGGGCTCGCATGTGACCGGCTATGGCAACATGGTACAGGCGATGGCAGAGCAGTTCGCCGAATCGACAGGCGAAACCCTCGACCAGGTCAATATCGCGGCTGGCTGGATGGAGCCTGCCGATATGCGTGAGATCAAGAGGATTGCTAAGGAGATGGAGGTGACTGTGCGGTTGTTCCCCGATACCTCCGATGTGCTCGATGCGCCGCAGACCGGCAAGCACGTGTTCTACCCGAAAGGCGGTATTACCATTCCCGAGCTCAAGAGCACTGGCGACAGCAAGTTTACGGTTGCCCTGGGTTGTTTCTCGGGTGAACCTGGAGGTGTGGCGCTCGACAAGAAATGCAAGGTGCCGTTCCAGACCGAAGATCTGCCGATAGGGTTGCGAGCTACGGACAGGTTTCTTATGACCCTTGCCAAGGCTGCAGGTGTCAGCATTCCTGAGTCGATCAACGATGAGAGGGGTCGCCTGCTTGATGTCATGACCGATATGGAACAGTACTTCAGTGGTAAGAAGGTTGCCTTGTTCGGTGATCCTGATCACCTGATCCCGCTGACCGAGTTCCTTGTCGACCTCAACATGAAGCCAGTTCATATTGTCAGCGGTACTCCCGGTAAACGGTTTGAGCAGCGTATCCAGGCTATCCTGGGCGACAGCTTCTCCGAAGCAAATGTCAAGAATGGTCCGCAGGCCGATATGTATCTCCTGCACCAGTGGATCAAGAACGAGCCAGTCGATCTCCTGATCGGCAATACCTACGGTAAGTACATTGCGCGAGATGAGGATATTCCGTTCGTACGATTCGGGTTCCCCATTGTGGACCGTATCGGTCATAGCTACTTCCCAAGCGTAGGCTACACTGGCGGGTTGAGGATTGTCGAAAAAATCCTGGGTGTCCTGATGGACCGACAGGATCGCGATGCTCCGGAAGAATCGTTCGAACTGGTGATGTAAACCATTGAATACAAAAAGGGATAAGCTATGGATAAGATAGAGATACTCGAGGGAAGACAGCGGCAGGTGTTCGAGAAGCAGGATGGGCAGGGTGCGCTTGATATTGCGTGTGAAACCACCAGCTTGTCGGGATCTGTCAGTCAGAGGGCCTGCGTGTTCTGCGGGTCTCGGGTTGTGCTTTATCCGGTTGCCGATGCTCTTCATATAGTTCATGGTCCCATCGGGTGTGCCGCGTATACGTGGGACATCCGGGGGGCCGTGTCTTCCGGTCCGGAACTTCACCGCATGAGTTTTTCAACCGACCTCAAAGAGATGGATGTGATTTATGGAGGTGAAAAGAAACTCTACAAATCGCTTGTCGAGCTTATTGACCAGTATCAGCCAAAAGCTGCATTTATTTATTCGACCTGCATCATCGGACTTATCGGCGATGATATTGATGCGGTATGCAGGAAAGTTTCAAAGGAAAAAGGGATTCCTGTCCTTCCTGTGCATTCGGAAGGGTTCAAGGGGACCAAGAAAGATGGCTACAAGGCGGCCTGCGATGCGTTAATGAAAGTGGTCGGTACCGGATCGACCCAAGGTATCGGAAAGTACAGCATAAATATTCTCGGCGAGTTCAATCTCGCAGGAGAAGCCTGGATTATCAAAAGATATTACGAAGAGATGGGCATCGAGGTGGTTGCGACCATGACCGGTGATGGCAGGGTTGATGACATCCGCCGCTCGCATGGTGCTTCGCTCAATATCGTGCAGTGCTCGGGTTCGATGGTCAAGCTCGCAAAAGAGATGGAAGCGAAATACGGGATTCCGTATCTGCGTGTTTCCTACTTCGGTATAGAGGATATGTCAAAAGCCCTGTATGACGTGGCAAAACATTTCAGCGATCGTCCTGAGATTATGGATGCTGCCAAAGCCCTGGTCAAAAGAGAGGTGAGTGCTCTCTACCCGGAACTGCAGAAGTTCCGCCATGAGCTGGAAGGCAAGAAGGCCGCTATATACGTGGGCGGTGCGTTCAAGGCGTTTTCGTTGATCAAGGCCCTGGGATCGGTTGGCATGAGTGTCGTGCTTGCAGGTTCCCAGACTGGCAACAAGGATGATTATGAGGGATTGAGGGAGATGTGTGACGAAGGAACGGTGATCGTCGATGATTCAAACCCAGTAGAGCTGTCGAAGTTCGTTCTCGAAAAAGAAGCTGACCTGCTGATTGGCGGTGTCAAGGAGCGCCCGATTGCTTACAAGCTTGGTATAGGATTCTGTGATCACAACCACGAGCGAAAGATCCCACTCGCCGGATTCGAGGGGATGTACAATTTTATTAAAGAGGTGTATAACTCGGTGATGAGCCCTGTCTGGCAGTTTGCCCCGAGAAAAGGAGGTTTGTCATGAAAACAGCAAAAGCAGCAACCCAGAACGCCTGCAAGCTCTGCAATCCACTTGGTGCATGCCTGGCGTTCAGGGGTATAGAGAAATGTGTTCCGTTCCTGCACGGTTCGCAGGGGTGTGCGACCTATATCCGTCGCTACCTCATCAGCCACTTCAAGGAGCCGGTCGATATCGCATCGTCTAACTTCAACGAGGATACAGCGGTATTCGGCGGGAGCCATAACCTGAAACTTGGCCTGAAAAATGTTACCCAGCAGTACAGGCCGGAAGTGATCGGTATAGCGACGACCTGCCTGTCGGAAACAATCGGTGACGATGTCGATATGATTCTCAGGGATTACGTGAGGCTGTTTGAAAACGGGGAGCCATTGCCTAATGGCGAACCGCTCCCACTCATGGTGCATGCTTCAACCCCGAGCTACCAGGGGACCCATATCGACGGGTTCCATGCAGCAGTCAGGGCATCTGTAGCAAAGCTTGCAGAAGAAGGCCCGAAACAGAACCTGCTGAACCTGTTTCCCAACATGGTTTCGCCAGCCGATATACGCTACCTCAAAGAGGTTATGCAGTCATTCGGGCTGCCTGCAGTGATCCTTCCGGATTACTCGGAAACCCTGGATGGTGGACCATGGGCGGAATATCACCGCATACCAAAAGGCGGTACGCCTGTCAAGGCTATCCGCAACACGGCCACTGCTGCAGGAAGTATAGAATTTACATCCGTCCTGCCGGCATCGAAGTCCGCCGGAGGATACCTCGAGAGTGAGTTCGGGGTTCCCCGTTACGAACTTCCTCTTCCGATTGGCATCAAGCAGAGCGACCGGTTTTTTGCACTGCTCGAGAAGTTGTCGGAAACACCGCTACCAGAAAATTACGAGGACGAGAGGCGAAGGCTGGTAGATGCTTACGCAGATGGCCATAAATACATTTTTGGGAAAAAAGCGATTGTCTATGGTGAAGAGGACCTGGTTATCAGCATCGCAGCATTCCTTGCCGAAATCGGGATTGTGCCAGTGCTTTGTGCCTCCGGAGGCAAGAGCGGCAAGATGAAAAAGCGTCTCCTTGAACTTGTGCCGGATCTTGAGGAGAAGGGGGGGAGTGTTCGTGAGGGTGTCGATTTCGTTGACATCGAAGAAGAGGCAAAAGTACTTGAGCCTGACCTGCTTATCGGTAACAGCAAGGGATTCAAGATGTCTCGCAAGCACACCATTCCCATGGTAAGGATCGGTTTCCCGATTCATGACCGCTTCGGCGGCCAGCGCCTGCACCACCTTGGGTACCGTGGCACACAGGAACTGTTCGACAGGATCGTCAACACCGTGATCGAAGAGCGACAGGCCTCTTCGCCGATCGGTTACACCTATATGTAAGGAGATCGTACTATGAAGATGCCTATAGAAAAACATCCCTGCTTTAACGATGCTTCGCGCCATACGTTTGGCAGGCTCCACCTTCCGGTGGCCCCTAAATGCAACATCCAGTGCAACTATTGTAACCGGAAGTTCGACTGTATGAATGAAAACCGTCCGGGTGTGACAAGCAAGTTGCTCTCGCCTCACCAGGCACTTCAGTACCTGGACAAAGCGGTTGAACTTTCACCCAATATCTCAGTTGTCGGCATTGCCGGTCCCGGAGACCCGTTTGCCAACCCTGAAGAAACCATGGAAACATTGCGGCTTGTCAGGGCGAACTATCCGGAGATGCTGCTCTGCGTGGCCACAAACGGGCTCAATGTACTTCCGTATATCGACGAACTTGCCGAGCTGCAGGTGAGCCATGTCACCATAACCATCAATGCGGTCGATCCTGAAATAGGTGCAGAAATTTACGCCTGGGTCCGTCATCGTAAGAAGATGTATCGTGACACCAACGCAGCTTCGATACTCCTTGAAAACCAGCTGGATGCTCTCAGAAAACTCAAGGAAAAAGGCGTTACCGCAAAGGTGAACTGTATCATCATACCCGGTGTCAATGACCAGCATGTGGTTGAAGTGGCCAAAACTGTTGCCGGGCTGGGTGCAGACATTTTCAATTGCCTGCCCTATTACAGCACAGCTGAGACCGTGTTCGAAAATATTCCCGAACCGCATCCCGAACTGGTCCAGGCTATTCAGCGGGAAACTGGAGCATACCTGCCGCAGATGAAACATTGCGCCCGCTGCAGGGCCGATGCGGTTGGTATTATTGGCCAGGACAATGATGATGCCATTATGCAGGAGCTCAAGCGAGCAGCTGGCATGCCACGTAAACCCCAGCAGGACAGGCCATACGTAGCCGTTGCAAGTATGGAGGGCGTGCTGATCAACCAGCACCTTGGTGAAGCGGACCGGTTCCTGGTATACGCTATGGGTGAAGATGGCAAAAGTCCGGTATTTGTAGAGACCCGACAGGCCCCACCAGCTGGTGGAGGTACGATGCGCTGGGAATCGGTCGCCTCGGTACTTTCCGACTGCCGCGCGCTGCTCGTCAACGGCGTAGGGGAGTCTCCCAAAAAAGTTCTCGTCCAGAGCGGTCTCGACGTCTACATGCTTGACGGCATGATCGAAGAGGGGGTCAGCGGCATCTACACCGGCAAAGACATGAGCCGCATGTCGCGTATCAGCCAGATGCATGCCTGCAAAACCAGCTGCTCCGGCACCGGTGGCGGCTGCGGTTAGAAGTCACAATATAACAATAACAGGAGGTACGATTATGGATAAACCATCACACCACATACTTGTTTGCGCGAGTTTTCGGGCCCAGGGGACGCCGCAGGGGATTTGCCATAAAAAGGAGTCACTATCGCTGATTCCTTATCTTGAAAGTGAGCTTTCCGATCGCGATATGACCGATGTTGTCGTTTCGGCGACGGGGTGCCTCAATGTATGCGAAAAAGGACCTGTAGTGGTTGTCTATCCTGAAAACTTGTGGTACGGTGAAATAGATAGCGAGGAGAAGATCGACGAGATCCTTGATGCCCTTGAGGAGGGAGAAGCTTGTGAGGATTACCTGATCAGTTAGTTCGATCCCTGGAAAAAAGGGCGACTGCCCTTTTTTCTTTGTCATTCGTTATTACATTTAGGGTATAACGGTGAGTTTGCAATGATAAATCCAATGACTATGCAACAGTTTCGTTTTTTCTTGTCGGCTCTTTGCGTGGCGCTTCTCTTCTCAGTTTCATCTCTGCATGCGGGCGAAATCACGATAGCGTCAGGTGCTGGGTACAAACGTCCGTTTGTTCAGATTATCTCACATTACCAGGAGGCGACGGGTAACAAGGTGACAGCAGTGTATGGCAACATGCGCCAGGTGATTTCCCAGTCAAAGATGAGTGGTACAGTTGCGCTTATTATCGGGGATCAGAAATTCTTTGACCGTTCCGATCTGGAGTTTGATGTATTTCATCCTGTTGGCCAGGGGCAGCTGGTTCTCGCCTGGCGGCAGGGGATCGGAATAGAGAAGATTGCTGATATTGCAGGAGATAGTGTGGGGCGAGTAGGGATGCCTGATCCTGTAAAAGCTATCTATGGCTTTGCTGCCAATGAATACCTTGAGAACAGTGGCTTGATGCCGGAGGTGTCGGAAAGGTTGATACGCCTTGGTACCGTGCCGCAAGTATCAGCATATCTTCTTTCCGGGGATATCGATGCTGGTTTTATCAACGCCACTGATGCTCTTGGTCTACAAGAAAATATCGGGGGATTCCTGGTTGCTGAAGAGGCGCTCTATACGCCGATCGCTATCAATGCAGGCGTCCTGAAAGGGTTTGGTGATAACGGTGATGTTGCAGGTTTTGTCGAGTTTCTGCAGTCTCTGGATGCCCAGGAACTCCTTAAACGGTATGGCCTGTAATGCCTGGGCTTACTGACATACTCGACCAGGCGGTGCTCGAACCGGTACTGCTGTCGCTGCAGACAGCGATGGCCGTGCTGGTATTGCATCTTGTTTTCGGGGTGTTTTTCGGTTATCTGCTCTCGAAAGAGCGATTACCTTTCCGGTTGTTCCTCGATGGCCTGGTAACACTTCCGCTGATTTTTCCGCCTATCGCAACAGGGTTCATTTTGCTACTCCTGCTTGGAAGATATGGTGTTGTTGGCCAGGCTCTGGCTACCCAGGGGATGGAGATTGTTTTCAGCAAGACAGGTGTTATTCTTGCTGCCTTCCTTTCCGGTCTTCCGCTGGTGACCAAGCCGGTGCAGTCAGCTATAGAACAGATGTCGGACAGTTTGAAAGAAGCATCGTTCATTCTGGGGAAGAGCGAGATGGAGACCTTTATAAAGGTGACCCTGCCTTTGATTCGCAGGGTGATCATGGCCGGGCTTATGCTATCTGTGGGGCGTTCGTTTGGTGAGGTGGGTATTACCCTCATGCTGGGAGGGAATATCAATGGTAAAACTGAAACGATTTCCCTTGCGATTTACAACGCTGTGTTCGAGGGGAATTTCGAGCGTGCCATGCTTTTTGCAGCCCTTCTTGCGCTCATAACCCTGGGACTGTTTTTCTCCATGAACCGCCTGGCCGGGGGACGTAGGGACGTTCTTTAAAAACGTTAAAAAACCGGCCAATAATGATGTGGCTACGTCCCTACGCTACGAGCGGTACTTACGGAAGTCGATGTCGAATTTCTTGACCCGGAGTCCCATGACCCGTTCGCTGAGGCCAAGTTGACGGGATGCTTTGGACATGTTTCCCCTGGTTCGCTTGAGCGCCTCGATGATCATTTCGTGTTCTATGGCATCGAGCCGCTGCTGCAGTGATCCGGTGGCGGGCGTTCCGCTGGATTCTGCTGACTGCAGGCTTGGCGGAAGGTGGTAGCCGTGGATAACGTCATCCTCGCTTAGAATAACTCCTCTTTCGATACAGTTTTCCAGTTCGCGTACGTTGCCCGGCCAGTGGTAGCGCATCAGGAGGTCGATAGCTCGGGTGGAGATTCGTCGGATGCCCTTGAAGTTCATCGAGTTGTACTTTTCGATGAAATAATCTGCTAGTAACAGGATGTCAGATTTGCGTTCCCTGAGGGGTGGAACGGTGATAGGGAAGATGTTGAGCCTGTAGTAAAGGTCTTCACGGAAACGACCTTTGCTGACCTCCTGTTCCAGGTCGCGGTTGGTTGCTGCGATAACCCTGATATCTGTTTTCAGGGTTTTCGATCCGCCTACCCGTTCAAATTCCTTTTCCTGCAGGATTCGTAGCAGCTTTGCCTGTACAGGAAGGCTGAGTTCGCCAACTTCGTCAAGGAAAATCGTGCCTTTGTTGGCCATTTCAAAGCGTCCCTGCCTTGTGGCTGTCGCTCCGGTGAACGCGCCTTTTTCGTGACCGAAGAGTTCACTTTCGACGATGCTTTCCGGTAGCGCTGCACAGTTGAACTTGATGAACGGTTCGTCAGCCCTCCGGCTTTTGGTATGGATTGCGCTTGCAACCAGTTCCTTTCCGACGCCGCTTTCTCCCAGGATTAAAGCTGTTGCGTTGGTTGGCGATATTTTGCCGATCATCTTGAAGACCGAGAGCATCGCTTTGGATTTTCCGATGATGCTGCTACTTGCCAATGCTCCTTCTTCGGTACCAGCTTGTCCAAGGGCATCATCATGGTAGTATGCCATTAATCCGTTACCCAGCAGAGGATCAAGGTGGCGGCGGGTTTCAGATTCTTCGGCTGCCAGCTGCTTGATGCGGACTGCCTGGGATATCATAGCCCCTATGATCGCGAGCAGGTCGACCAGTTCATCGATATTTTCATGGCATTCCATATCGAGTGAGGTAGAGCGTCCGTTTTCCTCGGTTGGTTTGTCGATGCTGAGCGTTCCAATCACTTCGCGCCCCATCTTGATCGGTACGCAGACAAAGCAGAGCTGTTTGCTGGAAAGTCGTTCCCTCGATCCTGTTCGATCGAGGAACCTTGGTTCTTCATCTATTTTAGGGACTACAATATGCTTGCCGGATTCAACGACATGTCCGATGAGTCCTTCGCCCGGTTTATATCGGCCTCTTGCTTTTTCCTCTTCGGTCAGTCCGAACGATTCGTTGATGACAATTTCGTCGGTATCCCGGTTAAGTATGGTGATGACTCCTCTCGTCATTTCCATTTGTTCAGACATGATCGAGAGGACGAGGCGTAACACCTTGCTTATGTCTTCCTGGTTAACGAGTGCCCTGCTCACTTCCGATAGCAGGGTGATCGCTGTAGGTTGTGGTGGCGTAGGCGTTTTCATAAGTCTCGTTTCTTCATTGTGTTCATCGACTGTTCGCGGTAAATCGCTATGAGTTCTTCAGCTGAGAGTCCTTTTTTTTGTTGTGCTGCCGCGTCATGCACTGCGCCAAGCAGGTTTGAGGCTTCTTCACGCCCGATAGAAATGCCGCACTCTTCGAGCACGTGCCGTATAGCTGAACTTCCTGAATGCTTGCCTATAATGAACGCGTGGCGCTCTCTGCCGATTTCAGCGGGCAGGTAAGGCTGGTATGAAAGCGGATTTTTCAGAAGTGCGTGGCAATGGATCCCTGATTCGTGCGAAAAGATATCTGATCCTGTGACCGGTTTTTGGGGCTGGATCGGGCGCCCTGATGCATCAGCCACAAGCTTGCAGAGCCTTGGAAGTACTTCTGGTTTGATAGCTGTGGTAAACCTCTCTGAAAGCTTCAATGCCATGGCAACTTCTTCGAGTGAAGCATTTCCTGCTCTTTCGCCCAGGCCATTGACCGACACGCTGGCTGCATGGCACCCACCCTCGAGAGCGGCAAATGCATTGGCGGTTGCCATGCCAAGGTCGTTATGGGCATGAAATTCCAGCTCCATGCTACCGGCATGCTTCCTGAGGGTCGAGATCTGTCGCGCAAGCACGAGCGGTGAAGCTATGCCGACAGTATCTGCAATACGCACCCTGTGTGCGCCGAACTTCGCAGCATCTTCGACAAAGCGTTCCAGGATTTCCGGTGAAGTTCTGGTTGCGTCCTGTGCTCCGACGCTTACATATCGGAAATACTGGCGTGCTCTCATCACCAGGAGGTAGAGTTGTTCTTCTACCCATGCATAGTCTTTCTGCATGAGTTCAAGGTAGAGTTCCGACAGAGGAAAGCTTATATGTACCGCTTCAGTGCCCGCATAAAGTGCCTCTTCTATATCTTCCCAACGCGCCCTTGCCCACGAGGTAAGGCGCACCGGGAGCTGTAATCTGGCAATCTCGGCAATGATGTTTCGCTCGTTTTTACTGATAGCTGGGTAGCCTATTTCCAGTTCATCAACGCCACAGTCAGCAAGCAGGCAGGCAATAGCCTTTTTTTCTTCAGGCGAGAACACGACACCTGGTGCCTGCTCGCCATCCCTGAGGGTGGTGTCAATAAGCCATACCTGGGCTGGCTGCGTGTTTTTCTGTGTTCTGAACTGCTTCATGATAACATTGCTATACCAGTCGAAGGTTATGGCGGTGCTTTATTTTTAAGTTTTGCTGATTGATGTCTTAAATAAATAAGGTAAATGACGGATTAAATTAAAAATATTTTTGACATTTTGGTGGTTTTTGCGGCTTTTCAAATAAAAAGCCCGTTATGCTGCCTGTTGCTGTTGAGAACAGAGCCGCATAACGGGTAAGTATGTTGATGGCTTTGATAGGTATGGCCTGGTATGAATGGGCCTGCAGCTAATTTACCGCGATGTTGAGATGACTTCCGGTTTCTTGAATGCCCAGACCATGGCTACGACCCAGCCTAACAAGGTCCAGCCCAGAAGTAGGTTGAGGACCAGTATCGAGATTTTGTTTGTCTGGTTACGAATAAAGGCGATGATTGTCGGAAGGAAATAGAATGCAATGAGTGCATAGAGCAAAAAGTCGTCAGGCATAGTGATGGTTGTTTGATGTTATTGTTGGGAGCTGTCAGTCTTGAATATATATGAATGGCCTATATTTATGCAAGGCTGTTTTTGACATATGGCTTGCATAAGCGGATTTTCCGTGCGCTTGCAACTGTGTATATTCGGGGAGCAATTTTTTTTCATCAACATGTAGTACTACCAGATGTTTATAGACCTGTTGTTACTTGTTACCGGACTTATCCTGCTGCTTGGCGGGGGGAATTACCTTGTCCAGGGAGCCTCGGCTCTTGCCCGTGGTCTTGGCGTCTCACCTCTCGTTATCGGCCTCACGGTGGTGGCTTTTGGCACAAGTGCCCCAGAACTCTCGATTAACCTGCTTGGTGCCATTCAGGGTAACGGGGAGATTTCATTTGGTAACATTATTGGTTCGAATATCGCCAACATTGGGTTGATTCTCGGAGTCACTGCTCTCATCAGGCCCCTGGTGATAGAGAGTGTGATTATTACCCGTGAGATTCCGATGCTGATCATGGTATCAGTATTTGCTGTCATTGCAGGAAACGACCTTTTCCTTCGTTCCGATGCAGATGTGTTCGATCGTTCCGATGGCCTGGTATTCCTGCTGCTTTTCTGTGTGTTCATGTACTACACTGTTGGGGACGTACTCCGCAAAAAGCGGGATCCCCTGATGGAAGAGGCTGAAGAGTTTGCCGGCGACAACAGCCTGCGCGGACTGCTCATGAACCTTAGCCTTGTTGCTGGTGGCCTGGCAGCCCTTGTCTGGGGTGGTAAGCTCTCGGTGGATGCTGCTGTCGCCATTGCCCAGGCACTCTCGGTTCCGGAAGTTATCATTGGTTTGACGGTCGTTGCAATCGGGACAAGCCTTCCCGAGCTGGTCACGTCGGTTATGGCAATCATGCACGGCAAGGCTGATATAGCGGTCGGCAATGTGGTGGGTTCCAACATTTTCAACCTTCTCCTGGTCAACGGCCTCTGTTCCACAGTCAGGCCGATAGATGTCCCAGCTGCAGGTGGACTGCAGGACTTGCTCATGATGCTCTTGCTTGCACTCTTCCTGCTCCCGATGAGCATAACCCACGGAAAAAAAATAGTGCGCTGGGAAGGGGCTCTCCTTCTCGTTCTGTATCTTGCCTATAACGGTTGGCGGGTTATGGGGTAAGAATATGAGAGCGTATGAAACTTGTAGAGGTCATTGCCCAGAAGAGTAGCCAGGGGACAATCAAGGCACTGGCAGAAAAGCACAAGGCAAGGGATTTCAGGACTGGGCTGGAGGATGAGGACGGCATGATGCCTATGCGTATTCTTGTGACCGATGATACGGTGCAAGCTGTACTCGATGGCCTGCAGACGCTTCTTGGCGCACAGGGCTATGCAAAACTGCTTGTCTACCCGATCGATATTTCCCTTCCCAAACAGACTGAAGAGCAGGAGGAAAAAGAGGCAAAGGCTACCAAGGCCCGGGAATCCCTCTACACTGAAGTGCAGAAAAACGCTCGCCTGGATTACAATTTCCTTGTTCTTGTGATGCTCTCGACCGTGGTTGCCTCAATAGGTCTCATAGAGAACAACGTTGCAGTGGTTATCGGCGCTATGGTGATCGCGCCGCTTCTGGGCCCTAACCTCGCCTTCGGGCTTGGTACCGCTCTCGGGGACCTGTCTCTGATGAAAAATGCGTTGCAAACCCTTTCAGCAGGGATACTCCTGGCGATGACCCTGTCCGTATTTATCGGTATTGTGTGGCCTTTTCCGATTACGAGCCCGGAGCTCCTGATGCGCACTGAGCCTGGGCTCGACTCCATTGCGCTGGCATTTGCTTCGGGTGCGGCTGCAGCACTGTCTATCAGTACCGGTCTGCCGTCTGTACTTGTTGGCGTCATGGTT
>Ga0272444_10000589_pt1:35000-38185 | contig 38185 bp, 38 predicted proteins | sample SSMForm13_FD_201033 | JGI IMG/M metagenome (GOLD analysis project Ga0272444, IMG submission 201033) | Marine sediment archaeal communities from Little Sippewissett salt marsh, Falmouth, MA, United States - SSM-Form-13 | ecosystem: Environmental > Aquatic > Marine > Wetlands >...
GATAGCAAGCAGTTTACCCTGTCCAGTGGCGGCCGTCGATTCCGGCCCTCGAATTTGAAGGCTGGATCTGTGTTGGTGATGCATTCGTCAAATACACTGAAATAGGTTTTTGCTGCTTCTCCTTCAATTCCCCTGATTACTTCCTGATCGGTCGCTTCCTGTAATCGCCTGACGCACCCGGCGAGCACATGCTGGGCATGTTGTAATTGTGCAATATTAATTTTTTCAGGGTGATCCCGCATTGTTCTTGATAAGGTAACCCTGGTATTCCCAATTTTTGCTATGACGAACAGGCGAGCCAAAATTGCTGATTGGTTATAATTATCCGCAATCCGGTACTGTGCGCGACGAAGTAGAATATTTCCCCTGACCGGTCCCTGCATCTGGCAGAGAAAACGACCGTACTCGGTCAGAAAGGTGACGGCAATGCCAAGTTCTGCACAGTGTCCTAATAAAAACGGGCTGCATGAAACCTGCCCAAAGCAGAGGATTCCGTTCAGCATATGCAATGGAATCCTGGTTTTCTCGATCCGGTCGATCAAAATGACAACACATTCTCCTTCTTTCGAAAGATATGATCCCTGCGTTGTTACGAATAGGGTATTAAGATGTTTCTTCACATCTCCTCCTTCGATAGTTCACTGTATAATTTCGTGACATAGCGCCCGGCCGAACGCGACCGATCGATAACGTTGGGCATGCAAGTGTCAATAAGCGAGCATTGACGGCACTTTGGGCCAAATTCGGGCGGAGGAGTCACGCCGGATGCGAATAGTTCGTGTACCCCGTTGGCCGCAGCGACGGTTTTCGAGCGGAGCGCCTCATCGAACACCACATCGAGCCGATGCATGGTCTGGCCGTAGAACAGCGCACCGGAAGGAATGATGCACGAAAGCATTTCCTCCAGGCACATGGCCTGTGCGCAAAGCTGCACTTTATCGGCATCATGTTTTTTTGGTTTTCCTCTCTTGTACTCAACAGGGAATGGCTTTAATCCATCCTTCTGTCGGTGCCATTCCACCACATCGGCTATACCGGAAACGCCCAGTGCCAAACTGCGTAATGCCACGCTTCGCGCAACCTTCACGCCTTTGCGGTATGAGGTTTCAGCGCTATCAGCCCGCTCATGCATTGCCCGTCCTTCGGCAGTGTATTGATTCTCGTTCCACACCTGTTCGAGGTGTATCAACGCACACTGCCGGGGACAAAAGACGTAATGCTGCAGTGCTGATAAGGCTATGCAATCAGACTCTGTGTACATTATTATCCGAGTTTTCTCAGAAGCTTCACTTCACCAAGATTCGACTCATCGACCTCCACCTCATAATCTTTGAACGAACGAGCCGGACCATCGGAGCCATCTTTGCGCTTGACCGTGATTCGCTCGAACAGTTGGCTTGCCGGAGCATTGCCCAGAGCCGAGCCGTGCTCGAAAACGTACAAACCACGCGTGGACATCAGGCCGCGGGCAGCAGAACGATCATGCTCGAACATATTCAGCAAAGCGTCCCAGAAAAGGTCAAGGTCTTCTTCTGAAAAACCAGTCTGACCGGCAAGATTCGCGGACACGAATCCATGTGCTCGATAGAGACCGTAGGGAACGGTGTATTTACGACCCATCGTCCGGTTATCGCCGCTTTGCTTTTCAGCCTCCGCCTCCGTTGCCACCGCCATACGAGTGATGCTGTGCTCCAGCGCCACAACTGGCTCGACTGAACGGGCAAACGTCATCTGAATCGGGCCGCGCACCTGGCCACAATTGGGAGCCGACTTCAAAGACATCACCGCACCAAAAGTTCTAATATCATAGTAATCCTTGCACATTTTCTCCTTGCCACGGCTCGTTTCTTCTGCCGTTGGCTTACGTGGCTTCGCTTCTTTCAATGCTTCATCAATAACTTTTTTTACACTTTTTGATATGACTTCTTTTTCCGCTTTCATCCACTCTTTTATCTCTTTTTTATCAGCATCCGCAGCAACAATCAATACTCCACACTCATCGTTCTCACTGAAAGTCATCCCATCAGGCAACGATAGTTCAGACAATAATTCAATTATTTCATGATCAGTAATCTTCTTCTTTGATTCCTCACCAGTACTGATTCCCAACTCTTTAAATGCCTTGAAATGAGCCAAACCAAGCACGGCCTTTTCCTTAACATAAATATCATAGCCATCTTTCTGAATATCATTTATCTGGACAAAATTTCTAACCTTGCGTTTCAAACAAACATCAGTTACAAGCCCCATGCCGGTTTCAGCATCGATTCGGGGCAGGTTGCCCGCATCAGGGTCACCATTCGGATTGCCGTCCTGAACATCGAAAAGCAGAACGAAATCATAACGTTTTTCTACAATACCCATAATTATTCTCCTTGAATTTTGTTTTTGTTATTGGAATCATTCTTTTTGAAAAAAACCTGGCGCTGATGGTAATAACCGATCGCAAAACGCGCCTGATCTTCCATAGAAAGATGAGATGGCATGTCAGTACCAATACCATCAAAAATACTGGCAAGCATCCGCTCGAAACTCACACGGCGTCCAGCGTTTTTGAGCTTTGAGAGATGATGATTTTTCAGTTTCAATAATTGCGGAAAAACGGTTACCGGCGTCGATGAAGCCGCTCCGTAAAAACGGTCGCGGATAGTTGCGTTGATACCGGGGTTTGCCTCTTCCTGAATCTTTTCAAGAACGGCAAAAAGCCGTCCAAGCCGGTAGCCCGGATTGTCGTTTGTTGGATCTAGAGCCACGGTAATCTCCTTTGCTTTTTTGTTATAAATTCTTGAATAACGGTTGAGATATGCTTTCAGAATACTCGCCTGAATACACCTATTCCTCAACTCTTTAGCTTGCGTAGCGCGGATACGCCGGATTACCTGCTGAAGCATGGTCACAGGATACAGCCCGCCGGTGACTACCGATTGGAATATCTGCCCTGACAAGTTTGGCGGGACATTATCAACCTTGCCCTCGTGTGCCATTGCGGATAGCAGCCAGAACATCGAAAAATGGCCGCTATCTTTCGGGCTTCTGATAATGTCCAGATCATCGAAATGCCGCTTGATATTCCCGGCAAAATCCGCAATGGTCCCGGTATGCCAGAACCTGACGGAAATACGAGCCGAGTTCGGGGCAAGGCCGAGCACATAAAATCTCGTATCTGAACCCATGTTTGCATGACC
>Ga0272444_10000591_pt1 | contig 38144 bp, 32 predicted proteins | sample SSMForm13_FD_201033 | JGI IMG/M metagenome (GOLD analysis project Ga0272444, IMG submission 201033) | Marine sediment archaeal communities from Little Sippewissett salt marsh, Falmouth, MA, United States - SSM-Form-13 | ecosystem: Environmental > Aquatic > Marine > Wetlands > Sediment ...
GGCCCGGACAGGGGGTTTAAAATGCCTCGGAACCGGCGTAAATCGTGGGTCCGGCGGGTGGGCCCGGGCCTATTTGTCGTGGGCCTTCTTGTGGCGGTGGCGGCGGCCGGAGAGGACCGTTTCACTTTCGCCGTGCTGGGCGACAGGACAGGCGGCGCGCGGGCAGGCGTCTACGAAAGCGTAGTCGCCGAAGTCTCCTTTTTCGACCCCGACTTCATCATCACCGTCGGCGACCACATAGAGGGATACACTTTCGATAAGCAGGAAATCGAAGAGCAGTGGGACGAGTTCAAGGCGATCATGGAGCCTTCAGGTATCAAGTACTACCTGACGCCGGGCAATCACGATGTCTGGGACGACCAGAGCGAGGAAATATACAGGGACCGGGTCGGCGACCTTAACAAGGCCTTCAAGGTCGAGAACACTCGCTTCATAATATTCGATGTCTCCAGGAATTACGGCATCGACGACTTCACCGAGGAGCAGGTCAGGTGGCTCACCAAGGAGCTCGAGAAATCGGAAGACGCCGCCCATACCCTGGTCTTCCTTCACAAACCCTTCTGGTGCGAGGACTTCTCTTTCGGCCGGGAGAGCCGGCTTCATGCGCTCTTTCTCGAGCACGGCGTCACGCATGTCTTCAGCGGCCACTACCACCGCTACTTCTACACCGAACGCGACGGCATCCGGTACTACTGCGTGGGCTCGTCGGGAGGAAGCATGTGGTCGAGCGAGCGGGAGGGTTCCTTTTACTGCTACATGCTCTGCCAGGTGGCGGGCGACTCACTGAGGATAGAGCTCATGGAGCCGGATTCCTTCCGGCCGGTGGACTCGGTCACGATGGAAAGCGTGATGGACATGACCAGGTTCAAGAATGAGTCGGTCGAGCTTTCGGAGATACGCCTCGAAGGCACATCCCTCACGGGGACGGCGAGGGTGTCCATAACCATAGCCAACTCGAGCGAAAAGACCCTGGGGGACACGGCCCGCTGGGACCTCAGGGAGGGCTGGACGGTGGAGCCCGAGACCGACTATATCGAGGTCCCCCCGGGCGAGGTCGGCCAGCTGACTGCCATCGTCTCAGCCGACGGGCTGGTGTTTCCCGTGCCCCGGCTCCGCATAAGCCTGCCCTATCGCGACGAGGAGCCCTTCGAGATTGTGGAGTACCTCAACGTGAGGCGGACCGAACAGGCCGCCCGGGTGGGCGCGGCGCCCGCCATAGACGGCTTCATCGAGGACGGGGCCTGGCGCAGCGCCACCCCCGAGACGGAGTATTTCGGCTGGAGGGGAGGCGAGACGGAGGGCGACCCGACGTCGGTCTGGGTAGGATATGACAGCGAGAACCTGTACTTCGCCGCCCGGTGCTCGGACCCCGAGCCCGGCAGCATGAGGGCCACGATAAGCGAGCGCGACGGCTTCGTCGGCCGCGACGACCACGTCGGCATACTGGTTCAGCCCGACAGGGGGGCCGAGGTCTTCTACCAGGTACTCGTCAATTCCAACGGGACCGTTTTCGACCGCAAGATAGAGATTAACCCCTACGGTTCCTACGTGATGCTTCCCGGGTGGAACGTCCCGGTGGAGGCCGCCGCGCAAGTCACCGGGGGCGGGTGGACCGTCGAGTTCGCGATACCGCTCGCGGACCTGGGGCGGGCCGGCCCGGGCTCGGAATGGGGATTCAACTTCCAGAGATATCAGGCCCGCGAGGAGATCGTCTCCAATTTCCAGGCTCCCGTGGGCTATAGTTCCTCCCTCATGGGCATCCTGCTGTTCGAATAAGCTGAGGGGTTGACAACCGGCTGCGGGTGCGATACGATTTCCAACTGGTGTACGGTGCAGTACGCCTTCCTTGAGTATTGGTATCTTAAACACTGGGAGAGATGGAAGGTAAAGGTATGCCCTTGTCAGGCGGTATAATCCAGGTTTATACAGGTGAAGGTAAGGGAAAGACCACGGCCTCGCTGGGCCAGGCTCTGAGGGCCTGCGGCCACGGCTTCAAGGTCCTCATGATACAGTTCATGAAGGGCTCCAAAAACTACGGCGAGCTCCTGAGCTCCGAGGCCGTGCCCGGCCTCGAAATCGTCCAGAAGGGCCTGCCCACATTCGTCAAGAAGGGCGAGCCGTCGGAAGAAGACCTGAGGCTCGCCGCCGAGGGAATGCAGCTCGCCAGGGAAACCGTCAGGGCCGCGGCGCATGACATACTCATACTCGATGAGATAAACTGCGCGGTGGACTACGGCCTTGTCGACGTCAAAGAAGTGCTGGAGCTCATCGGTGAGAAGCCCGACGGGATGGAACTCATATTGACGGGCAGGTATGCCCCCAAGGAGTTCATCGAGCTCGCAGACCTTGTCACCGAGATGAGGGAAGTCAAGCATCACTACAACAAAGGCGTCCAGATGAGAGAGGGAAGAGAGTTCTAGGAAGAGCGCGTATGATGACTGTAGAACAGCTACTATCGAAGTTTACCGAGGGCAACAGGCGTGCCCTTTCGCGAATCATAAGCCGCGTCGAGAACCGGCAGGACGGGTTCGGCGAGATTATGGACGCCGTCTATCCGCGGACGGGCAGGGCCTACCGCGTCGGCATAACGGGGCCTCCCGGCGCCGGAAAGAGCACCATGGTCTCGAGGCTGGTGCAGGAGGCTCGCAAGGCCGGCCGGCAGGTGGGCGTAATCGCCGTGGACCCGACCAGCCCGTTTACCGGCGGCGCGCTCCTGGGCGACAGGATAAGAATGCAGGACATCGGCGGCGACCCCGGTGTATTCATGCGCAGCATGGCGACGAGGGGCTCCCTGGGCGGGCTGGCGGCGGCGGCCACCGACGTGGCCGACGTCATGGACGCCTTCGGCATGGACCTCATAGTCACCGAGACCGTCGGCGTCGGCCAGTGCGAGCTGGACATCGCCGAAGCCTGTTACACCACCGTGGTCGTTCTCGTGCCCGAGTCGGGCGACTCCGTCCAGGCCATGAAGGCGGGACTCATGGAAATCGCGGACATCCTGGTTATGAACAAGAGCGACAGGGATGGCGCTGACAGGATGGCCCGGGAGATCAGGGCCATGCTGGAGATGAGGGGCGAGAGAAACGGCTGGGAACCGCCCGTGCTCCAGGCCAAGGCGTCATTCGGCGAGGGCATAGCCGAGGTCTACGGGGAGATCCTGAAGCACTCGGAGTATCTCGCCGGGTCGGGGCGACTCGAGAAGCACCGCCGCACCAATGTCGAGCACACCATAAAGGACCTGATAGAAGAGCGTCTGCATGAGGACTTCTGGAATGAGGACGTCGCGGCCCTGCTCGGGGCGGCGGTCCGGGACGTCATGGATGGCAAAATAACTCCCAGGCAGGCGTGCCGTGACATCCTGTCTGCCTCCGGAAATTAGAACAGGGGGAGGGGCGGCAATGTTAGACAAGGAAGACCTGAAGAGGTTCGAAAAAGAGAGAGAGAAGTGGGAGGAGAAATTCGCCGCGTCGGGCCTCCCGTTCGAGGCGACCAATCCCTCGGGCAGGGCGACCAGGCCGCTCTATGGGCCCGCCGACATCGACTCGCTTGACTACGAGAAGGATCTCGGGTTCCCCGGAGAGTACCCCTACACCAGGGGCGTCCGGACGACCATGTACCGGGGACGGCTCTGGACCATGAGGCAGTTTTCGGGTTTCGGTTCGGCGCGAGACTCCAACACGCGCTACCACTTCCTCTTAGGCAGGGGCCAGACGGGCCTCTCGGTGGCCTTCGACATGCCCACCATCATGGGATACGATTCGGACCATGTCCGCTCCCATGGCGAGGTCGGCAAATGCGGCGTCGCCATCGATTCGCTCAAGGACATGGAGATACTGTTCGACGGGATCCCCCTGGATAAAGTATCCACGTCGATGACCATAAACGCGCCCGCGTCCATGCTGCTCGCCTTCTACATATGTGTGGGCGAGAAGCAGGGCGTCGCGTCCGAGAAGCTCCGGGGCACCATACAGAACGATATTCTCAAGGAGTACATCGCCCAGAAGTCGTGGATATTCCCGCCCGAGTCCTCGGTGAGAATCATCACCGACATCTTAGCCTTCTGCGCCGACCACGTCCCGAAGTGGAACACCATTTCCATCAGCGGCTATCATATCAGGGAAGCGGGCTCTACAGCGGCCCAGGAGCTGGCCTTCACCCTCGCCGACGGCTTCGCCTATGTAGAGGCCGGCATCGCGGCGGGCCTGGACGTCGACGTTTTCGCCCCGCGGCTCTCCTTCTTCTTCAACTCGCATCTCGATTTTTTCGAGGAGATCGCCAAGTACAGGGCGGCCCGGCGCATATGGGCGCGGCATATGAAGGAGAAATACGGCGCGAAGAACCCCGAGTCGCTCCTGGTGAGATTCCACACCCAGACCGCCGGCTGCACCCTCACGGCGCAGCAGCCCGAGAACAACATAGTCCGGACGGCGTACGAAGCCATGGCCGCGGCGCTCGGCGGGACGCAGTCGCTGCATACCAACTCCATGGACGAGACGCTTGCGCTGCCTACGGAGAAGTCCGTGCAGATAGCGCTCCGCACCCAGCAGATACTCGGCTGCGAGACGGGGGTGACCAATACCATCGACCCGCTTGCCGGGTCTTACTACGTGGAGCATCTCACCAACCAGCTCGAGGAGGAGGCCGAGGAGTACTTCAGGAAGGTCGAGGACCTGGGCGGCGTGGTGAAGGCCATAGACCGCGGCTTCTTCCAGAAGGAAATATCCGACGCGGCCTACCGCTACCAGAAGGAAATCGAGAAGAAGACCAAGATCGTCGTCGGCGTGAACGACTACATCATAGAGGATGAGAAGATCGAGATAGACCTTCTCAAGATCGATCCTGAGGTGGAGGAAGACCAGGCCCGGGTGCTTGAGAAGCTCCGGGCCGAGCGCGACGGGGACGCCGCCGGTAAGGCCCTCGCGGCGCTCAAGGCGGCGGCCGAGGGCTCAGACAACCTGATGCCCAGGATACTCGAGTGTTCGAGAGTTTACTGCACGCTGGGTGAGATGATAGAGACGCTCAAGGGTGTATTTGGAGAATACAAGGAGCCCATAATCTTCTAGGGCAGGTTCTGGAGGCGCACATGGACAGGAAAATAAGAGTTCTGATCGGCAAACCCGGCCTCGACGGTCATGACCGCGGCGCGAAGGTCGTGGCCAGCGCCCTCAGGGACGGGGGAATGGAAGTCATTTACACCGGACTCCATCAGACGCCGGAGATGATCGTTGAGGCGGCGGTCCAGGAAGATGTGGATGTGGTCGGGCTCAGTATTCTCTCGGGCGCCCACATGACCTTGCTTCCGAAGATAGTCGCGATGTTGAAGGAGCAGGGGGCGGAAGACATCATGGTCATCGGGGGTGGCATCATACCCGAAGAAGACGCCGCCGAGCTCCGCAAGATGGGTGTAGCGGGAGTGTTCACGCCCGGCGCGCCGACAACAGAGATCGTGGATTTCATCAAGAAAGAGATGGCCTCACGTTTGTGACAGATGAATAACCTTCGAACCGCATCGTCGTTCACCGCGGAGAAGCACCCGGGAGGGGGAGTATGGAGCTTTCTGAAGAACATAGAATGATACGGCAGATGGTAAGAGAGTTCGCCCTGGGCGAGGTCAAGCCCGTCGCAAAGGAGCTCGACGAGACCGGCGAGGTCAACTGGGACCTCTATAAGAAGATGGGCGAGCTGGGTCTCCTGGGGATGCCCTTTCCCGAGGAGTGGGGCGGGGGCGACACCGACACCTTAGGATACACCATAGGCGTCGAGGAGATATCAAGGGTCTGCGGCTCGACCGGGCTCAGCATGGCGGCGCACACTTCGCTCGGAACCTATCCCATATACGAGTTCGGTACCGAGGAGCAGAAGAAGAAATATGTCCGCGACCTCGCGAGCGGCAAGAAGATCGGCGGCTTCGGGCTCACCGAGCCGGGCGCGGGCTCGGATGCCGGCGGTACGCAGACGACGGCCGTCAAGGACGGAGATGACTACATACTCAACGGGACCAAGTGCTTCATCACGAGCGCAGGCGTCGGGGAGGTCTTCGTGGCCACGACTGCGACCGACAAGGAGGCCGGCACCAGGGGCATCACGGCGTTCATAGTGGAGAAGGGCATGCCCGGATTCAAGGCCGGCAAGAAGGAGAATAAGCTGGGCTGCCGCGGCTCGGATACCGGGGAGCTCATATTCGAGGACTGCAGGGTCCCGGCCTCAAACATGCTCGGCGAGTTGAATCATGGATTCAAGATCTTTCTCCATATTCTGGACGGAGGGAGGGTTTCGATAGGCGCCATGGCTCTCGGCATCGCCCAGGGCGCGCTGGATGCGAGCATCGCATTCGCCCGGGAGCGCAAGCAGTTCGGCAGACCCATCGGCAAGTTCGGGGCCATATACGACATGATCGCGCAAATGGCGACGGAGATTGAAGCCGCCCGGCTGCTGGTCTACGACGCCTCGATTAAGAAAGACAGGGGCGAGTCCTATTCCATCCCGTCGGCCATGGCCAAGCTCTTCGCATCGGAGGTCGCCATGAAAGCCACGAGAACGGCTATTCAGATTCATGGCGGTTACGGATACATGAAGGACTATGAAGTCGAGAGGTTCTGGAGGGACGCCAAGATAACCACTATCGGAGAAGGGACGTCTGAGGTCCAGAGGCTGGTAATCGGCCGGCACTTTCTGGGCAGATAGGCAAACCCGGGAGACAAGGCATGAATGGTCTGGAGAGAGTAAAGGCTACATTCAGACGGAAGGAAGTTGACAGGCTCCCGTTCTATCCCATCGTGAGCGCGCTTGCCGCGAAGCTCGTTGGCGTAACGGCGGCCCAGTACTATGGCGACCTCGACAATATGGCGAAGGCCCAGCTCCGGCTCTATGAGGAACTGGGGCAGGATGTCGTGGTGCTCATGTCGGACCTCTTCATGGAAGTCGACGCCATGGGGGCCGATGTCGAGTTCCCGGAAGATGAAGTTCCCAGGCTCAAGTCCTATCTGCTCAAGGATAAAGCGGCCCTCGGGTCGCTCATCATGCCCGATCCCGGAAAGAGCGGAAGACTCCCGGCCTATGTCGAGGCCTGCAGGAAGGTGGCCGGGACGATAACGGATAGCGCCGTAGGCGGAGTGATTTGCGGGCCCTGGACGCTGGCCACCAACCTCAGGGGGGCGCAGGAGCTCATCATGGACACGGTCGAGGACCCGGAGTTCGTTCACGAGCTCATGCGGTTTACCAGCGGGGTCACCAGGTCCTTCGGCGAGGCGGTGTCGGCGGCGCGTGTGGGTCTCAGTCTTAGCGAAGCACCCGCTTCTCTAAGTCTAATATCCCCAAAGATTTTCAACGCTTTCGTGCTGCCTTACTTGAAGGATGTGATCGGCGGCCTCGGCGAGAAGAGGACGGCCGTGACGCTTCATATATGCGGCTTCATAGATCCCATAATGGATGACATAGTATCCTCGGGGGCGATCGCAGTGAGCATGGACCAGCCATCGTCCCTCGATAAGATGCTCACCGCCTGCGGCTCCAAATGCGTCGTGATCGGCAATGTCTCGACCGGTGTTTTCATCGACGGGACCAGAGAGGATATAGAGAATGAAGTCAGGCGCTGTGTCGGTGTAGGGAAGGAAAGAGGAGGTTACGTTCTTTGCACGGGTTGTGAAATCTCTCCCAAAGGAGACATGGATAGAGTGAAGTTGTTCTGCGAGCTGGCCGCTTCCATGGGCAGGTTCGAGTAGAGGGAAAGGAGTTGGAGGATAGAATGGCAGATCCAAAAGACATAGTAATAGTCGGGGCAGCGAGGACAGCGACCGGAGCGTTCCTGGGGTCGCTCGCCAGTCTTCCCGCACCCGTTCTCGGCGCGGCCGCGATCAAGGCCGCCGTCGAAAGGGCGGGGGTGAAGCCTGAAGACGTGGATGAGGTAATCATGGGTAATGTGGTGGGAGCCGGCATGGGGCAGAACCCGGCGCGCCAGGCCGCCATCAAGGCCGGCATACCCGATACGGTCGGATCCACCACCATAAACAAAGTCTGCGGCTCGGGCCTCAAGGCCGTCGTCTTCGCTTCGCAGGCCATAAAGGCGGGCGACTACAAGTGTATCGTCGCGGGCGGCATGGAGAGCATGAGCAACTGCCCGTACATGCTACCCAAGGCGAGGACGGGATACCGGCTGGGCCACGGCAAGCTCGTAGACTCCATGGTGCACGACGGACTCTGGTGCGCTTTCGACGACTACCATATGGGCAACACCGGAGAGCTGGTCGCCGAGAAGTACAACTTCTCCCGCGCGGCGATCGACGAGTACGCTTACAAGAGCCATCAGAAGGCCGTCGCAGCCATGGAAGGCGGGAAGTTTGCCGGCGAGATCACTCCGGTCGAGGTTCCCCAGCGCAAGGGCGACCCCGTGATTTTCGACGTCGACGAGGGGCCCCGCAAGGACACGAGCGTGGAGAAGCTCGGGAAGCTCAGGCCCGCGTTTAAGAAGGACGGCGTCGTCACAGCGGGGAACGCCCCCAGCGTCAACGACGCCGGTTCGGCCGTCGTGGTCATGTCGAGGGAGAGAGCCGAGGAACTGGGCGCCAAGCCTATCGCCAGGGTCACGGGCTACGCCACCGGCGGCACCGAGCCCAAGTGGGTCATGATGGCCCCGGTACAGGCTGTCCAGAACCTCCTTAAGGTAACGGACTACAAGATAGAGGACTTTGACCTGGTCGAGCTCAACGAAGCCTTCGCGGTTCAGGCAATGGCGGTGATACAGGAGCTCGGTTTCGACCCGGCGAAGGTGAACGTGAACGGCGGCGGTGTGGCGCTCGGCCATGCAATCGGATCGACGGGCTCGAGAATACTCGTGACACTGCTCTACGCGCTCAAGGACAGAGGCCTCAAGACCGGTCTCGCGACGCTCTGCCTCGGTGGCGGCAACGCCGTCGCGCTGGCAGTAGAGCTGGAATAGGAGGAAGCAAATGGAAGTCAAGAAGGTAGGGGTAGTCGGCGCGGGCACCATGGGTAACGGCATCGCCCACGTGTTCGCGGCCAGCGGCTATGACGTCCTGCTTATGGATGTCGAGGAGAGCCTGGTCGATCGGGCGATCAGCATGATTACCAAGAACCTCGACCGCATGATAAAGAAGGAGAAGATCAAGGAGGCCGACAAGGAAGCGGCCCTGTCCAAGATCAAGAAGACCGTGAAGATTGCCGACATGGCCGATTGCGACATCGTGATCGAGGCGGCCACCGAGGACTTCGCGCTCAAGCAGAAGATATTCACCGATCTCAACGCGGCCTGCAAGGAAGGCGCGATTCTGGCCACAAACACCTCTTCGATTTCGATCACGGAAATCGCCGCCATCGTCAAGTGCCCCGAAAAGGTCATCGGGATGCACTTCATGAACCCGGTTCCCATGATGAAACTCGTCGAGGTCGTGCGCGGTGTGGCCACGTCCGACGACACCTACAATGCCGTGATGGATCTAGCCGCCAAGCTGGGCAAGACCCCGGTCGGCGTCAACGACTATCCGGGCTTCGTCGCCAACCGCCTGCTCATGCCCATGATAAACGAGGCCTGCTACACGCTGATGGAGGGCGTCGCGACCAAGGAGTCCATCGACACAGTCATGAAGCTCGGTATGGCGCATCCCATGGGTCCGCTCACCCTGGCCGATCTCATCGGCCTGGACGTGTGCCTGGCCATCATGGAAGTGCTCTACACCGGCTTTGCCGATTCCAAGTACCGGCCGTGTCCGCTTCTTAAGAACATGGTCAAGGCCGGATATCTGGGAAGGAAGACCAAGCGGGGCTTCTACGAGTACGAGTAGCGCCTCGCCGCTGACAGTGTGCAGTTAAGGGGCCGCTCCCTGAAGGGAGCAGCCCCTTCTCCTCTTTCTCTCTCTTCTCATCACCCCGCCTGTTGCGGGGCGCCCGGGCCCGCGCTGGCACTCTGCCTCTAAGCGTTTGAAGGCGGCGGCGTCTCGTCATCCTCGGGAGGCTCGATCATCATCCTGGGCGTCGAGTTCTCCTCGGCGAACGTGTCGGACTCCTTCAGATACACGCAGTAGGGATGTACGCCCCTGGTGGCGTCGGAAGCAACCGGAAGCGTAGTCTTCTCGCCGGCGGCCAGGTGTATGAACCTCTTGGCGAATATGGTCGCGGAGTCGTCGATGGGCACGATGATAGTCACGCTCTCGCCGCTTGAGTTCATGAAGGTGACATCTTCGTCCCTCTCGATGTATATCTCGGGGTCTCCCAGCTTGTGGTCGCCCGCGGGAACACCATGCCCGCCCGACTGAGAGACCTTGCGGTCATCACCGATAACCACTTCCAGCACGAGTCCAGCCATTTTATCATCCTCCTTCGCCGGCTCCTGTTCAAACTGCGCGTAGTCACTGCCGCTCTCGGGAAAATCTCCATTTCCTGATGGTTCTGCTCGCATCTTGCGTCATCCTCCTTCCCGATCGCGTTCCAGGTATTCCCTCACTTCGGGTATGTTCCGGAACCGCTCATCGGCGGTTACCCCTCTGAACCTGGGGGACTTCACCACATACTCCGGCGGGAGGCCATTCGCGACTGCCCGCGAGATCCACCCGATCGCGATGTCGCGCTCACCGAGGCACTCGTAGACCTCGGCTATGCGAAACTCCGTAGCGGGGTCGGTTATGCTGAGGGCCGTTCCCGTCTCGATAAGCTCCCTGGCCTCCGCCGATTTTCCCAGTTCGGCGTAATAGCTGGCCAGGTCGGTGACTATGATGACCTCGTCCGGCTGCTCGGCCAGTTCCTTCTCGGCCAGATGCGCGGTATGCTCGAGAAGCGCCAGCGCCGTGTCCCTCTTGCCCGGCATCCAGTAATAGCTCTCGGCCAGGCTCCCCCACACGGAGTACCAGGCGTCGGGATTCATCTCGATCGCCTTCTCGTACATCTCCGCGGCGTCGGCGAAACGCGTATCGTAGAAGTAGAAGGTCCCGAGGTTGGTGTAGGTATGATAATCCGGTTTGATTTCGACAGAGCGCTCCAGGATCTCCATGGCCTCCGCCTGGTTACCCGCCGCGTCGTGCGACGCCGCGAGGCCGCCAAGGAACCAGGTATTCTGCGGGGCGAGTTCCAGGGCTCTTTCGTAAAACTCCACGGCCTGCGGGTACGCGCCCGCCCTGTAGTAGAACTTGGCCATGTCCCATTGCGCGATGGCGTCGCGCGGGCGCTTCTCGGCGGCCGTGCGATAGCTCAGTTCCGCCGCGTCAACGTCGCCCCGGCGTTTGTGGATGTCGGCGAGCTGCCAGTAGGTCGTTCGGTATATGGGGTCGACAGCCTGCGCCTCAAGAAGGGTGGCCACCGCACCAGCTGTGTCGCCGGCAGCCATCTGAATTCTCCCGAGAGTGATGCGCGGGGGCATGACGCCGGGGTCAAGCTCGATGGCGCTCCGGCAGGCGGCCTCGGCGCGTTGAGCCCACTCCTCGTCCCCGGACTTTCTGAACTTGATTCTTAAGGCTTCTCCAAGACCGGCTCTCGCAAGGGCATAGGAGGGGTCGAGCTCTACTGCAGTCTCCAACCAGGCAATTGAGGAGTCCAGATCCCCCGGCGACCTCGGGTACCTTATGTATCCGGACCCTATCAGGAAGGACTCGAAGGCCCGGGGAACTATCGTATGTCCGGAGGTGACGTCCCTTCTCAGCTCGGGTGTGATTGGCGCATCGAGCATTCTCGCGAGCCCGACCGTGGCGCTGTCCTGCCAGGTCACGAGATTGGCCCGGTGGTCGGTTATGACCAGCGAATCGGTTTGCTCAGCATTGCCGGGGCCCGGAACGTCGTAGCGGCCCAGGGTCAGCGTGAGAGTATCGGCGCGACAACTCAACACGCCGGTGATGGCGACGTTGGCGCCCAGTTCCAGGCACGATTTCTCGGGCTGCGACAGGTCAGTGGCGATCGAAGCGTAGCGCGTCACCGTCCAGAGCGAGTCCTCTGGGCTCTCGAGGCTGATGAGCCTGTACGCGATGTAGTCCATCAGGCCTTCGCAGTACATCTTCTCTTCTTCGTTTTCGCCTTCGAGCTTGAACTGAAGAAGCAGCACGCGCCTCTCTCCCGGCGGCCCCTCGGCGCCGACCCATGTAGCCAGTTTCCGCCCCAGGGGGGTGAGTAGAACGAGGAGTACGATGATGACGGCGATCCCGGCCGGCACGGCTATCCGTTGCACCGCTCTGGCCCTCGCAAACGCCGGCACGGGTACCGCGATGACGCTGTCGGATGTGAGTTCATCGAGAATCTTCTTGAGCGCGTCCCGGAGATCGGCGGCGGTCTGGTACCTTCGGCCCGGGTCCTTATTGAGGCTGCGCTCGACCACCTCCTGCAAGTCTTTCGGTACGTTCGGTTTAGCCCTGTTCATGGGCAGCGGATCTTCGTTGAGGATGGAGTATATGACGGCCGAGGAGTTGGCGCCCCTGAACGGGCGCTTTCCCGTGAGAGCCTCATAGAGCACGACGCCGACCGACCAGACATCCGAGCGCTGATCGACGGTTTCTCCGCGGGCCTGCTCCGGTGACATGTAGAGGGCCGTCCCGACCGTGATGCCGGTCCTGGTGAGCTGGGTCTCGCCCGCGAGCTTGGCCAGCCCGAAATCGAGGACTTTGGTCCTGCCCCGGTCGGTGATGATTATGTTGCCCGGCTTTATGTCCCGGTGAACGATGCCGGCCTCATGCGCGCGGCTCAGGCCTTCACATACCTGGATCGCGATCCCGATGACCGCCTCCACATCCAGCGAGCCCGAATCGATTTTCTTCTTGAGCGTGTCGCCTTCGTAGTACGACATGCAGATGAAGGTCTGGCCGTCGGGAGTTTCTTCTATCTCATGGATATTGCATATAGATGGGTGATCCAGGGATGAGGCGACCTGCGCCTCCAGGCGAAAGCGCTTCCTGGCGTCTTCATCCCGCGTGAGGTCATAAGACAGGAACTTGAGGGCGACGCGCCGCTTGAGCCTGGTGTCCTCGGCCAGATAGACCTGGCCCATCGCGCCCTCGCCGATCTTCTCGATTATCCGGTAGTGGGAGATGAGCGCTCCGGCGGCGATGTACTTGAATGAGCGGGTACTATCCAGGTCGCCCTTTCCGTGGTCAGGAGACATACCGTTGCCCTTCCGGTATTGGTCTGGAGCGAGTCTGCCCCGACTCCGAAAGCCCCTTCCCGCCAGCTCCAGTTCAACTATATCACCCGGACCCGGGGCCTGAAAAGAAAAAACCCCTCACGAATTACCTGTTGCGTTAAGGGGTGATTTATAGAGAATTGGGGTAGTCCGAAAGGGAGCGCGCTGCGGGAGCACTGACGCGACCCGGCCGCGAACCCCGACGATTCGGGTATGGAACGGTTGTGTTATGCAAACAGGCTCGGACATATGGGCTGACCTCCTCGGTGTTCTCCACGCCAGCGATGTGCTCACCCTCGGGATACTCCTCTTCGCGGGATTCTTGATGGGCAAGCTCGCAGAGCGGGCCCGGCTCCCTGCGATAACAGGCTATATTGTGGCCGGGCTCCTCATGGGGCCATCGTTACTGGGCATCGTGAGCCCGGAGGTCGGTGACAGCCTCACGGGCATAACGCATGTCGCCCTGGGTCTCATCGCTCTCACTATCGGGGGGGAGTTCAGTTACGCCCGGGTCAAGCGTACCGGCGTCAATATACTCGTACTCACTATTTTAGAAGCTCTCTTCGCTTTTGCCTTCGTGGCCGTCGTGATGCGTGCGCTGGGTGTGGCGACGCCCATAGCGCTGCTCCTCGGAGCCATCGCCGCCGCCACGGCTCCGGCGGCGACAGTCGTCATCATAAGGGAACTCAAGGCGCGCGGAGAGTTCATAGATTACCTCTACGGCGTTGTCGCCTTCGACGACGCCATCTGCGTCGTTCTCTTCAGTATGATATTCGCGTTCATAACGCCGGCGCTGGCCGGCATGAGCGCGGCCACCGGCGTGCTCGGGGGAGTCCTGCACGCCGTGTCGGAGATCGCGTTCTCCGCCATGATCGGATTCGCCGGCGGTTTCCTCCTGCACCTCCTGGTCCGCCGCAGGCGCAGGACAGGCGAGATACTGCTGATCGCCGTTTCATTCCTGTTTGTCGTCTCGGCCCTGTCCATCGTCCTGCATCTCTCGTCGCTTATCGCCAACATGGCGATGGGGGCGACCCTGATCAATCTCTCGTCCAGGAACAGGAGGGTGTTCGATATTCTTGAGCCCCTGACCCCGCCGGTCTTCGCCCTGTTCTTCATAATCGCGGGCACAGAGCTCAGCATCTCGGTGTTCGCCACGGGGCTCACCGTCCTTCTGGGCACGGCTTCGCTGGTGAGCAGGTTCGCGGGCAAGTGGACGGGCATATATCTGGGCGCCCGTCTTACCGGAGCGCCCGCGGCGGTCAAGAAGTACCTGGGGTTCTGTCTCATGCCGCAGGCCGGCGTCGCGCTCGGACTGGCCCTGTACGTGAGAACATCGCCCCTTGCGCTCTCGGCCGCGCCGCATGCGAGGGAGTATCTTTCGCTCACGGTCGATGTGGTCCTGCTCAGCGTTTTCATCAGCCAGATCATAGGGCCGGCGTTCTCGCGCTACGGCATTAAAAAGGGTCTCGGACTATGAGGGGGGTGAGGTAAATGAGTGTGCTTGAGGCGCTGAAAGACGAAGCCTGCACGGTGTCGCTTTCGGCCAGGTCCAAAAAGGAGTGCCTGGAGGAACTCTCGAGGCTCGTGGCCTCGGCGGCGCCCGGTCTCGACTCGGGGGACGTATTCACGCTGCTATCTGAGAGGGAAGGGGAAGGTTCGACTGCCCTCGGCGACGGCGTGGCAATCCCTCACGCCAGGACGTCCCTGACCGGCGACTTCGTCCTGGGCATCGCGGTGTCCAGGCGAGGCGTCAAGTTCGAGAGCCCCGACCATAAGAAAACACATGTCTTCTTCGTGCTGGTCGGGCCCGAGAACAAGCCCGAGGAGTACCTGAAGCTCCTGGCCACGGTATCCCGTGTGGCGAAGAGCATCAGGGCCCGCCGGGAGATCCGGAACGCGAGAACGGTAAACGCCGTCAAGGAGTCCTTCATCCAGAACTCGGGGCTTGTGCCCGCGCAGAAGCCGGCGGGCAAGATGAAGCTCTTTACCATCGTTCTCTTCGAACAGCAGTACATGGACGACATCAGCCAGCTCTTCCTCGAGCGCGGCATCCGCGGGGCCCTGGTGACCGACTCTTCGAGCGTTAAGGACGTACTGACAAGGGTACCTCTGTTCGCCAATTTCTTGGACTTCCTCGGCGAGCGCCGCGGGGCGAGCAAGACCATCTCGACCATAGTTGAAGAGACCGCCATACCCGCGCTGGTCGAAGGCATAGAAGGGATACTCGGCGACCTCGACACCCACACGGGCGCCTTCGTCTACACCACCGATGTCGACTTCATGAAAGGTTCACTCGAGGTCACGTAGCTGAGATTCCGGAAAACCCGGGGCGGTTCAATAAGCCATCGAGAAAGAAGTTGTCCCAATCGGTTGAGCCGCTGTAAACTCGACATCCGGGTACTTGACGGCTGGAGGCACGTCAGCTTTACGCCCCGGGCAGTATTGCTATGCTCCCGCTGGGTTAATCCGATGAAGGCTGAGGCCATAGAGCCGGTCCCGTTGGGGATCTTCGCGTTGGGAGGTCGTACGGTGAGCCTACACTATCACAAGAGTAGAGTCCAAACCAGGGTAATACTGCTCGCGGTTCTGCTTGCTGGCTGCGCGGGCGGGCCGGTTACTACCATAACCGGCGTGCCACCGGAGGCCCATGAGCAGCTCAACTCGGTGCTCTGGGTCCGTACTGCACCTGAGTATGAGGCAGTATGCCGTGAGATTTTCGCGCAGGCCACGCTGAGCCTGGAAGAGGCTCTTGCCGATCGAACCAGGACGGCCTCACTGGAGCAGTCAGCAGACTACGAAGATCTACCACCGGCAGTCATCCTCGACGTAGACGAAACCGCCCTGGACAACTCAGCCTTTGAGGCCAGGCTGATAGTCGAAGGCAAGGAATACAACAAGCCCATGTGGAATGCCTGGATCGCGGAAGAGGAGGCAACCGCTGTCCCGGGGGCGCAGAATTTCATCCGGCACGCTCTTGAGCGGGGTGTGGAAGTATTCTTCGTGACCAACAGGGACCACGACACCGAGGAACATACGGTGAGGAACTTGCGCAATCACTTTGGGCCTACGATCACAGGAGATCGGGTACTAACGCGAAAGGAACAGGCCGATTGGACTTCCGACAAAACCTCGAGACGAGCTCACGTAGCTGCCACCCACAGGGTTCTGCTTCTTGTCGGTGACGACCTGAACGATTTCGTGTACTCAGGGGATATCGCTCCGCAGGCCAGGCGCGAAAATGCCCTGCAGTACTCGGAGTACTGGGGCACAAGGTGGATCATCGTTCCCAACCCGATGTACGGCACGTGGGAGCAAGCCCTCTACGGATTTGACCGGGGTCTGGAGCGCAGCGAAAAGATCAATCTGAAACGAGGGGCTTTAGATCCGTCTGAGTGAACTCGAACTGCGGAATGCCTGTTTGCCGTCAGAGAGCATGGGGCTAACTGGGGCGTACGCATCACGGAGTTGCTGCGACCATCCCAAACTCAGAGTAAGCTGTATTGCGTCCACAACATGCTGATGCTAGGGATACCAAACCAGCTCACGAATTGGAGTCTCCGGCAATCCCGGGGCGGTTCACCCGTGCCTATCGCACATTCCGCGGTTCGTATTTGTCTGTCGTTCTCAGTTGACTTCGGCCTCCGTATGTGGGACAACACGACTGGAGCGAGCGTAATTGAGGTGCGAGTAATGTTCAGGGGATTAGAAGTTGTATGTCCGGCGTCGTGACTCCGATTGGCAACTTCCGACTGCAAGAAGGACGTGTAATTGCCGGACCCCTAGTGGCTGTATTGAGCGTCATACAGAGCAGTGGCCGTACGGTGTGGGTCGCCCGGTTGCTTGCATAAGAGCCGTCAGGACACGTGTTGAGTTTGCTTGATAGGAGGTAGGCTTATGCTGCGGTACCTAGTAGTTTCGCTGGTGATTGGACCATTCCTGATTTCGACGGCACTGGCTGGCTCCAATCCGGATGCGAAGGTGGCCATACACGTCAGCAGCCATGTTGCCAAGAGAACCTGCGACAACCTCCCCGTCATCGGCTCTTGCGAGGACATGGCACATACCTATTCAGGCGGAGGGGACGTCGATTTCTTCGTGGTGTTCTTTGATCTTCAGGGGCATACAGCGTTGAGCTACAGCGTTGACTGGCCTGCTGACTGGGGAGAATGCGCTTTCACGACGTGCTGTGACTTCACCATCGGCGGCATTGTGGAGCCGGGTGATAGCGTCGCCCAGTCGTGGACTGATTGCGATTCTTCTGCGATCTCCATAGCGGGATACGGATGGCTTGGGGGAATCGAGACGCCAGGCCACATATCAATAGGCCCCATGCCGGGTTACGGCATAGAAATAGTGGACTGCGAGTTCCAGGTTGACACCTCTGTTGTCGCCTATAGAGCAGGAGTGTACGGCGCTACTGGCGATGATCCTTGCTGTAGCCGCGATGATGGAGGGGAAGACGGTGACGAAGATGGTATTCCGCCCCTGAGGATTGCCCGCGTGATTGAGATCACCGATGGGTCCACCAAGTATATGCAACCTATTTGGTCACCCGACGGGATGAGGCTTGCTTTCGCACGAAAGCCGCAGTTTACGGGTCTTTATGTCAGGAATGCTGATGGTTCGGGGCCCATTCGGGAGATCACTTCAGCTGCCTATGCGGGCTATGAACCGGTATGGACTTCGGACTCAAAGGCTATCGTGCTGCGAGTAAGAACGGGCACAGTAGGCCAGAGCCTAACCAGCATCAACGTCGAGACAGGTGAGGTGAAGGAACTTGTGGAATACGCGGCCCATCCGGGTCAGCCAAGCAGGAACGCGTTTGGAGATATGATTGTGGATATTGACGGGGAAATGAAGGTCCTGGATGCTGTGACAGGAAACTTGGAGAGCATGGATAGCTACTACTCGGGAGAACGTCCGTCTTCGTTCGACGTAAGACTGGAGAGGGACTTCAAGAACCAGAGGGTGTGGATTGTGGAGGGAGACGGCACCAAGCGCTCGGAATTTCCCTACGAAGCGCGCCTGGCAAGCCTGTCGCCCACTCGGGACCGGGTGGCCTTCATGCGGTCGGATGGCAATCTCTGTGTATCTAACCTCGACGGGTCGGCCTTGAAGAGCTTCGGATATGGCTTGAGTTGGGACTGGACCCCTGACGGTAGCCTACTTGTGTACATTAGTGACATTAGAGATGGTGAAATGGCGATGATCGCCGCCGATCTGTTCGTGGCCGATGTCGAGACCGGCGATGTGACACGGCTTACCGACACGCGTGACGTAGTCGAGGTGGACCCCCGCTGGTCACCCGATGGAACCAGGATTGCTTATTCCACCGACAGGACCGGCAAGATATGTGTTGCTGTTATGGAAGAGGCGCGATAATTGAGCCTCGGCTCTAGCGCCTTACGGAGGTACTAATTATGGTATGGTTCTATCTTAGGGCAATAGTAATGGTATTGAGCCTAGTCCTATGTAGTGCGCAGTTCCTCTGTTTTGCCGACTTGGCATGGGCAGACCCCTGTGACCCCAGCACCACATTTCCGGGCATCTGCCTCGATCCTGGGCATGGGGGTCCTACGGCACACATGTGGTCCCCACCTGGTGATAACGGAGATGGCCTGGGTTCGTATGGCCCAGGTCCTGACAGTCTCACGGAAGTCTGGGTGAACCATGAAATAGTATCGATTGCCTATCCTATGCTGCAGAGCGACACACATGTTATTTGCACAAAAACGTCAATGACTAGGTATATGGCGCGGCAGGAGCGGTGCGACATTGCGAACCAGGATCTAGGCGTAGATGTTTTCATTTCAGTGCATCATGAAGGAGATATACGAGTTACTGATACTCGCGTCTTCTATGCGGACAATGATTACATTCCTAACCCAGAGACCGGCGAGTGGAAGTACAAGCTTGCCGAGGGCTTGGCGACTGGGATCAATGACAAGTTCGGCTACGATTGGCAAGTCAAGCCTGATAGTGAGAGTGGCCCTGGGGAGATTACCGTGCTTCAGAGGACTCGGATGCCGGCTGCGCTGAGCGAGGCCTCATGTATAAAGCACCAAGACGAAGAAGACCTCATGGCCTACGATTATGGGCATCGCCTTGACGAGGCGTGTGGGATAGTCGCTGGTGTGAAGTTGTACGAAGAGCAAATATCCCCGCTCTATTTCACATGTTCGAAGACAGGGACAGGGACACCGCCACTAGTGAAATATGTGTTCTCTTGGAACGCTGTGGAGGGAGCAGACGGCTATATCTTATATGGGCAGGGTGATGTGGGGGACTCAACGTGTCCCCCGACGCAGCCAACGATGTGCTTTGACGTCGGGAGTTACACGCAGAAGATACTACTTACCATGCCCGATGCCCCAGTATTTGCTGTTAGATCTTACGTGGAAGGTCCCCTTGGGAGGATCTCCTTCGGCGGATTTTCCGATTGTGTTGGCTGGTGGAGCACACATACGACTTGCTTCGGGACAGCTATAGACCGGATGATAAGCAACTTCACAGCGACCGGAGGTGACCATCAAGTTACTCTCTCGTGGCACGCTGTGAGCTTCGAGGAGTGGGTTGAGTTCGAGATTTGGAGGAGCATGAATGGCGGGCAGTCATACGACGATTCAGTGGGATGCGTGGAATACGATCGCAATCAGGACGACTACACCTTTGTAGATACATCGACCGGGTATGGAATGACGTACTACTACAAGATTCGGGACACGGAGGGGTACGCATGGTGGGGACCGGCGTCCGCGTCGCCTGTTAGTGGTGTGGTTCCCCCTCCAGCACCCAGCCCGACACCGGTCCTGGCGATCGACTACTTGGATGACCAGATGGTTCATGTCTGCTTGGAGCAGGGATCCCAGTATGCGGACTTCTACAATCTCTGGTGGCAACCCGAGGGTGGATCCTGGGAGGCAATGATACATGGGGGGGACCAATGTGTTGAGTTTAGCGAACTGCAGAACGGGATGCCGTACTGTTTCGTAGCGCAGGGACAGAACCAGGCAGGGACGACCAAATTGTCCTCTATGGTCTGGGCGGTGCCGATGCTGAGGCCAACGAACCTGCATGATGTGGCGGGGCATGAGTGTATTGACCTTTGGTGGGACGGAAGTCCCTTTGCCTCAGGTTACAGAGTGTACTACTCCACCATTGAGTCTGATCCATTTCAGAACTCGGTAGATGTTGAGGATACGACTGCGACCACACTGACGGGCCTCGACAACGGGACCCTCTACATCTTATGCGTTGTAGCTTATGACCAGTTCGCCAACGAGACTGCTCCATCTAATTCGGTCTCATCCCGGCCTGAATGCTGGGCAGGCATAGCGGATTCTCAAGATGTGCCCAGTGAGTTCGACCTCGGAGGGAGCTATCCCAATCCCTTCGGATCATCAACAGCGATTTCCTACCAGCTTCCGAAGCCCTGCGCCGATGTGAGGCTCGTGATTTATGACACCATGGGTCGGGAAGTCCGGAGGATTGTGAACGAGGGGCAGCCCGCTGGGCGTTATGAGGTTAGTTGGGACGGAAGAGACCGAGCCGGGCGGGACCTTCCCTCAGGGGTATACTTCTACCGCTTAGATGCTGGTGGGTTCTCTAAGACCGAGAAGATGCTCCTTGTGAGATAGTGCTTCTCCGGACAGCGGTTTCGCTGTGCTCCATATCCGCCCTGGAGCCTGGCAAGCCATCTGCGAGGCGATGGCCTCATTACAACGCAGTGACCAGCTCAAACTCAGAAGTAGCTGTATTGCGTCCATAACCTCCTGAAGATGGGGCCGACAACCGCCAGGGCCAGGGGGATAGAAGATGTCGAAGTGCCGTGTCCGTCTGCTGCTGTGGCTTGTGCTGGCTGTTGCATCGATAGGCTGTGGAGTGGGGATGGACTTCGCCCTGAGAACCGGCGCATTCCCGATATGGCTCCGCTTGCTGGGTCTGGTGGGCATTGTGTTGGTCCACTTTCCCCTGAAGAGGACGGGGAGGTTGCTGAAGCGTCTGGGAGGGCCTGCCGAGTGGGGCCGTACCACGAAGCTGGTGACGACGGATATATATAGGTGCCTGAGGCATCCGCACCATGTGGGGGTGGGAGTGTTCATGACTTGTCTGGGTTTGCTCATAGGGCATTGGTGGTCATTCCTCATCATCACGGCGGCGCAATGGTCCTGGGTGATAGGGTTCTTGTATCTGGTGGAGGAGAGGGAATTGGCGCAGAAGTTCGGCAAGAAATACGAAGCATATCGTCGGCAGGTGCCCATGCTGTTTGCGAACCCCATGTGCGTGCTGAGAGTACTATCGGAGCCCCTTGACCTACCGAAGAGGTAGAGATTAGTGCTTCCTATCGCAGGCTTTTCGGGAGGGCCGTGCCCTTTCAGCGGCGGTTCAGTCCTGATGTCGGATTCTCCTGCGCTGCAGCCCGCCTGAGTTATTGCTTGATTAACTCGCGCGAGCCGGCTATAGCTCGTAGCCGGGCCCCGTGCCGCGGCGGTCCCACAACACAACGCAAGGGGGTTAACGATGAAGAAGAAAAAGAAGGCGTTAACCACAGCTTTTGGAATCCCCGTGGCTGACGACCAGAATAGCCTCACGGCAGGTGAGCGTGGGCCCGTGCTCATACAGGATGCCCACCTTCTGGAGAAACTGGGCCACTTCGACCGTGAGCGCATTCCCGAGCGCGTGGTGCATGCGAAGGGAGCGGGCGCGCACGGCTATTTTGAGGTTACCGCCGATGTCACCAGGTACACCAAGGCGAAGTTCCTTTCGGAAGTGGGCAAGCGCACCGAAGTCTTCGCGCGGTTTTCCACCGTTGGCGGCGAGCGGGGTTCAGCCGATGCCGCAAGGGACCCGCGCGGCTTTGCGGTGAAGATGTACACGGAAGAGGGCAATTATGACTTCGTGGGGAACAACACGCCGGTGTTCTTTATCCGCGATCCGCTCAAGTTTCCCGACTTCATTCACACCCAGAAGCGAAACCCGGCGACTAATCTGCCCGACCCGAACATGTTCTGGGACTTCCTGTCCCTGACGCCCGAATCCATTCACCAGGTCACAATCCTCTTCTCAGACAGGGGAACACCGGCGAACTTCCGGCATATGAACGGCTACAGCAGCCACACCTACAAGTGGTATAACGCCAAGGGACAGTACTTCTGGGTCCAGTACCATTTCAAAACAGACCAGGGTATCAAGAACCTCACCCGGCAGGAAGCCGCGAAGCTTCGCAGCGCGGATCCGGATCACGCAACTCGTGACCTATATGATTCCATCGAGCGGGGTGACTATCCCTCCTGGACTCTCGAGATGCAGATTCTCACCCCGGAGAAGGCCAAGGATTTCCCCTGGGATATTCTCGACATAACCAAGGTCTGGCCCCATGGAGAGGTCCCGCCCATCAAGATCGGGAAGCTGGTTCTGGACCGCAACCCGGAGAACTACTTCGCAGAGGTGGAACAGGCGGCTTTCGGCCCGGGGAACGTGGTTCCAGGCATCGCCGTTTCACCGGACAAGATGCTGCAGGCGAGGGTCTTTTCCTACCATGACACTCACCTTCACAGACTTGGCCCCAACTACCACCTGATTCCGGTCAACGCGCCCAGGCACGCTCCGGAGACCAATTACCAGCGTGACGGGTCCATGCGTGTCGACGCCAACGCGGGCGGCGGGCCCAACTACTGGCCCAACAGCGCCGGCGGACCGGAGCCGGACCCGACCGGGGGCGAGCCTCCTGTTGATCTTTCAGGCCCGACCGGTCGTTACGCGTTCACCTTTCCCAACGACGACTTCGTGCAGCCCGGCACGCTTTACCGCGAGGTTATGACGGACGAGGCGCGGGAGCACCTCGTCGGCAACATCGTGGACCATTTGGGTAACGCCCAGAAGCGCATCCAGATGCGCCAGACCGCCCTCTTCTACAAGGCGGACGAGGACTACGGAAGCCGCGTGGCCAAGGGGCTGGGGCTCGACGTGAAAGAGGTCAAGCGACTGGCGGGTATGTCCCAGGAAGAGCGGGCGAAGGCTACAGGACAGGGAACCTACTCTTAGGTTTGCAGGCTGCCTGACGCGCGCGGCGACCGGGCCTGTCGAATAGGACTTTGCAAAGGAGAGACACGATGAAGAGACAGGGCGCTGTGCTAATCGGCAATGCAATCGTCTGGGGAGTTGTCATGATCGCCTGTGCGTCTGCGTTGAAGGGCACGGGAGCGTTCCAGGATATACAGCTAATACTCACCGGGGGCGCAGGGTTCTCGCTGCTGGTCGTCTTTGCCGGCCTGCGACGGAAGTCGCCGGAATAGCCGGGCGTTTCGCGGTGTAACCAGAGGAGCTCTCTTACTCCAGGGAGGCGGCGAGGATCTCGGCGACGTCCATGACCTTGATTTCCATCCCCATGGACTTGACTGTCTCTTCGAGCATCTGCTGGCAATAGGGGCAGGCCACGGCTATGACGTCGGCGCCCGTGGCCGTGAGCTGCTCCAGGCGAACGGCAACGATTCTCTCGTCCTTTTCCCACTCCGTCCATAGAGCGCCGCTTCCGGCGCCGCAGCAGACGCTGAACTCGCGGTTGAAGTTGGGGACTTCGAGCAGCTCGAGCCCGGGGATGCTATTCAGGACTTCGCGGGGTTCATCGTATATGCCGTTCTGGCGCCCGAGCGTGCAGGGGTCGTGATAGACGACTTTTTTCTTAAACTCGCCGGCCGGTTTTATCCTGCCCTCTTTGATGAGCCCGGCCAGGAGCTGGGTAATGTGAACGGCCTCGAACCTGGCGCCCTGCTCGGGGTACTCGTTCTTGAAGGTGGTGTAGCAGTGGGGGGAGTTGACCAGCACTTTCGTGACTCCCGCGCCGGCAAAAGCCTCTATGTTGGAGGCGGAGTTTTCTAAGAAGACCTCTTCGGCGCCGACCCGTCTTATGGCCTCGGAGCAACACCTGTTGGCCGAGGCGAGCAGCCCGAAGGAGACGCCCGCGGCCTTGAGCACTTTCGCTATGGCGGAGGACACTTCCTTGATGCGCTGATCGTAGGACGATATGCAGCATGAGAAGAAGAGGTAGTCCATGCCCGGCTCGTAATCGGGGATGTCCAGGTCCTTCGCCCAGCCGAGGCGCTTCTCCGGGGGGTCTCCGGTGGGATTACCCGTGTCACGTATTCTGCCTACGGTGTCCTTGAGGGCTTCGGGGTAGGAGCCGTACTCCACCAGTATTCTCCTGGCGGCCCTCAATATGGACGGGATCTTAACGCCGTGCGGGCACTGGTTCACGCAGGCCTCGCAGCCGACGCAGCGGTAGATCCTGTCGACCTCGGCCAGGAGCTCATCCTTGTCCTCGCTGCTGGCCATCATGCCGAGCGCCGCCTCAAGGGGGAAGCGGTAGACGGGGAAGTCATAGGTGCCGACCTGGAACCAGGGACAAACGCTCGAGCACTTACCGCATTGGTAGCACTTGAAGACATCCTCTGCGCCCATCTCAATCAGGAATTCCCTGATCTCGGGGTTGAGCTGGTCGGTCAGCGATTTCTTATCGGTCAAAGATCACCTCTACCATTCTCGTGAGCTGTTCATCGCTAAGATTCTTCTGCTGCGTGGCGCGGGTGCCGCATGCCACGACGCAGGCGCCGCATCCCTTGCAGAGCGTCTCCACCACGCGGACGACCTTTTTTTCCTCGTCGTATTCCCGGGCGTCATACGGGCAGGTGCTGATGCAGAGCTGGCAGCCAGAGCAGAGGTCCTCGTCGACCCAGGCGATCATGGGCTCTACAAGGAGCTCTTTCTTGGAGAACATCTCCAGGACTTTCGATGCCGCAGCCGAGGCCTGGGAGACGGTCTCGGGGATGTCCTTGGGGCCCAGCGCGCATCCGGCCATGAAGAAGCCGGGCGCAAGCGACTCCACCGGGCGGAGCTTGGGGTGGGCCTCGCTGAAGAAGCCGTGTTCGTTGGTGTGTATTCTGAGTCTCCTCGCGAGCTCCATGGCCGCAGGGGAGGGAGCTATGGGAGTGGCAAGTACAGCCATATCGCAGTCGACGCGCATCTGTTTTCCGCTCAAGGTGTTGGTGCACCATACCGCGACTCCGTCATCGGTCGCGAGGACTCTCGATGGTTTTCCTCTGACGTAGAGCACGTTCTCTTCCTGCTTGACGCGGGCGTAGAACTCCTCATAGGACTTGCCCGAAGTCCGGACGTCGATGGTGAAGATTATGGCCTCGCCCTCCGGCACATGTTCCCTGTAGAGCATGGCGTGCTTGGCAAGGTACATGCAGCAGACTTTGGAGCAGTAGGGCATGTAATGTTCGGGGTCGCGCGAACCGGCGCATGAGATGAAGGCGATCCTCTTCGGCACTTTCCCGTCCGAAGGCCGCTTGACCTCGCCCGCCGTGGGGCCCGAAGCCGAGAGCAGCCTCTCGAACTGCAGCCCGTTCACCACGTCCGGTATCCGGCCGGCGCCGTATTCGGCTATGTTGGCCTTGGGATAGAGGTCGTAGCCGGTGGCGACCACAACCGCTCCGACTTCTTCCTCTATGATCTCGTCTTCCTGGTCGTAGTCTATCGCGTCCAGCGTGCAGTTGGCTTTGCACGCCCCGCACTTACCGTCCTTGGTGAAATAGAGGCAGGTCTCCCGGTCGATCACGGGCCTGTTGGGCACCGCCTGGGGGAAAGGAGTGTATATGGCGTTTCTTGTCCCCAGGCCCTCGTCGAATTCCGAGGGGACTTTGACCGGGCATTTCTCAACGCAGATGCCGCAGCCGGTGCAGCGGGCGCTGTCCACGCAGGAGGCTTTCTTCCTGATGCGGACCACGAAGTTACCGACGGAGCCGGAGATTTCGTCCACCTCCGAGTAGGTCAAGAGCTTGATATTGGCGTTCTGCGAAACCTCCACCATCTTGGGGGTCAATATGCACTGCGAGCAGTCAAGTGTGGGGAAGGTCTCGGAGAGCTGCGCCATGTGGCCGCCCACCGAAGGGGTCTTCTCGACGAGGACCACCTCATAGCCCGAGTTGGCGATGTCGAGCGCCGCCTGTATGCCGGCGATGCCCCCGCCTATGACCAGCGCCCTGGGCGTTACGGGTATCCTGGCCGGCGTCAGCACCTCGTTGAGTTTGACTTTCTCAACTATGGTCTTGATGATGCCCACCGCCTTCGCCGTCGCCGTCTCCATGTCCGTATGGACCCAGCTGCACTGCTCTCTTATGTTGGCTATCTCGGCAAGGTAGGAGTTGAGGCCTGCGGCCTCGGCCGCCCGGCGGAAGGTGGCCTCATGGAGGGAAGGGGAGCAGGCTGCGATCACGATACCCTCGAGCCCCTTGGCCTCGATTGTCTTCTTTATGAGGGCCTGGCCGGGGTCGGAGCACATGTACTTGTAATCTTCACAATGCTCCACGCCCTCGCAGGCGGCGATCTCCCTGACCACTGCCTCGACGTCCACCGTGCCGGCGATGTTCCTGCCGCAGTGACAGACGAATACTCCGATTTTCTTCATTTATTGCCTTATCTCTGAAATGGTGTTCTTGAGGACCGGCAGCACCTTGAAAAGGTCGTCCACTATCCCGTAGTCGGCCTCGTTGAATATGGGTGCTTCAGGGTCCTTGTTGATCGCTATAATCGTGTCGGCGTTTTTCATGCCCGTAAGATGCTGGAACGAGCCCGAGATACCGATGGCGATGTAGAGCTTGGGCTTGATGGTCTTGCCCGACGACCCCACGAGCCTGTCCTTGGGGAGCCACTCGGCGTCGGCCACCGGTCGCGAGCAGGCCACCACGCCGCCCACGGCCTCGGCGAACTCCTCGACGATGGAGATGTTTTTCTGTTCCTTGATCCCGCGGCCAACGCTCACCACGATATCGGCCTTGGCGATGTCCACGTCGCCGGTAACGGCCTCGATGTAGTCGATGAACTTAAGGTGGGCGGCCTCGGGCAGCGCCGGGGCTTCCAGGGCGACGACCTCTGCGTCCGCGCTTCCATCCTCGGCCGCCGTGGCGCCCGCCCGGAGGCTCACGAGGTAGGAGGGACCCTCTCTGAAGGATACCCGCTGGCTGAGCTTGCCGTCATACACCTGGCGCACTGCCACGGGCTTGCCGCCTGCCATATCTATCCCGACGCAATCGGTTGTGAACGGGACATCGAGGAGCGTCCCCAGTGCGGCCGTGAGCTCTATGCCGTAAGCGGTGTGACCTATCAGCGTGAGAAGAGGCTGCTCTCTGCCGATGATGTCGGCGAGCGCGACCCGGTAGGTTTCGTTATTGAAGTCCTTGAACGCGGGGTTGTCCGCGACCAGGATGCGGTGAGCATGGGGCTTGAGGCTTGCGACCAGGCTGTCCGTGCCGGACCCGAGAAGCACTGCCGTGAGTCTGGAGTCAGTCTCGCCGGCAAGCTTTCTGCCCAGGGTCATCACCTCATAGGTCGCATCCCTGATCTCTCCCCGTCGATGCTCGACCAATGCAAGAATGTCACCCATGTCGACCTCCGCTATATCAGACCTTTTTCCTTGAGAACACCGGCCATCCTCGCCGAGACCTCCTCGGGGCTTCCCTCGAATATCTCGGCGTGTTTGGTGACGGGCGGTATGTAGAGCTCTTCGACCTCGGTATTCATCTTGAGGTCGACCCCGCCGACGCCGTCCTGCCCGACCGTCTGGATTTCCTTCTTGGCCGCCTTGCGTATCGCGATGAGCGACGCGTATCGCGGCACATTGATACCGGTCTGAACGGCAATCAGGGCCGGAAGCGTTATCTCGAGATGCTCCTGCAGCCCGCCCTCGACCTCTTTGTGTATGTCCGCCTTGCCGCCCTCGGCTTCTATCCTGCTCACCAGCGTGGAGTGGGGGATGCCGAGGAGCCCCGCCAGCACGACACCGACCTGGTAGTAGGAATCGTCGGTCGCCATGGTGCCCGCGAAGATTATGTCGTAGGGGATATCCTTCATGGCGGCATAGAGCAGCTGAGCCGTCTTGTAGCCGTCGAGGTCTCCGAATTCCTCGGCCTTCACCCTTATGGCGTTGTCTGCGCCCTTGGCCAGGGCCACGCGAAGCGTGTCCTGCGAGTCCGGGGGCCCGACGGATAGCGCCGTAATGGTCCCGCCGTACTTCTCCTTGAAGAGCACGGCCTCCTCGAGAGCGTAAGTGTCAAACTCGTTCGTATCGAACGTGAGGTGCTCCCGGTCTATATTCTTACCCGAAGAATCGACCCGGACTTCGGCCTCCGCCGTCTGGGGCACCCTCTTCATCAAGACAATTATGTTCAACCTGATTCCCCCTCTCTCGGTGCGCTTCACCTTCGAAGGTATTGTCCACTGATGTCGTAGTTTCCCAATAGCAAACCAGTATAGTCTACGCCAACCCTCAAACGGGGTCAAGCTTGTTACGGCGGACATGGCGGGGTGCATGAGGCGGGGAGGAGGAGCCGGGAGTGCGCGGGCGACCCGCGGCCCGGTCCGGCAGTTTGATCTTGACAAATAGGAGTAACTCCTAAATAATGGGGCCACGCGGATTAGAGGAGTTCGCGCAGACAGAGTCGCAATTGCGGAAGGGGAGGTGACACATGAAGAAACACATACTTGGGGTATTCACGGTCCTGGCCGTCCTCTTTGTGATGGGCGTTCCCGCAGGACAGGCACCGGGCTCATCACCGCCGCTGGGGCTGCCGCCGGTCCCGGTTCCTGAAAACAACCCCCAGACTCCGGAGAAAGTGGCCCTCGGGGACAAGCTCTTTCATGACATGAGGTTCAGCTCGACCGGGGAGGTGAGCTGCGCCACCTGCCATGCCGCCGAGAAGGCGTTTACCGACAGTCCGCTTCGGACCTCGGAGGGCATCGACAAGCTAACGGGCACGCGAAACGCCCCGACCGTTCTCAACTCGGCCTATATGACGACCATGTTCTGGGATGGGCGCTCGCCCGACCTCGAGGACCAGTCCCAGCACCCGTTCGTCAATCCGGTCGAGATGGGTCTTGAGGACCACCAGCCGATTCTCGACATCGTCCGGTCGGACGCCGAGTACGCTGAAGCCTTCAGGGACATCTTCGGAAAGACCGGCGAGAAGATCACCATGACCGAGGTGATGATGGCCATCGCCGCCTTCGAACGCACGCTGATCGCGGGCGACTCGCGCTTCGACCGTTACAACTTCGCCGGTGAGGAGGACGCCCTTACGGCCCAGGAGAAGCGGGGATTCGACCTGTTCGTGAACCGGGGGCGTTGCGTGTCATGCCACCTGATCGAGGAGACGCAGGCCGTCTTCACCGACAACCGTTTTCACAACATAGGTATCGGGATAAACAGCATCCAGGAAGAAGTTCCCGCCATAGCAGGCGAGTTCCTCCGAGCGGACGCCACGTTGGCGGAAGTAGACGTCAAGGTCCTGACCAACCCGAAGACCTCCGAGCTCGGTCGATTCGTGGTGACGCGGGACTTCGACGGAATAGGGTCGTTCAAGACCCCCACGCTGCGCAACATAGCCCTCACCGGGCCCTACATGCACGACGGCAGCCTCGCGACGCTGCGCGAAGTGGTTATCCACTACAACAACGGCGGCGTGACCGAGAAGGGCGACCCCGTGAATGACTTTTTGAGCAGCGGCATACGCCCGCTCAACCTCGATGACGAGGAAATTGATGACCTGGTGGCCTATCTGGAATCGCTTACCAGCCCGGAGTTTGCCCACCTGGCCGAAGACGCGGGAAGCGGAAACTGAAGGAGGCGGCCATGAGCAGTCAAACACGACGTGACTTTCTCAAGACGGCGGGTGCGATCGCGGCTGCGAGCTGCCTGCCCATAACCACGGTGGAGCTGGCTTTCGCCGACACGCGGAAGAACTTCACTTTCGCCCACATATCCGACGCTCATATCCAGCAAATCAAAGGTACCGAGTTCGTGCGCAACTGGGACCGCGGACTTATCCGGGCGGTGGCCGAGGCCAACCTGCTCGAGCCCAAGCCCGATTTCGTGGTCTTCGGGGGTGACCTCGCCCAGCTGGGCAAGAAGTCGGAACTCGATCACGGCGCGGAAATGCTCTCCAAGCTCAACTACAAGACGCACTGCGTCCTGGGCGAGCACGACTACTACCTCGACCTGGGGGAGTACTGGTCGAAGCTGTTCGGCGATCACTACTACAGCTGGGACCACAAGGGCGTCCATTTCGTGGTGCTGAACAGCATTCTTACATATGACGACTGGACGTATGAACGCTGGCCCTCCGCCGAGCAGCGCATGCTGGAGATGGCCGGCCTGGACAATCCAAACGGTTCGCCTTTCATGGTGGGGAGCAAGCAGCGGGAATGGCTCGCGAAGGACCTTAAGAAAGTGAAGAAGGACACGCCGGTCATCGTCTTTTCCCACTCGCCTATCCAGAAGATCTACAAGGGGTGGAACTTCTGGACCGAGGACGCCGAAGAGGTTCAGGCCCTGCTCAAGCCCTTCGATGATGTCACGGTCATTTACGGGCACGTCCATCAGATTCAGTACAACCAGATCGGCAACATCAGCTTCAACGCGGTCATGGCTACGGCCTGGCCCTGGCCCTATCCGGAGAGCTATGCCCACGCGGATGTCAACTGGCCCAAGATGACCGTGCCCATGAACCGCGCAAACCCGTTCTTCGAGCGCGACGCCACGGGCTGGCAGAGGATCGATCTGGCCGGGGGGCGCGCGGATCTGCGCTACAATCTCTTCGACAACACCAATCGCACGGTGGCATACAATCATGACACCGGACGGCCCGAAGACAAGGCGTTTCAGAAGAAGGCGGACAGGGTTCCTCCGCAAACCCGTTACTAAAGGAGAGACTGATGCGTTATAAGATAGCCGGAATAGTAATAGTGGCGGTTGCCCTGGTGGTGATCGTCGGCCGGGTCGCAATCCGCGCTGATGAGTTCACCGATGAAGACTTGAAGCGCTGGGAAGCCGAGTACATGAGCGTCGTGGAGACGGGGCGCCAGCTGTGGGGGAGCGGCGACCTGGGCACCAATGGGGTCGCCTGCGGCCAGTGCCATCCAAACGCCGCCGACACCCATCCGGAGACGTATCCCAAGTTCCAGCAGCAGCTCGGCCGCGTCGTCACTCTCGGGGAAATGTTCAACTGGTGCCTGATGAACCCGCTGGAGGGTGAGCCTCTCGCACTAGACGATCCCCGGATGGTTGCGCTGCTAGCCTACGCCACCTACGAGCGCCGCGGCGTGCCCCTGGCTCCGGGCAGTCACTAATGATGAGCGCGGCCGGGCCGCGCAGAACCCATAACGCGCAGCCTCCCGGGCCGGGTAGGGTTGGGAGGCTGCCTGTATTTAAGCGCTTTGACGGACGATGCGAATTGGTTAGTAAGAAGATATGAGTATGAGAGATCGTGCGTCCAAGGCATCCTTCTGCGCCAGGTGCCGGGAAATGGGCCTCAAGGTGACACCGCAGCGGGAGGCCATCTATGAGGAACTCAGCAAGTCCGACAAGCACCCCACCGCGGAGCAGCTCCACGCCAGGGTGAGAAAGCGGTTGCCCAAGGTGTCGCTGGATACGGTGAACCGCACCCTGCTCACCTTCGCCGAGATCGGGCTGGCCGACATCGTCGAAGGAGACGGCAGCCCCCGCCGCTACGATCCGGACATGGATGCGCATCATCACGTTCACTGCGTCAAATGCGGCACCATTCTGGACTTCTGTAACTCCGAGTTCGACGCCCTCGAAGTCCCCTCCGACATCAGGCGCAGGTTCAAGGTGCTCAGCAAGAAGGTGGTCATCAGCGCAATCTGCCCCGGCTGCCGGTGCAAGTAGCCGGCGGCGCAACCCGCCTCTTTGGTGTTGTGTAGAAGGTCTTTTCATTGTATCTCTATAGGGTGGATTCAATGCAAGGAGAAAGCGTGAACAGCAAAGATACTTCCAAGAAGATAAGCAAAGAAACCTCGAACGAGATTTGCAGCAAGTGCCCCTCGCTCTGCTGCAAGAACCTCAGCATGATGATATACCGGCCGGAGACCAGGGCGGAAGTCGAAGACCTCAAGTGGCAGCTCCGCTTCGACACCGTCAAGGTCTACATCAGGAATCACAGGTGGTATCAGCTGGTCGAAGGCAAGTGCATGTATCTGGGTGACGACGACAGGTGCACCGAGTACGCCGGGCGTCCCAACAAGTGCCGCAGGCACAATCCGCCCGACTGCGAGTTCTTCGGCAAGTTCTACGACGTGATGATCGAGACTCCGGATGAGCTCGAGGCTTACCTCAACTCGAAGCGCAAGCGGAAGAAAGCTCCGAAGCCTCTCAAGCGAGCGGCCTAGCCGAGCTCCAGCTGTCAGTTCTTTCCGAAGCCACCCGGCCGCGGGAGCCACCTCCGAACCTGGCGGGTGTAGTCCGAATACTCCTGGCCGAAGCGCTCGGCCAACTGCACCTCCTCATAAGCCGAGATGCGGTCATAGAATATGAAGATGATTACCGACAGGATGAACGCCGCCACCGAGAGCGTCAGCACCACCAGCCCCAGGTAAAGGAGTATGGCCGAGAGATAGAGAGGGTGCCGCGTATGGGAGAAGATGCCCGACTTGATGACGCTGGGCGGCTCGCGGACCTCGCCGAAGACAACTCTGTGCGCCTTGACGGCGAGATAGAGTGACAGGCCCAGGAGCACCGCCGCTACCGGCCCTCTCACATATAGGGGCACACTGGCCGCAGGAAGTGTGGTCAGCCTGAGCACAAAGGAGTCGAGCCCCCACACGATGAAGAAAAGGACGGCGAAGATAATCTGCCCGAGGTCGCCCCAGGGGTGTTCCTCACAAAGGTCTTCACGATTCCCGGGTCCCGGCATGTTCAGCCTCCTTTCGAGATCTCTTGCCGATCGCAGTTACCACATAATATAACAGGGCTCCTGCCGATATCGCTACCCCCGCGTGGCCCGCGTAACCATAGCGCATGAAGAGCCTCGAATCGAGTATGACGTAAGGGCTGAGCCCAAACAGGAAGAAAGCGAATCCGAACGCTAACGCATCATACCTGGCCCTATGACGCCTGCCGGCCCCGGCGCGGAAGATGTAATAAGCCGCGCAGCCGATGACGCAGGCGGCGAAGAGGATTCTCGCTGCGGCTGTCCCCGCGGCGCGGCTCACATGCTGCACCATCGCCAGGTTTCCGAGCCGATGCGTAAGGAGGTTCACGAATGTCAGCAGGTAGGCCGCGTAGTTCGTAAGGAGATGCCCGGCTCCCGACCGGTAGGTGAAGCCGGTGGGTTCGCGGTCGGTCACGGCGCGAAAGACGGTTATGTATAGCACTGCCCAGACTATAGCCATGCTGCCCGCCGCAATATAGCGCCGCCACGCGCGCTTTTCGTCATAGAGCATTCCATAGGCCAGCAGTGTGGCCGGAAACACGATGGCGGTTTCCTTGCTGAGCAGGGCGAGCGCGAATGCGATAAGCGACAAAACGTAATAGCAGCTCCTGGCCCCCGTCCGCGCCGACATGAAGAGTCTGAGCGCGAGGAGGGTGAAGAATACCGAGAGCAGAGTCTGGACCTCGCAGGTATTGAGGACCACTTCCACGTGGGCAAAGCGGGAGGCGAAGAGAACGGGGGGGACAAGCGCCCACCATCCGGGCAGCAGCCTGAGACAGATGAGGTAGAGCAGGAAGGCGTTCATAAGGTACAGCGCTATGTTGATTCCGTGGTGAACTTCGATGCGGTTACCGAACAGGACACGCCCGGCGTAATAGTAGAGATTCGTCGTGAGCGGCCGGTAGAGGCCGGGCCAGAGGGGGCGCTCGGTGAAGCAGTCGCTGAGGGAGTGGACATTGGACGCGTTGTGTCTTATGAAGTCCATGTCCTCCCAGTGGGCGACGGCCAGGTTGTCCCGGACGCGGCTCCCGTGGACCAGGGTGAAGGCGAGCACGATGGCCAGCGCCGCCACCGGCAAGTGGTACTTGCGGAGGCTCCGGCGGGGGCGGAGGGGGAGCTCCCTGTTGCGCGAATGTCGCTCTGGTGCTGGCATATACGAGACTTACTACCACTTACCCGGCACCCTGTCAACCGGCTATAAAGGGTATTGACTTTCATGGCCAAATATGAGAAATAGAATAGGTTGTACAATTGTGTTGGTAACCCCATCCTGATTGTAACCAACGTTGAGGATAGGCTGGAGGTAGGATGAGTGTCAGCGTTGGCATGTCGGTTCCAAGTTACGAGGAGGTGTCATGTCGAAGTTAAAAGCGAAGTTGAAAGAGAAGATAGACGCTCACCGTCCCAGGACCACCAAGCTCCTCAAGGAGCACGGTGATCACAAGATCTCGGACGTGACCGTTGCCCAGGCCATCGGAGGCATCAGAGGCGTCAAGTGCCTGGTCACCGATATTTCATACCTGGACCCCGACGAGGGAATCCGTTTCCGCGGCAGGACGATACCGGAGACGCTTGAGGCCCTGCCCAAGGTCAAGGACGGCGAGATGCCCTATGTGGAGGGCTTCCTGTTCTACCTTCTGACGGGCGACATCCCGACAGAGGACGAGACCCAGGAGATGGTCGCAGAATTCAAGAAGCGCGCGAAGACTCCCGAGTACGTCTTTGACATGCTCAAGGCGCTTCCCAAGGACTCCCACCCGATGGCCATGTTCTCGGCTGCCATAGTCGCCATGCAGAAGGAGTCGGTTTACGTTAAGAAGTACAACGAAGGCATTAGCAAGATGGACTACTGGGAGGCTTACCTGGAAGACGCCCTGAACCTGTGGGCCCGGCTTCCCCAGATTGCGGCCTTCATCTATCGCTGGAAGTACAAAGACGGCAATATCATCGACCCCGATCCCAATCTCGATATGGGCGGCAACTTCGCCCATATGATGGGCATCGAGAAGCCGTACGACGATGTAGCCAGGCTCTACTTCATTCTTCACAGCGACCATGAGAGCGGCAACGTCAGCGCCCACACCGGCCATCTGGTCGCGAGCGCGCTGTCAGATATGTACTATTCGATTTCGGCCATGATCAACGGTCTGGCCGGTCCGCTCCACGGCCTTGCCAACGAGCAGGTGCTCCGCTGGATCCAGGGTGTGATGGACCAGATGGGCGGCAAGCTGCCCAGCGAGGAAGAGATGAAGAAGTTCGTGTGGGACACGCTGAACTCGGGCCAGGTAGTCCCGGGATACGGCCATGCCGTATTGAGGAAGACCGACCCGCGCTATGCGGCCCAGCGCGAATTCTGTCTCAAGTACCTGCCCGAGGATCCTATCTTCAAGTTCGTCGACATCCTGTACAAGGTTGTGCCGCCGATTCTTGAAGAGCAGGGCAAGGCCAAGAACCCGTGGCCCAATGTCGACGCCCAGTCGGGAGTCATACAGTGGTTCTACGGCCTGAGAGAGTACGAGTTCTACACGGTTCTCTTCGGCATCGGCCGTTCGCTCGGCGTGTGCGCGAACATCGTCTGGGACCGCGCTCTGGGTTATCCCATCGAGCGGCCCAAGTCGGTTACGACGGACATGCTCGAGAAGGAAGTGGGAATCAAGTAGTTTTCCGGTTCTGAATTTCGAAGTAGCGGGGGATACCTCACGGGTATCCCCCTTTTTCTTAGCTCCCGGCTACCGGGATTTGCAGAGAGGTTGGTGATGGTGAATCCTACAATTGAGAGCCTGCTCAGCCGCACGTCCATCCGGAGATACGCTGACGGGCCCGTCGAGAAGGAGATCCTCGAACTGCTCCTGCGGGCCGGAGTAAGAGCGCCCTCGGCAGGCAACCTTCAGAATTACTCGCTCATGGTCGTCGATGACCGGAACACACTCGAGAGGCTGGCGGAAGACGCGGGCGCTCCCTTCCTGGCCGGGGCTCCGATGTGCATTATCGGGCTCGTCGACCACTACCGCTTCAAGAGGCTCTGCGAGATCAACGACGCCCCCTTTGCCTTCGACACGGCCGACGCCGTATTCATCGGCATGTGGGACGCGATCGTAGCGCTCCATACAGTGTCGATCGCGGCGGAGAGCCTGGGGCTCGGCACCTGCTACATAGGTTTCATTCTGGAGACCGATAACAAGGAGCTTCTCGGCCTGCCCGATCACGTCTTCGCAGCCGGCATGATGGCCGTCGGCTATCCGGAGGCAAAGCCGGACCTGAGGACCAGGCTGCCCCTCGAGGCTGTGGTTCATAAGAACACTTACAGCGTGCCGACCGATGATGAGCTCAGGGCCCGGTATGAAGACTGGATGGCCAAGTGGGACTCCTTTTATGAGCGGCTTTCGGACGAGAAGAAGAAGCACTGGAACGAGGACCTTGGTGTCAATAACAATGCCCAGTACATAACCAGGACGGTTTACACCCCGGAACGCATGAGAGAGTGGGGGAGGCTGGTTCTTAAGAATATCAGAGGCGCGGGTTACGATATTTGACCGGCCCCCGGATCAGATTGCCACGTCCGAGCCTATCCCCCCCTGAAGGGCTCTGTCATAGACGACCTTCGCCGCGGCGGCGTCCTGTATTGCAAGACCGTTCGACTTGAATAGCGTGATTTCCTTGTCGTCCGCTCGGCCGGGTTTCTGGCCCGTGACCACTTCTCCGAGTTCGGCGTAGAAGTGCTTCTCGTCGAAGGCGCCCTCCTTCATTGGGATCATGATGTCGCCCGCCTCGTTTAAACAGGCCTCCCTGGAGTCGCCGACGAGCCTGGACCTCTTAACGGCCTCGGTGTCGAGTTCCCTGGCGCCGGGCGTGTGGCTGCCTATGCCGTTAATGTGCGTGCCTTCCCGGAGCTTGCCGCCGTCGAATACGGGAGTGGGTGATGAGGTTGCCGTGCATATGATGTCGGCGCCCAGCACTTCTTCGGGTGACACGGCCCTCGTGATCTTAAGATCGAGCTTGGGCTCCATCTCCGATATGAAAGCGTCAGCCGCCTCACCGGAGACATCGTATACTATTGCGCGCGCCAGCTCTCTCGCCACGGCGACGGCCCAGAGCTGCATCCTGGCTTGCACGCCGGCCCCGAAGATGCCGGCTACCTGGCCCCTGCCGGTTCGCGCAAGGTATTTGGTGGCAACGCCAGAGCCGGCGCCCGTGCGAACAGCCGTCAGGTAACCTCCGTCCATGACGCATACGACTTCACCCGTCTCCGGATTCTGGAGAAGAACCTTGCCGATGGTCGTCGGCATACTGAACCTTTGCGGGTTCTGCTTGTAGACGGTCACTACTTTGCAGGCCAGCGCTCCCATTTCCTTCAGATATGCCGGCATATAGAGGGCCAGCCCATCGGGAGGGGTTATGGCAATTCTGAGGGGCAGCACGGCGGTTCCGTTGGCCATTTCGGCGAAGGCCTTTTCCACGACGTCCATACAGGCCGGCATGTCTAGAACCGACATCACATCTTCACGCGTGAGCAAGAGCGGCATGGTTTTTCCTCCTTGGGTGAGGCCGTTGTTCTTATCGAGTTCAGCCGGCGAAGATTCTAACACCTCGCGCGCTGCCTGCACAACCATTTGTCGGGCTGTTCGCGACCGGCCGGTCCGGAAAGAAGATTACAGGGCCGCGATCTGTATGTATACTCATCCCATGAAACTCAGAGTACATCTCCTCCAGGAGCGAAACGGGGAGCTCTTAGAGAACCTCGGGAAGAACCTCGACAGCGATGTCACGCTCTCATGCGGCAAGGAGGTCCCCGACCCGGCTGACTATGACATCCTGGTATGCGGCGTACCCGACCGCGAGAGCATTGAGGCGAGCCCACGCCTCAAGTATCTCATCATCCCCTGGTCCGGGCTCCCGCGGAAGACGCGCGAACTCATGCGCGATTACCCCGGGATCTCCATACACAATATCCACCACAATGCCGTCCCGGTGGCCGAGATGGCTATCGCGCTCATGCTGGCCGCGGCCAAGGACCTCGTCCCGATCGACGCCTCCTTCAGGAGAAACGACTGGGGCAAGCGCTATGACACCCACACGATGGACCTGCTTAGAGGGAAGAGAGTTCTCGTCCTCGGCTACGGCGCAATAGGCAAAGAGATCGCGCGCAGATGTCTCGCTTTCGGCATGAGTGTCACAGGCGTGAGGAGGACGGCGCCTGAAGAGGGCGGGAGCGAGACTGCCGGCGGAGTCGACGTCTACCCGGTTTCGCGTCTCGC
>Ga0272444_10000592_pt1 | contig 38120 bp, 33 predicted proteins | sample SSMForm13_FD_201033 | JGI IMG/M metagenome (GOLD analysis project Ga0272444, IMG submission 201033) | Marine sediment archaeal communities from Little Sippewissett salt marsh, Falmouth, MA, United States - SSM-Form-13 | ecosystem: Environmental > Aquatic > Marine > Wetlands > Sediment ...
TTTCCAGACCAGTAAATGTACCAGAAAACTGTCACATACAATGGTCTCGTTTTAGGGGGTCACGTCACATTTACAATGATCGCCCAGAGTATAAAATGAAACTATGCAAATACTGATGCTAGTAAGTGATTCTGAGATGGCGGCAAATAGGCAAAAGGACTTTTTAGAAGTGATAATGACTGAACGATAATTATTGTTAAAATCGGAATTATTGTTAAAGAAAGTATGATTGAACGATGGCTGTAGATATACCAGACCCTCCGTGACACCCGAGCACGTCGGCTGCATACGCTTGTTAGACAGCGGTCGCGGCGTGAGCATCAGGCTAGTCCCCACGCCAGTATGCTCGGGGACGCGATGATGAACGCCGACTCCTCGTCCTCCACGCGGCGGAACTCCGCGTCCATTCGATCGAACTCCTCCTGCGACATCTCGCCCGACCGGACCAGAGTCAGCGCCGTCCCCTCGAACGTCAGGCGGTAGAGCCGCTTGACGAACGAACCCTCGTACTCCACCCCAGTTCGGGCCTGCGCCTTGACTTCTGTGCAGCCCGCGCCATGCAACAGACCCACGAGCTTCCGTCCTGCGAGCGAGTCCGAATATGCCTTGGCGAAGACACCCGGAAGCGCCTCGTACGCCCAACTCTCTGGGTAGCACCATACCACCTGCAGGTCGGGTTCGTAGAGGGCGACAGTGCCTCCCGGCTTGGTCACGCGGGCCATCTCGGCGATGACCTCACGGTGGTTCGGTAGATGGATGAACAGATACCGCGCGTGGGCTACGTCGAACGTGTCATCATCGAACGGCAACGCCGCTGCATCACCCTGCATGAATGAGACCTTGCCCGCGCCCTGCTCGCTCGAGCGAGCGATCTCGAGCAGCTCCGGGTCAAGATCCAACCCCACGCACTCGCCGTCAGGCCCTGCGGCCTCACACAACACCCGTGTTGCACCCCCAACGCCGCACCCGACATCCAGGCAGCGGCTGCCAGGCGCAAGGCCTATCTGCTTGACGAGTTCCTGAGTGCCACGATCGAGCACTCCACTGAGAAGCACTTGGCGCTCGCGATTGCTCTCGTCAATGGAATAGGGCAACTCAAATCCTCCATCTCAGACCGCTGTCTAACTACCGCTTATACTGATCCTGTTATCTGCACTATGGACGGCTGTGTTATCCGTATAACACTCAATGCCTTGCACACTCTAATTACCTCAATTCTAAGCAGTTGTCAACACAACTGGTCTCGTGGTGCGTGCTAAGCTGTTTCCGCTTAACTCCGGCCCGCACAGATCTCAAACTGAGCCTAGGGGGCCTCCCCCAACGGGACGACTTTCGCAACTTTCTGATGAGCGAGGAGTGCTTCAGTATGGGACAGGTGGCGGCCGGCCTTGTGAGCTGAGGCCGAGAGTCACGCCCACAAGAGAGACCCTCACGCATCACTTGCTCAAGAGCAGCGATAACCCCCATTCTATGGGGTGTACTGCTGGATAACATCAAGTAAGGGCCGGACAACACATTTTACTTGACTCCATCCAGCGATACACCCCATAATATAGGAGGTATAGCTCGACAGACTCAAGTGAGGTAACCCTATGGAAGTGACAGATTTCTTCCACGAATACCCTGTCTTCACATACGAGGAGTTCGTGGCGTTTATTGACAAGCAGAAGCGCCGCAGTGCAAGGGCCCGCCAGAAGGTTCTGAGCTGGCACGCAAAGAAAGGTAGGATCCTCAGGGTACGGCGTGGGCTCTACTGCACCGTGATGCCGGGTGTTGACCCGGCCAAGTGCCCGGTCGATCCACTACTGGTGGCAGCGAGACTTGCGAAGGATGCCATCCTCGGATACCACACCGCTCTGGAGTTTCACGGGAAAGCCCATTCCTTGCATCAACGGTTCACCTACCTCACGGCCAGCAGGTCTAATCGACACTTCAGGTTCAGATCCTTCATCTTTCGCGCTGTGCTGTTTCCGAAAAGTCTGCGGGATAACCACAGCGAAGACTTCGCCGTTGAATGTGCTGATCGCTCGGGTGTGAGAGTGAGGGTGACGTCACTGGAGCGGACCATGGTCGATATGCTGGACCGGCCTGACCTCGGGGGGGGATGGGAAGAGATCTGGCGCTCGCTGGGGTCCGTCGAGTACTTCGACTTGGACCAGGTCATTGATTACACTCTGTTGCTCAGCAACTCGACGACAACGGCTAAGGTCGGTTTCTTTCTGGACCAGCACCGTGAAGCTCTCATGGTTGAGGAGGCGCATCTTCGGCAACTTCGCGAAAGACGACCGCGAAAACCTCATTATATGGGGAGGCGTACGGCCAAGAATGGTCGTCTTGTGGCCGAGTGGAACCTCGTTGTTCCGCGCAAAATCCTTGAGCGCTCCTGGGAAAGGACGCTGTGAAAATATCCAGAGAGCAACTGCTGACCGATGCGGCGAACAGTGGGTTCCGCCCGGAGATTCTCGAGAAAGTCGCTCTTCTGCTCCGCTTGCTCGAGGGTTTCCAAGCCCACCCCTTCCTGAAAGGCCGTCTGGTGTTAAAGGGCGGGACAGCCCTCAATCTCTTCGAATTCAATATCCCACGGCTGTCTATAGACATTGACCTGAATTACATAGGAGCGATCGAACTTGAGAAGATGCAGGTCGAGCGACCCGATATCGAGAGGGCGATTAAGGCGGTCTGTGAGCGAGAGGGCCTATCTGTTCGCCGCTTGCCGAGCGATCATGCTGGTGGGAAGTGGAGGCTGACTTACCGGGGTGTCATTGTGGAGACGGGCATACTGGCTGTTGATGTGAACTTCATGTTCAGGATACCGCTATGGCCGCCGGCAATTAGAGACTCGTATCCAGTCGGGTCTCTTAGTGCATCAGGAATCAGGGTGGTGGATATTCACGAGCTCGCAGCGGGCAAGCTCGTGGCCTTGCTCGCCCGACACAGCGCCAGGGATCTTTTTGATGCTCACCAGCTACTCCGCGAGGCCAATCTCGAGAGCGGGTATCTCCGGGTGGGCTTTGTGGCCTACGGTGGCATGAATCGCAGGGATTGGCGAGAAGCCTCTCTGGACGATGTGGCATTCGAGGCCCGCGATATTCGGAACCAGCTGGTGCCTCTACTTCGATCCGGCTCGCTTCGCGGAGTTCAGGACGTGGAGGCGTGGGCAGAGCGACTGGTAGAGGAAACGCGTCAAGCCCTGGGCGCGGTACTACCCTTGTCGGGACCTGAGATGGAATTTCTTGACCGACTGAACGGCGCCGGAGAGATCGCCTCCTCTCTACTCACATCTGATCAGGACCTCGCCGATCGAATTGCCCGCCACCCCCTGATCAAATGGAAGGCGCAGAATGTCAGGGATCACAAGCGGGGAAGATGACAGTCCTCGAAGTTTGGGATCACTGCATTGGACATGGACGTCGGCACATGGGGGTCCATCTTCTCCCGAATGACGATTGCGATGATGTTTTCCTATCAGCTCCTTCATCGGCATCATCAACGGCGACTAATGGGACAACGAAGAGGATGACGAGGACATCATCGTCGTCATGATGGTTATGGATATGACGTGACCCCCTAAAACGAGACCATTGTATGTGACAGTTTTCTGGTACATTTACTGGTCTGGAAAGGGGGCAGTTTTGTGGGCAAGAAGATAGCTGTAGAGAAGGCTATCCGGATCCTCCGGGAAGTTGAGGTTCTTCAGAGCCAGGGCAGCACGGCAGGGGATGCCTGCCGGAAGTTGGGTATCTCCGAGCACACGTACTACCGCTGGAAGAAGGAGTACGGTCGGCTTCACGTGGATCAGGCTCGGCGTCTTAAGGAGCTGGAACGGGAGAACGGTCGGCTTAAGAAGTTAGTCGCGGATATCTCTCTGGACAACGCGATCTTGAGGGAGGCGGCCTCGGGAAACTCCTGAGCCCGGCGAAGCGGAGACGGATGGTAGTGCGCGTTAAGGATAAATTGGGAGTCTCTGAGCGCCGGGCATGCCGGGTACTGGATCAGGCACGCAGTACTCAGCGTCGTAGGCCGAAGGTACGAGATGATGAGGACGCCTTGACTGGGAGGATCTTGGAGTTAGCCACCTGTTATGGCTGTTACGGGTACAGGCGTATAACGGCGCTTCTCAAGAGAGAGGGCTGGCGAGTGAATCACAAGCGAGTTGAGCGGATCTGGCGGCGTGAGGGGCTCAAGGTGCCCCGGAAGCAGCCCAAGCGGGGCCGTCTGTGGCTTGCCGATGGTTCCTGCATCCGGCTCAGGCCGACGCATATGGACCATGTATGGAGTTATGACTTCGTTCACGATCGCACGAGTGATGGACGCGGCATACGGGTCATGACGCTGATCGATGAGTACACCCGAGAGTGTCTTGCGTTGAGAGCAGGCAGGAGTCTGAGATCGGGGGACGTCCTGGAGGTGCTGGATGACCTTTTCATAAGGCGAGGCGTACCTGAGCATATACGTTCGGACAATGGCGCGGAGTTCACAGCGGAGGTGGTGCGGAGTTGGCTGGGGACTTTGAAGGTGAAACCGCTTTACATCGAGCCCGGGAGTCCCTGGGAGAACGGATACGTGGAGAGCTTCAACGGGAAACTCCGTGATGAACTCTTAAACGGCGAGCTCTTCGATACGCTCTGGGAGGCACAGGTCCTTCTCGAGCAGTGGAGGCGGGAGTACAATGCGGTCAGGCCACACAGCGCGCTTCGGTATCGGCCGCCGGCGCCTGAAGCCTGGACTCGGGCCGTGGCCAGGACCTTAACCGGGGCTCTTCGACCATATCAAGTGCTTGAGAATCTGTATCAAGGTGTGGTACCACTATAGGGGGCACGTCAATCTGATTACCTGAACCCCAGGCAGTTGTCAACACGACTGTTCGTATGCTGCATGTTAGGCTGTTTCCGCTTAACTCCACACTAAGTGACTTCACATCGAGGCCGTGGGCTCTCACTGACAGGTTCCGAACGCTTCCCCAAACAGTACGACTTTCGCAACTTCCTGATGAGTCGGGAATGTCTCGAATTAGGGGAACTCGTAGCCAACATGTCATAGTGCGGAGGGCTTCAGGCCTCTGACATGACCACCAGGTTGTTGAAATGGGTGATTATCTGTGGTAAACTCCATTCTGTACTGATAGATGCTGCGGTGTGCACAGTGATGTAGGACGGTGCATGACGGTTAAGATGTTGCCTCACTCGGCGTGAAAGTGCTCTACCTTTATGGGGGGCAGGTCATACTGGACTAGCGTTTCTTCACTGAAATGGAGGTGACACAAGATGGATAGGATAACGACTTTAGCGTTGCTCATCGGGCTCGGCCTAATTGTGGCTGCGGTCTCGGCGTCAGCACAGTGCATCGAGGTCACGCCCGCAGGTAAGGACTACGGCGATGTGAAGGTCGGCACCGGTGAGTCTCAGATCTTCACTATCGAGAGCTGTGAGAGTACAGACCTCACCGTGTTTTATGTTGGCATCATGGAGGGTGCCTTCGAAGCCTATACGGTGGGCTCCGTGCCAGCTGTACCTTTTCAGCTTCATGGTGGCGAAACACTGGAGGTCGAGGTAGCTTTTACTCCACCAGACCTTGGAGTTCATGAAGCCTCTTTCTGCATCATACATGACGCCCCTGGAGGCGAGACCTGCGTTGACCTGTTCGGCGTGGGCGTCAGGAGATGGAAGTGCTCGGCAGCCAAGATGGCACCGTAGGGAGCTAGGAATTCGGTGACAGTTAACTGATTTAGGCAGCACTCCGTCAGGGGCAGGGCTGATTTCGGCAGGCTTGAAGAACCTTCAGACTGTCACCGGATTAGTACTCTGTTTCTACCGCTTCATGTGGAACGGCAAGAGCAAGGCCCGCAAGTTGGTACTCCTAGACTAGCTCCGGCATTCCCAACGATTTCACGCTCGCTGACATGTTCCGCACACCTCCCCGAACGGGACTCGAACTCACAGACCTCATATAAAAGAAGGGCGCGCCGTCTGCCCCGCAAACGCGGGCCAGTGGCGCGCCTGTAAAACGCGCAGTCTATTCTCTTAGCGTTGTATCACGACTTTCTCTGTAAGGGTCCGCGTCTCTGCTCTGAACACCACGAAGTAGGTGCCCGGGGACACGCTGCAACCGCTCTGGTTCTCACCCTGCCACTGCAAGCGCTCGATACCCTCGTCGACGCGACCGCGGAAGAGCGTCTTTACGAGCTCGCCCCTCACGGTGTAAACACTCAGCTCTACATCCTGGGCCGTGGGGCTTGCGAACTCCACGGTTAGGCCCGCGGTCATCGGATTGGGACTCAGCGCCAGCCTGAAGTCAGATACCGGGACATCGTCCACTCCGGCCGTGGTTCTTATGAAGAGAAGCCCGCTGTAAACGGATTGCACTTCGCCAACGGCGTCAATACACGTGACTTTCAGCATGCCTTCGTCCGTATCGATCTCGGGCACGAGCCAGTCGCACTCCCGATCATCGATGAGTCCGAGCACTATCTGCCAGGTGGCGCCAGCGTCCGTCGAGAACAGGAGGCTGTAGGGATAAGCCGATCCGCAGTCAAAGTCTTCCCAGGTGATATGGTAGATGCTCCCACCCTCGAGCGCGGGTTCCTCCGCCACATGTATTTCCGGAACGTAGACTTCGACATCGGTGCTTGCGCGAACCTCATGGCCGCCGATGAAGCACGTGATGCCGACGGTAGCCGGCCCGGTCTCATCGAAAGCCTCTTCGACGTCGCCCTGCTGGAACACCGCTCTCACCTCGAGAGCACCATCGTCGTCATGGTCGGCAACAGAGAGCGAGCCCGGGATGCACTTGGCCATGCCCTCCATATACACGCATGCCGCATCCACCGAGTACGGGTCAAGGCCCTCGGGGACCTCGACCACCGCGCTTATCCGCACTCCGGGTATTCCCTTGTGGATCCGCGGCGGCTCCACCACGGCGGTGGTCATCAGCGCCTCGTCATTCGAATACCTGAGGCTGAAGGCCAGCGTGTGGGCGCGGCTTATTATGCGGCCCGCCAGGTTGGTGCCCGGAGTAGCGGGGTTATATGTGTGGGGTATTTCAGGCGTGTGTCGTACAACCCCCTCCATATCAGCGAGGTGGGCCTCGGCGACCAGCGGCATACCCTTACAATATGCGTCCTCCGCCGCGTCGAGAGCGGCGAGGATCTCATTCAGCGCGCCCTCGGGAATCGAGTCCTGGCCGGCTTCGATATGTCCCCTGAGGTAATCGAACTTAAGATGCACTACATCCGCCGGCAGCCTGTTGTCCTCGGCTATCGCGAACCAGGAGAACTCGTCGTCCTCTGACCGGGTGCGTCCCGAGATTCTGAGCATCTCGATTTCCTCGTAGTATTCGACCGTTGCGTCGCGCCACAACCCACAGGGACCCGACGGTCGGGTGAAGACGCGAATCTTCTCGGGCGGTACGCCCGGCGGTATGGCCGAGTCGATGACCGCCACCTCGACCACGAAGTCGAAGAACGCATTGGTATTCACCTCGTAAAACTCGGGGAAGAGCTGCACGCTCGGCGGCGCGGGACACGGGTCCTCCTCCGTCTTTTCGTCCACATACAGCAATCCTGAATCTATGACCGATTCGAAGGTGAACTCGAGCTCGCCCGGAATGCCGACCGCAACACTGTCGCCTTCGGGAATGACGATGCCGCTGTCGGCCAACGCGAATATGCTTATGCTGTCTTCGCTTCCCCCGAGAAAGAGAAGGCCGTCGTGGAAAGTGGCCGAGTGCAAACTGGGGCTGCAGAAGCCGCTCATGCCGTCATCGAGCATATGAACTTCAACGAGGTCCGCCTGGGTGGTCATCTCATAGATAACGCCGTCATCGATGGCGGTAGCGAACAGATTGCCACCGTAACCGGCGAGGCCCGTAGGTATCCCTATCCCGGGAAGAGGGTATTCATCCTGCACGTCGCCGGAGGTCCCGACCACAACCAGCCGGCCGCAAAGGGCATCCAGGGCGTAGAGCGCCTCCTGCCCGGCGAACTCGAGGCCGCTGGGAACGAGGAGCTCCTCCGGGTCGAAGCAGGTCTCGACCTGGACCGCGTCGTCACCGACCCAGGTGAAGGCGATGAATCTGCCACCGAGGTCGCCGACCCAGTATTGCTCGCCGTATCCGTCATAAGCAGCCGATATGAGCCGCGGACTGAATCCGGGGCATGGGAGCATATCGGATGTGAAACGCGCGCTTTTCAGGACTTCGCCTGTCTCCGGGGATACGAGATAGACGCAGGTGGAGCCGATGTGGCTCGTAGCCACGAGCAGGTTCTCGCCGTCGCTTCCCAGACCCGTGACATAGCTCAGCCAGCCGTATTCGCCCGGGGCGGGTATCTTGCCCACGAGGTCGAAGTCCGCATGGACCGCGCTCGTAATCAGAAGACAAAGGCATGCCAGTAAAACGATAGAATGCGACAACATCGACTTCATATCTTTGCCCCTTTCGCAGCTCAAGCACAGGCAATAGGGTTACAGAACCCCATCTACCTGCACTAAGGTAATGAAACGAGTTACTTACACTGTGCATCAATTGTATCACGGGAAGGGGATCTAATTCAAGCCAAATCGGGCCCTATATTGGGCAGCTTCGGCCGCCCGCCCGGAAGCCTCGAGACCGGCCACGAACTCCGAGGCGCGCCTGGGGATGTCCCGGGACCGCAGGAAGTACCTTCTCAGTCTCGGAGGGCAATTCTCGAGCGTCTCTCCTGCCTCATCGAGGGCCCTTCTATAGTACTCACTGCTTGCAGCCGCGTCCCCCAGTGCCTTCTTCAGGTCCCCGCAGAGCAGTAAATAGTCGATTTGGGTAATTCCGAGCCCCTCCGAGCGTGAAACCGCCTGCTCGGCGTGACCCAGCGCCTCGGCCAGCTCGCCCGCTGTGGAGGCCAGCACGGCCATCACCCGGAGGCACTCACACTCGGTATCCATGAAGCCGTACTGGCGGGTCTCGGCCAGGACACCCTCAGCCATTTCGCGGGCGCGCGCGGCATCGCCGCGCCCGTTCTCGGCTTCCGCCGTCAAGAGGGCCACCTCCAGGCGCACCTTGGTGTGGCCCTTCCCGGGGCCTTTCAGCACACAGTCGACCTCGGACACAGCTCTGGCCTCATCGCCATCCACCAAGTACTTCTTCCCCTTTTCCAGCCTGATAAGACACTTGGTCTCAGCCCCCATAGCCTCGTCCTCGAATCCGATCAGCTTCGCAAGGGCCGAGTCGCGGCCGGCCTTGTAACCCATGGTGGCGAAGAGGCATGCCTTGCCGATCTGGGAGCCGGCAGCCACCTCAACCTCCTCGGTCTCAAGCGCAAGGTCATAGCACCTGTCATAGCTCTCAAGCGCCCGGCCATAGTCAGCCGTCCTGCAGTATATGTCCCCCAGCCCGCCCAGCGTAACCGCGACCGAAGGCTTCTCCCCCATCTCCTCCTGGATAACCAGAGCCAGGTTGAAATAGTGCTCCGCGCTGTCCATCAAGCCCCTGGAGAGATAGTAGCCACCGTAGGTCTGATAGTCCCGGGCGACGAGCCTCTCGTTTTCTATATTCCTATCGATAGCCAGGGACTTCTCGATATTGATTCTCGCGCGCTCATGGAGACCCTGGTTTACGAGGATCTCGGCGATGTTCCGCAGGCTCATGGCCTCGCCCTGCTCGTCCCCTATCTCGACGCGGAGCGCGAGCGCGAGTGAGTCCATCTCGGCGGCCTTGTTATAGTCGCCCATGAGGGCGTAGATATTGCCCATGTCGGAAAGCGAAGAGGCCATGAGATGTTTCGACCCGATCTCTTCCCTGATTTCATAGCTCCTCTCGAAATGGAACAGGGCCTCGTCATACCTGCCGTAGGACTGGTAAACCTGCCCGATCTTGTTGAGCGTGTGCGCGATGCCGCCCTGGTCGCCGATTTCCCTTCGGATCTCGAGCGACCTGTTGAGTACCTCGAGAGCGCGGTCGATGTCGCCGGCCGTCTGGTAGATGAGACCCAGGTTACCGAGACTCACCGCGATGCCGCGCCGGTCTCCGAGCTCTTCCTTGATGGCAATAGAGGCCTCCAGGTACTCTATGGCCAGGTCGATCTCGTTCTTGCGCCGGTGGGCAACCGCCATGGCGTTCAAGACTCGCGCCTCGCCCTCGCGGTTGCCTATGTCCTGGTAGTAGGTGAGAGCCTGGTCGAACTCCGCGAGCGCCGCGTCGAGTTCGCTTTGATAGACCAGTACGCGGCCGAGCTCATACCTTACCGAACCCGCCTTGGGGTCTATCTCGAGCGCCTTTCTCAGGTTCGTGGCGGCCAGGTCCCACTCGCTGACCTCCGTGTAAACAAGCGCGAGCTTGTAGTAGCCCTCGGGGTCGTCCGGGAACTCCGCGATGAAATCGGTGTAGGACTCGACGGCCTGCTCGGTGTTATACGTAACTGCTGCCTGCGTGGCGAGTATGTAAGTCCTGTCGCTGGGGGGAACGCGGTCCATGTTCTTCACGAGCTTCTCCACGGCGGTCGCCGCCAGTTCCTCGGCCCGCTCGTCATAGCCGAGGTTCATGTAGGATTCGGCCGCGCGCGCGTAAGCTATCGCGAAGTCGTCATCATCCTCTATGGCCGCTTCGAACGCCTCGGCGGCTTCCAGGTAGGCGCCGCTGAAAGCGAGATCGAGGCCCTTGCTGTAATTGGAGGCCGCGCCTATGGACTTGGTTCGCTGCACGCCGACATCCTGGTCGAGGTCCTCGTCGATGTCGGTCTGGCTGAGGTTGAAGATCTGCTTGGTTCTCCGCGTCAGGTTATCGATCATGGCGAGCAGCTCTTCCTCGGTGCCGTCCACCGACCGAGAGCCGACCATCTCCTGGCTGTTAACATCTTCGATCTTGAGCGTGATCCTGATCTGGTCGCCGATCTTGACGAAACTCCCCGTGGCCACGGCGTCGAGGTCGGTGGCCCTGCCGATCTGGGCCATGACTTCGCCGACGTCGTAACCGCCGGGGTCGCCGCCGATATCACTCACCACATGCCTGAGCCGGTCGGTGCTCATGACCCTGAAGAACTTGGATTGGGCGAGATCCGCCGTGAGGTTCTCGGGAATACCCGATGAGAGCCAGCCGAGCCGGTCATCCCCGGTGAGGTTTTCAAAAGGGAGAACCGCTATGAATGTCCGCTGCTGCTCGAAGGAGAGCTGCGGCCGGAGAATGAAGAAGAAGATGGCCACCAGCACCGCAGCGGCCCCCCCGACGGCCAGGAGCAGGTTCCTGCCGCGCAGGCGGAGCTTCCGCTTGACATGCGCGTGCTCGATGTCGGTCAGGATCGCGTCCGCCGTGGCGTACCTGTCGTCGGCATTGCGTTCGAGCGTCCTCATGACGAGCCTGTCCACCCAGGCCGGCACGTCCGGGTTGGTGTGGGACGGCGGGTCGGCGATTTCCCTCAGCCTCAACATGAGAGTCGTGATGATACTATCGGCCTTGAAGGGCACATGGCCCGTGAGCATCTCGTAGAGGACGAGGCCGAAAGAGTACAGGTCGCTCCGCCCGTCGACGTCCCGGCCCTCCGCCTGCTCGGGCGACATGTAATCGGGCGTGCCCACTATCTGCCCCGTCATAGTAATACCGCCGGCGTCCATGCTCTTGGCTATGCCGAAGTCGGTTACGCAGGCATTGCCGTCGGCGTCGATGAGAATGTTGTGCGGCTTGAGGTCGCGGTGGACGACGCCCACGTCATGCGCGCTCTTTAAGGCCTCGAGGACCTGCACGGCGATCTCCAGGGCCTCGTAGACAGGCATCTTGCCCCTCTCGGTGATTATGGCCTTGAGGTCCTTGCCCTCGATATAGGGCATGGATATGAACTTGAAGCCGTCGGCCTCGGCTATGTCGAAGATGCGGAGAACGTTCTTGTGGGTCACCTTGCGGGCGAGGATGATCTCGTCCTTGAAGCGGGCGATTACGGTCTCGTCCAGCGCGAGATCCGGCTTTATGACTTTGATGGCGACGACGCGGTCGATCTGGCGGTCACGGGCCTTGTACACCCATCCCATCCCGCCCTTGCCGATAACGCCCAGGATCTCGTACCTGTTCCCGAGCAGCATTCCCGTCGTGAAGGCCTCTTCGTCGCCCGCAGCTCCCGCAGGCTTCCCGGGAACGGTCTCGCCGGAAAAATCGGTGAGCCTGGTCATGTCGGTTTCGGAAAGTGTCAGGCCGCAGTGGGGACACTGATCATCCTCGTGAACCGGCCCACCGCATTTTGGACACTTCTCCGGGCTCTTCCCTGGCAGGGTTTCATCTGCCACGGGTACAGACCTCCTCTGCAAAGTGGCGCGGCCTGACCCGCCAAGCTACGCGCCCTTTATAAATGCCTCGCGGCTATCACTGGTGATCTCGTAAACTTTTTTGAGAACGGCGGCCGTCTCGGGGCCCGGCTCCACGCCTCTGCGCCGCATGGCCCGCACGGCCGTCTCGAGCGCCCTTGCCGGGTTGTATTCCTCGAAGCCCGCGCCGCCTCCCCATGTGAAGGATGGGATGAACTTGGGAGGATAGCCCGCCCCGAATATGTTGCAGCAGGCGCCGGCCACGGTCCCGGTGTTGAACGTAGTGCCGATGCCGCACTTGGAATGGTCGCCCATGTAAAGCCCCACGAACATCTCGCCCGTGTCGACGGTCTCATCATGCACGCGGACCTTGACGGTGGAGTAGTTGTTCTTAAGGTCGCTCGTATCCGTCCCGGCCCCGAGGTTCACCCACTCGCCCAGGTAGGAATGGCCGACGAAGCCGTCATGCTGTTTGTTGGAATAGCCGTGGACGATCGTCTCGGCGACCTCGCCGCCTATCTTGCAAGCCGGACCGATCGAGGTCTCGCCGTAGATCCTGGCACCCATTTTTATGACGGTGCGCTCGCCTACGGAGAGCGGTCCCATGAGCGACGAGTTGGCCATAATGGTCGCGCCGTCGGCGATATGTATGGGCCCCCCGGAGGCGTCCAGGACGACGCCGGGCGAGAGATTCACGTCCTTGCCGATCGAAATCAGCGCCTCGTTGACCAGCCGGACACCGTCCGGCACGTCGATCGCAATTCCCGAGAGCCCGAGAAGGCTCCAGTCGCTTTCGATCTGGGCACCGTTGGAACTAACAAGGTCCCACGGGTGGCCGATGACGGAGGCCTCGATTTCCCGGACAGGAAGATCCGAGAAGAGGCCGGTATCCAGCGGTGCGCCGATCGCGCCCTCCAGCCGCCCGGCATACTCGCTTCCGACAACCGCCGCCACGACTGCGCCGCCCGCCACGTATGAGGCATGCGCGCTCCGGTCGATGGCGCCGGCGATATCAGGGCTGAGAAGCGTCCGGCCGTTCACGAGGAGAACCGCGCCTTCCTCCTTGAAGAGGCCGCCGTAGGAAGTCACGGCCCCCTCAGTAAGAGGCGCCAGGTAGTCCCTCACATGGTAGCGGGGAGCGGCGCCAAACGCCAGTCCCGCCTTGCGGGCCAGGCTGAGTATGCCGCATCTTAAGTCGAAGACGGGCCTGGTGAGCGAAATCGGATAGAGGTCGGCTACATGCTGGTCTTCAAAGACAATTACAGGGCCCGCCACTACACCCTCCTCAAAAAGGTAATTAGCTTCCTGGTAGTTACTTTAGACTCTCATTTTTCGGCGGTCAACATGAAACCTTGAGCGGTGTGATATCATCAAAAGGAAAATGACAGGGGTGTTTGTGATGCCAATACGTGAATACGAATGCAAAGATTGCCAACTTAAGTTCGAAACTATCGAACTCGGCAGCGAAACGGATAAGGTAACTTGCCCGCGATGCAACTCTGAGAACCTGGAAAAGAAGTTCTCCCTGTTCTCGAGCGGCGCCAGTGACGGAGCGTCCTGCAGTACCAGCAGGGGCTTCGCCAGGGGATTCGGCTGAGGCTAAGCGGAGGCGGCAGTCTACCGCCTACTTCTCCACCCAATCACCATGCGACGGCACCGGCGCCTTCACGCCCTTCTGCTTTCGCACGAGGTTCCGGAAATAGGGCCCGAGCATCCTGAACTGCTCCGGCGTGGGGAAAAGGATGCTGTTGGTCTTGAAATTGAAGACTCCCGAGCGCCCTTCTCCCCGGGGCCCGTAACCCGCGGCGATTCCATGCCAGTCGCCTTCGTGCTTGAAGAGAGCGAGGACGACCAGCCAGGTATCGTCGAGACGGCCGCCCAGTAACTTATCTACCCAGGCGTCTATATCCACTACCACCCAGCCACTGTAGGTAGCGAAGACGTGGATTTGCTTCAGCGTCACCAGCGTGTTATCGGCAGCGCGGATCGACTTGCCGGGCAGGTAGTACTCGTAAAAACTCACGACGGTGTCGGCAATGACCGAACCGGGATGATAGCCGAGAATGCTGTAGGGAACCGGGGTTTTGAGCCCTTCGAGAAAGGAAATAGAGACTACGCCTGGCTCGCCTCCCGCCCCGCGCCGGCGTTCGATTCCGGAGATGAGCTCGAACGGCACTTGCGTCTTGCCCGAGAAGTCACCCAGGGCTTTACCGATGTCCTCACTTCGGAGGATTCCATAGGCATCGGCTTCGGCGAGCCCGATCAGGTAGGCGAAGAAATGGTCCTTGACGACCTCTTCCGGCAGGACAATGTCCGACGCCGGGGGCAGGGCTTCGGGCGGCTGCCCCGAGAGCACAGGCGCCGGCGAGAGGACGCCGGCCACACCCAAAACGACAATGAATATGACCGCGGCTGAGATTTTGTTCCCGGATTTCAACTTCTGCAAACCTTACCCCCGCCCAATTATGCCTTGACAATGTTCATGACGACAAGCCTAATATAAATTAAGGCCTTAGAGAGGGTGAAATGAAGAAAACAATGTTGTTCGCCGTGTTTGCGATTGCCGTGGCAGCCATCATAATCGCCGCCGAGGAAAGCGCGAAGCAAGAGGATAAACCAGCTCCCACCTATGTCGGGGAGCGAAGGTGCAAGGTCTGTCATCTCGCCACTTTCAAGGCATGGGAAAAGACCACGCACGCGCACGCCTTCGACACCCTCAAGGAAGAAGAGCGCAAGAACCCCATATGCATCGCATGCCATACCACAGGTTACGGTGCCGGCGGATATGAGAACAGCGAAACGGTCGTTGACCTTACCGATGTCCAATGCGAATCCTGCCACGGACCCGGCTCGCTTTACTCCCGGTCGTCGGTGATGCGCGAACGCAAGCGCTCCGAGGAACTCGGACTGGTGAGAATCGGACCTGAGACCTGCACCCGCTGCCACAATGAAAACAGCCCCACCTTCCGCGTTTTCGACTACAACGAATTCATCAAGACGGGCACCCACTAGGCGCCGATCGGATCAGCCAAACGGGGTCAGGTCGAACGGGGTCAGGTCTGGAAATGCACAATCACATTCAGCCTGCAATTTGGTGATGTCGAGCCTCGAAGTGCACAATAATCGCAACAAGGCACTATCACGTCCAGCCCGGCTTGTGGTGGTGTCGAGTCACACCGTGCGGCCGGCTTCATGATGGATTCGATGGGACTTAAAGGGAGGGGGTGCGGCGCTGCTGTTTGAGAGAAGGGAAACAGCGCCGCACGAAACCGATCTTAAACAGCGTAGTGCTCGCCCTGTCTATTTCTTAAGCTTCTCCAATTCCCTGCGAAGCTCTTGCATTTCCTTCTGGAGGTCCTCCATCTCTTCCTCGAGCTCTTCGAGCTCATAGAGGCCTTCTATCTTGTGGAGTCCTTCGAGTTCCAGGAGACCTTCGAATTCCTCCAGATCATCAAGATCCTCAAGATCGTCTATTAGAATCTTATGGGTCCGGACACCGGGGCCGCCGGAATGCGGTTTGCGTGAATACATTCCGGTCCCGCCCGGAAGGTCTATTATCTCGACTTCGCCGTCGTCACCCTTGATGACTATCCGGCCGCCTGTACCCTTCTTCCCGCAGCCCGGCCGCATGAAGCCCTGCATGAAGTTGCCCATGGGAGATTCCATCTGGCCGATCTCGACCTCGACAGTCTTTTTTCTGCCCTTCCTCTTCACCACAAGCGCTACGTCCTCTCCGGGGTCGGCCTCGGCGACGTACTTCCGGAACTTGTCCGTGCTCTTCACAGTCTTGCCGTCGAACTCGAGAACAACGTCACCGGCGAGAAGGCCGGCGTCTTCGGCCGGGCTGTCTTCCAGGACTTCGGTGATGAGGACACCCCCGCCATCTTTGACCTTGAAGTACTCGCCCAGATCGTCATTGAGATCAATAATCTTCACGCCGAGGTAGCCGCGCTCAACATCCCAGGTCTGCACCCACTGATTCGCGTGCTCGCCCAGTTTCTCCAGATGACTCACGTCGGGTATCCGGATTCGCTTGATCTGGCGCTCCACGTCGCTCTCGCCCAGCTCGACCTCGAAAGTCTTGCGCCGCCCGTCTCTCAAGACCTCGAGCTTGACCCTGTCTCCGGGCGAACGGTCCTTTATGGCGCCTACCAGGAACTTGACCGACGTGACTTCCTCGCCGTCGAGCGCGGTCACGACGTCCCCGTCTTCGAGGCCCGCTTTATCGGCCGGGCTGTCGTCGACGACTTCGGCGATGAGCACGCCGTCGGCGTCCTCATCCATGTCCATCGCCTCTTTGAGGTCATCATTCAGCGCCTGCAGTTGTACTCCCAGCCAGGCCGTCTCGTCCGAGGTCTTATTGGCAGCCAGCGATGCGCCGGCAAACGCCAGGACGAAAAGAGACAGGCTGAGCCAGACGGCAACTGCCTTTGTGTTAAACTGTGTTTTCATCCTCTCCCACTCCTCTCACAGGGGTTCAAATGCCTTCATACACTTCTAACCCGCCATGTTATCGGGGGTTCCCTCTTTCTGCCCTTTCCGGCGGGTTTTTATTCGCCGGCGCAGGGTCCGGCCCGGACCCTGTCCTCCCCATTGTCCGGCATTCGGCCCGGCCCTTCAAGACGATTCCGTCAAACATCTACCTCCGGCATTGCATACCGGGGAAGTTGGCGGTAGAATCAGCCGGAACAACTCTAAGGAGGAGGCGATATGCCGAGAACCAGACTCAGAACTGCACTCAGAACCGTAGGCCTTCTGGCGCTGATTCCGATAGTCGCGCTGAACTGCTCACAGTCGGGCAAAACCTCGGAAGACCGTCTGAACCCCGGCGACAAGGCGCCCCTCTTCAGCCTGCCGACGGTAGACGGCAATGAGGAGGTGGTCGCGGCCAAGGTGATTTACGATGCCTGGGCCACCGTGCTCATTTTCTGGAGCATGACATGCCCGAGCTGCAAGGATGCTCTGCTGGAATGCCAGGAGGTTTACGACGAGTTCGGCCACACGTCCATCGCGTTCTTCGGCATAAACTATGACACGGAGAACGTCCAGGGAGTCTGGGCATTCTTAAAAGGCGAGGACGTGACCATCCCGCACCTCTGGGACCGGGGCCAGAGGACCACAAAGGCGTACAGGGCATTCGACTACACATTCAGCGTCTTCGTCATCGGCCGGGAGGGGACCATAATACTCGCGCAATACGATCACCCGCCCGACCTGGTGGATATTCTATCGGAGACATTGGCAGAAGCACTTCCAGGCGGAGAGTAACCGTGAAAACTAATTCCATTAAAGCGACGCTCTATATGATTCTTGCCCTCTTCGTATTGGGCCCGCTCGCGACAGCCCTGTCCCCGGCCGCGGGACATTGCGGGGCCCTGGACGACATAGAGTTTTCGAGCGACATCCGCCTGAGGTGGAGATGGGTCGACTCGGGAACACCCGGCCCGCTGAGGAGCACTTACGGCGAGTTCATACAGCGGGGCCTTTCCCTCAAGCACCGCTTCGTCTTCGATGTCGCCTATCCGCTGACAGGCGAGCTCCGCGTCGGAGGCCGCATAAGAGTGTCCAACGAGCCCGAGCTGGTGCTGACTACCGGACCCGACTACTACTCCTCGGAATTCGGAAGCGCGTTCATAGCCTATGAAACACCGTCCCTCAGGTCGAGGTTCGGGTTCTACGAAACATATTACACGCCGCTTACGATGATGAGGTGGGACCTCAAGGATGACGCCGAGGGCGGGGGCTGTTCCGTATGCTCTTCCGGGCCCGGCACCGCCGGCACCATTCTCGGGGAGAGCCTCGAGATCCTGGGACCGGTGCTTACGTTCGAGGGCATACAGTTCCAGGCTTCCCACGGCTCGGTGCTCGGCCTGGACGCCTTCTATGCCAGGCCGCGCGTCTCCCAGGAATCCGACTTCGGCCTGCTGCGCCAGGTGAACACCTTCGGCGCCAGGCTCGACGTCTCCACCTATCTCTCATATGCTTCGGACCTTCTAACGGCCGGCCTCATCGCAGTGCGGTCGGAGGAAGATGAGGGCTCGGTGGAGTCGCTGGAGGGCCCGCCCGGCTACCCGCCCGAGCCTTTCAAGAACACTGTATACGGGCTGACGTTCAGGGCCCCCCTCTTGTGGTGGCTGGCCATCACGGGCGACGTGACTTTCACTAAGGCCCACGAGTGGGACGTTTTCAGCGCCGTGGACAAAGAGGGCAAGGGCGCAGTTGTATCTCTGGACTTGAAAACGAGCGACATCACGTTCGAAAACGCCTTCATCTACCTTACCCCGGACTGGGAGTCCTATTTCCGTGCTCTCTCCTACAGTCCCGACCGAAAGGGCTGGAGGTCCAGGCTGGCGGTAGAGAAAGAGACCTGGCTCGTTTCGGTATTCGCGAGAAACCTCATTTCGGTGAACCGTATCTCGGACATCAATACCAATCGATTCGCGTTCCCGACCTGGAGCGTGCAGGGCAGCTACAAGCCCAGGCCGGATGTCCTGGTCAGCGGCAGCGTCGTTTACACGGGGACAGGCGTGCACGAAGGCGCCTTCGACTTCGCCGAGACGTCGCGTCTCTACTCCTATATCGTAGCCATCATCGTCGACATAGCGAGGGGTACGCAGCTGACGATCGAGAACCGGTATCTCAATAATCGCAACTACGTGGTCCCCGATTTCAATTACAACGCCAATATGCTCACCCTCTACCTGAGGGCTGAGATATGGTAGCCCGCATGCGGCGCCCGGCGACGGGCGCAGCGGTTCTACTCGCCTGCCTGATCGCGGGTTCGTGTTCGCCCTCGGCAAAGAAGAGCGATCCGGCGCTGGATACCGGAGCCGGCTCCGGGGGCGGCAACGCTCTCGCTATTGAAATCACGGAGTGGGATTTCGGTTCGATAAAGCGCGGGGAGACCGCGACGCGCGGCGTGGCGCTGACGAATGACGGTGCGGCTGCCATTGAGGTCACGGCGCATTCTACATGCAACTGCCTCACGGCTGAGCCCGAGTCACAAATGCTCGGGCCGGGAGAAAGCGCGAGCCTGCTGCTTTCATTCCTGGGCGAGGACATCAAAGAGAAGGCCACCAAAACGATTTATATCGAAACCGGGGATGCCGCGGCGAGCAGGGTGCGCATCACCGTAACCGGCCGGGTCGAGCGCGGCGACGGCCCGCATCTCCAGTGCCTGCCCTCTCCTCTGCTTCTCGAGAGAACCGGTGACATCTATGAGCCCGCGACGCTCCGCGTTACCAACCGGGGCCGGGCGGACCTCACCGTAAGCGAGATACTCTGTTTCGGCTGCGACACCAGCGAGAAAGCATTCACTCTGGGGGACAATGAGGGAATCGAGATCGAGGTCAGCCTCGCGGACGGGTGGACCGGTAACCGCTGGCTGGAAGTGGTCTCCAACGACCCGGTTAAGGCGACAAGGAAGATATCGCTCGTGGTTCTGGAGTAACCCTGCTCTTTCCTAACGGCCGCCCTTTCCGGAACCCCCCTGGCCCTGGCCCTGCCTTTGGCCCTGGCCGGCACCATCCCGCTGCAGTTCTCCGCTACCGCCGTCGGCGCCGCGTGCGCCCCGCACTTCCCCGATCATCTTCCTTATCTCGCTGCGGAACCGCTCTTCAAAAACGGCGTACTGGGCCCTCTGCCTCAGGGTTAGCATGGAACCCGCATCTTCACGCAGCTTCTGGGTTTCGTTCCAATGCTTAAACCTCATCTCCTCGTACTCGCCAAGGGCCTCCTCGAGCTCGGCATCGCTCGCGCCAGCCTTGACGAGGTCATCGATCCCTCGAATGGCTTCCCTCTCGGCCTGCCGGTGGCTCTCTTCGGCCTCTCCGACTTTCCTGACTCTCGAGAAAAACACCGCCATGTCTTCTTCGGATAAATCGAGGACATCGGTGAGTTTCCACACCCGGTAGGCGTCGATGATGTCCCTTGCGCGCGTCTCGTCCTGCGCCAGGCCGGGCGCCGAAACTCCCAGCACCAACCCGATGAGAACGAGAACTCCTATCATCTTAGACAATTCTAACACTCCTTTCTCGCTTCGCTCTCGATGCTCCCTCTGAGTTCCATAAGATTATTGAGCTTATTCATCAAGGCCCTTTCCTCATCTTCGTTGAGTTCGCCGACCACTTCGTCCAGCTCGCCCGTCTCGGTCAAATACTCATTCAGGAGGCCGGCGTCGGTCCCTATCTCGCCCAGGACAAGAGCGTCCACTCCGGATTCGAGCAGGACCTCTTCTGTAACAACGTAGGCGTTGAGATCGGCTATTATGCTCTCAACGTCGCCGACGGGGCCGGCGGGGCCACGCGTCAACATCACGACGAGAAGAACGCTCACGGCTACCGTGGCGAGCCCGGGGATGAGAACCAGCCTGAAGCGCCTCTTCCTGGACTCGGCGCGGCTCTTCACGCGGCTGGCCACGTTCTGGGAGAAGTAGGCCCAGTAGGCCGGATCTGGCTCCGGCACCTTATCCGCCCCCGCAACATCAAGTACGCGCCTGAGAGATTCGACCGATGCCCTGCACGCCGGGCACTCTTCGAGATGCCTCTCTATGATCGCGGCCTCGTCACCGGCGACCTCGCCGTCAACGAAATCGATGAGGCGGTCTTCGCCTATGCAATTGCTCGCACTCATCTCTCTCCTCCTTCACTGAGAATACTCCTTAAGTGCCTTACCGCGTGATGATAATTGGCCTTTACGGCCCCGACGGACGTGCCCGAGGCCTCCGCGACCTCTTTAAGCGACATCTTATCGAAGAACCTCATCGCGAAGACAGCCCGCTGCCTGGGCGGGAGTCCGGCCATAGCGTTCGAGACGGCGGCTTCGAGGCCACTGTAATCGGGGCCGTCGCTATCCGGCTTCGCCTCCAGCGTCGCCTCGACGGCCTCCATGGGAACCGTCTGGATCTTGTTCTTCTTGATCTCCGTGAGGCACATATTGGTGGCTATCCGGTAGATCCAGGTGTAGAGGGCGGACCTTCCCCCGAACTTGCCTCGCTTCTCGAAAACTCTGACGAAGACTTCCTGCGCCATGTCCCGTGCCTCTTCTTCGTTTCTTAAGATCCGGTAGCAGAGCTCATATACTCTTCTCGAGTACCGGGTGACTACCTCGTCGAAAACCGCATCATCCCCGCTGGCAAACCTGGTGCTGAGATCATCCATTATCCGGTTCTTGCCTTCCAAACACTTAGACAACCCGCGCGGGCCAAAGGTTTAAGGGCCCTGCGCGAAAACTCCGGCGCATACATGGCCCGAGAATACGATAGGCGCGGGGGGGCGGCAAACACAAAATCCTGCCAGCCGATGCCAATAATGCCTAAAGACGGGGAATCCGGTGACGATCTAGGTAGTTGTGGGAATGGAAGTTAACCGGCGAGAACCTGGCTCGGAGGCCACGAATGGAGGAACAGGACAGCGGCGCCACTGCCCTTGAGCAGCTGGAAGTCGAGGGCCCTATCCGTTCGGCGCTCCGCTATCTTGCCGAGAAGCTGTATGACCCAGACCTTACCCCGTCGGCCGTCGCAAGCCGCGCGGGCCTCGATCTCTGGCAGTTCTGCCGCAAGTTCAAGGCGGTGACCGGAATGACCTGCAGTGAGTTCATCGCCGAGCGGCGCATGCGCGAAGCGAGAAGGCTCCTCGCGCGGGAAGACCTCCTCGTCAAGGAAGTCGCCTACCGCGTCGGCTTCGATGACTCCAACTACTTCAGCAGGCGCTTCAAGCGCTTCGTGGGCAAGTCCCCTACCTCCTACCGGAAGGGCGGTCCCCCGCCCGGCCGCGGCGACTGACCCTCTCCCTCCCGCCGGACTGGAAAATGCTTGATACCTGAATCCCGCGTAGTATAATCCCTTATAAGCTATTGGTAAGCTTTCCAAGACGTGTCGCTAATCCAGCAAAAGGAGGTTCTCAGTATGTTTGCTGCACAGGTTAAGGACGGCATGACCCAGACCCTGAAGGAGATCAGGGATGCCGGACTCTGGAAAGATGAGCGGATAATCCTCGGACCCCAGGGCGCCGACATCAAAGTTGGCGATGGGGAAGTCATAAACTTCTGCGCCAACAACTACCTGGGTCTGGGGAATCACCCCGCGCTCATAGAGGCTGCCAAGAAGGCCATGGATACCCACGGCTACGGGCTCTCCTCGGTGAGGTTCATCTGCGGGACACAGGATATTCACAAGGAACTCGAAAAGACCATATCCGATTTTCTCGGAACCGAAGATACTATACTCTATTCGTCTTGCTTCGACGCCAACGGCGGCCTGTTCGAGACGCTGCTCGACGAGGAGTGCGTCATCATCTCGGACCGGCTGAACCACGCGTCCATCATCGACGGCATAAGGCTCTGCAAGGCCAAGAGGATGGTCTATCAGCACGGTGACATGGCCGACCTCGAGGAAAGGCTCAAAGAGGCCAAGGGCTCCAGGCGGGTGATGATAGCCACCGACGGCGTCTTCTCGATGGACGGCGACATCGCCAAGCTCGACCAGATCTGCGAGCTCGCCGACAAGTACGACGCCCTCGTGATGATCGACGACGCCCACTCATCCGGCTTCGTAGGCAAAACCGGGCGCGGCACGGCCGAGCACCGCGGCGTCATGGGAAGGATCGACGTAATCACGGGTACGCTGGGCAAGGCCCTCGGCGGCGCCTCGGGCGGCTTCACAAGCGGCAGGGCCGAGATCATCGCGACCCTCAGGCAGCGTTCAAGGCCGTACCTGTTCTCCAACACGCTTGCGCCACCCATGGTCGGAGCGGCCCTGGCTACTTTCAAAATGCTCTCTGAGACCACCGAACTCCGGGACAAGCTCGAGGAGAACACCGAGTACTTCCGGAAAGAGATGACCGCGGCCGGCTTCGACATCGTGCCGGGCGTGCACCCCATCATTCCCATCATGCTCGGGGACGCCAAGCTCGCCCATGACATGGCCAGGGATCTTCTGGATGAGGGTATATACGTTATCGGTTTTGCCTATCCGGTGGTGCCCAAGGGCGAGGCGAGAATCAGGGTCCAGATCTCGGCGGCGCATGAGCGCGCCCACCTGGACAAGGCCATAGCCGCATTCACCAAGGTCGGCAAGAAGTACGGGGTTTTGAAATAAGAGGAAGTTTAAGGAGGACGTGATGAAAAGGTTCAGAAATGAACCGCTGACCGACTTCTCCAAGTCCAGAAACCGGACAGCGATGGAAAAGGCTCTTAAAAAGGTCGAGCGGGCGCTCGGCAAGAAATACTCGATCATAATCGGCGGGAAGAAGAAGACTTCCAGCAAGTCGTGGGACTCGATAAACCCGTCCGACCCGGGCGTCATCATCGGGACCGTGGCCAAGGCCAGCGCCAGGCAGGCCAACGAGGCCGTCGAGACGGCTTACGCGACGTTCCAGACCTGGAAGTACGAGAAGGCGTCGGTGCGGGCAAACTATCTATTTAAGATGGCCCGCATCATGCGGAAGCGCAAACTGGAGCTTGCGGCTTACATGGTGTACGAAGTCGGGAAATCATGGGTGGAAGCCGACGCCGACGTCGCCGAGGCCATCGATTTCTGCGACTTCTACGGGCATGAAGCCCTGAGGTATGCCGCCGATCAGCCGCTCACCAGAATACCTGCCGAGAAGAATGAGCTCCAGTACATCCCGCTCGGCGTGGGCGTGGTGATTCCTCCGTGGAACTTCCCCTTCGCCATTCTCGTGGGCATGACCACCGCGGCGCTGGTCGCCGGCAACACAGTGGTTCTGAAGCCATCGAGCGACTCCCCCGTTATCGCGGCCAAGTTCATGGAAGTCACCAAGGAGGCCGGCCTACCGGGCGGCGTCGTGAACTTCCTGCCCGGAAGCGGCAGCGTGGCAGGCGAGGCGGCGGTCGTCCACCCCAAGACCCGTTTCATCGCGTTCACGGGGTCGAAGGAAGTGGGCCTGCGGATCATCGAGCAGGCGGCGAGACATATGCCGGGCCAGATCTGGATCAAGCGAGTCATTGCGGAGATGGGCGGCAAGGATACCATCGTGGTCGACAGCGACACCAATATCGACGAGGCGGTGGAAGGAGTGCTGCGCTCGGCATACGGATTCCAGGGCCAGAAGTGCTCGGCATGCTCCCGGGCGATCGTGGTGGGCAGCGTCTACAAGCAGTTCATAGACAAGCTCGTCCCCAAGGTCGAGGCCCTCAAGGTCGGCCCGCCCCAGGACTTTGCGAATTACATGGGGCCGGTTGTCAACGAGGGCGCCGCAGAGAGCATCATGAACTACGTCAAGATAGGCAAGACGGAAGGGAAACTCGTGGCGGGCGGCAAGCGGCTGTCCCGCAAGGGCTACTTCATCAGGCCGACCGTTATTGTGGACATCAAGCCTGACGCCGTCATAAGCCAGGAAGAGATATTCGGACCAGTGCTGGCAGTGATCAAGGCACGCAACTATGACCACGCTCTCGAGATCGCCAACAACACGGAGTACGGGCTAACGGGTGCGGTGTACACGCGGAGCAGGAAGAAGATCAACAAGGCAAAGCAGGTCTTCCATGTGGGCAACCTCTACATCAACAGAGGATGTACGGGCGCCCTCGTCGGCGTGCACCCATTCGGCGGCTTCAACATGTCGGGTACCGACTCCAAAGCGGGCGGAAGAGACTATATCTTGCTCTTCACGCAGGCCAAGTTGATCTCCGAGAAAGTCAGAAAGCGGTGATGTGAATGAAGTCAGGACTCTGGATTCTGCTCTTAGTGATTCTCGCCGGTATCGTGATCGGCACCCTGCTGAAGGGCAGGCTCAGCCAGCCCGAGGAGCCCGTCGTCGCAGGGGATGTCGCCGCCGAGGACCTCACGGCGCTGCGCGGTATCGCTTCGGTGGAAGAGCCGGAAGCGAAGATCGCAGATCTTGAGAAGTTCATTGCGGATTACCCCGAGAGCGAGTACAGGGCTGACGCCTTCTACATGATCGCCGGGGCCATGCTCAACGACCTGGGTGACACTACCGGGATGATCGCCTTCGCCGAGAAGACACTCGAGGCAGAGAGCGACCCCGAAACCCAGGCGCTCATGTACTACAGGCTCTACAGGGCGACTTCGGAGACGCGGCCCAACGACGCCTACCTCTACGCCGTCAAACTCAGGGACTCGGGTATAGAGGTCGCGTGGGTCTACAATTACATCGCCTTCGATTACGCCGAGAAGGCCAGGCGCCTCGGCCTCGCGATGACGCTCGCGGACAGGGCCGTCGAGTTCGCGGAATCCGCCGATGACAGTTCGAGCAACCTGGACACGCGAGGCTGGATTTGCTACCAGGGACGCAATTATGAGAAGGCTCTTGCCGACCTGGAAGAGGCTGTTCGGATGGCCCCCGAGCCGTCTGATGAAGTGCTGGGGCATCTCGCGCAGGCGCAGCTCAAGATGGGCAGAGTCGATGACGCGTTCGACACCTTCCGGACGGTGCTCGTCATAGGCGAGCGGCCCGAGGCGCGGGAGGGCATCGAGGCCATCATGGACGAGAAGGGTTACACCAGCGGGCAGAGGAAAGCCTTCGAGGACGAAGTCTGGGAGGAGAGGTTCGCACGGGCCGAGTCCGTTCAGTCCTTCAAGCTGCCCGCGCTGGACGGCCGCGAGTACGAGTACAAACCCGAGGCGTCCACGGTGTCCATAATCAATTTCTTCAGCCCCACCTGACCTCCATGCCGTACGGAGTTACCGTACCTTCAGCAGATTCACGCGACTTACGGGGCAAGGGGAGTGAAGGTTGTAATCATCGATGTCCGGAACCAGAAGGAACCCACACAGAAAGTCATGAGCGGGGTTCCGGTAACCGCGCTCGTCCTCCTGGACGATAAGCGGTTGGGAAGGGACATATTCGGAATCGTCGGTACGCCGACGACGCTCATCGTCGATTCCTTGGGACGCGCCGTGTTCAAGCACGTCGGCTACGGCGAGGATATGAACGATATGCTGTCCGGCGAGATCGACGCGCTGCTCGAAAAATCAGAGTCGCTTTAGAGATTCCGGGGTTGGGTCTTGAAATACGCTATTTCAAGCTACCTGACCCCGGTTTTCTTGTGCAACTCCAGACCTGACCCCGGTTTTCGCTTGAAGGAGCGCGGGTGGCGGTGATATGATGAAGGGGCGGGGAGATTGAGATGTCTCGTCTACTTTTGCTGTTAACAAGCCTACTACTTCTCTCGCAGGCCCCCTGTTGCGCGTCGGATTATGCCCCGGCCGAATCCCCCGTCCAGCTTGCTGCGGCAGGTCAGCAGGCCACCGAGCTCCAGCAGCAGAGCGACCACCACAACCGCGTCAGCCAGGAGAAGAAGGAACGGGAAATAGAGAAGCAGGTGGCCGCCGTGGGAGCCACCGGGACCGAGTCCCGGGGGCTCGATAATTTCGTGATGATCATGCTGGCCGTGTCGGCAGGCGCCCTCTTCTTTTTTTCGAAGAGGATATCCCGCAGGGGAAGAAGGCGGCGCCCGCGAAAGTTACCGGTCCGCTAGCTCGCTCGAGGGGCAATACTTCTTGAGGATGCAGAGCTCGCACCTCGGTCTTCTCGACTTGCAGACCTCCCTCCCGTGCAGGATCACGATGAATGAGAACGGCTGCCACTCCCGCTCTGGCAGAATGTCCATGAGGTCGAACTCGATCTTGACCGGATCGGTGTTCGCGGTGAGCCCCAACCTGCCGGAAACGCGCCTGACGTGCGTGTCCACGGCGATGGCCGGCTTGTTGAAGTAACCGGCGAGCACAACGTTCGCAGTTTTCCTGCCGACGCCCCGCAGGGTCACGAGATCGTCCATGTTGTCCGGGACCTTGCCTCCGAACTTATCGACTATGTCCTGCGATAGCTCCATTATACTCCTCGCCTTGGCCCTGAAGAAACCTGTCGGCCGGATCTCTTTCTCGAGAGTGCTCCTCCTCGCCCCGGCGAAATCATCGGGAGAACGGTATTTCTTAAAAAGGGTCCGGGTCACCATATTGACGCGAGTATCGGTACACTGCGCCGACAGCACCGTGGCAACGAGAAGTTCAAATGGGTTCTCGGCGCTGAGCGCTGTGCCGGCCCCGGGGTACTTCTTCCTGAGGAGCGCGGCGATGCGCCCGGCTCTCTTCTTGAGGGCGTCCAGGCTCTCCTTCCCCTTCGGTTTCCGCGTGGCCGCTTTCCTGCGCGCAACCGTCTTTTTGGGCGCAGCCGCTTTCTTGCGCGTGGTCGTCTTCTTGGGCGCAGCCGCTTTCTTGCGCGTGGCAGTCTTCTTGTGTGCGGCCACGCTCTTTCTGGCTGCCGATGACTTCCTCGCCGATGTCTTTTTCACTTCCGGTCCTCCCGGCCCTATGCCAACACTCAGAACACTTCTCTTACCTTTTCGCTGAGATGCGAGTTCAAGTTCCAATTGACGAGCACGAACCTGTCTTCGGTGTGTTCGAATACACAGTATGCGGCATTGTCGGTGTAGAACTTCCAGAAGTATGGCGGCGGCACATTGAGCATGAAGGCGGCCAGCACCTTGATAACCGACCGGTGAGTGACTACGGCAAAAGCCCCGCCCCCGGTCTTCACGATCTCGGAGAGTCCGGCCGAGGCCCGCTTCTTCACATCCTCAACCGACTCGCCGCCAGGTAACACGAGATTCTCCGGCCCCGTAGTCCACTGCTTCCACTCGTCCGGGTATTCCTCCATAACCTTCTTCTTGGGAACGCCCTGCCAGCTGCCGAGATTGATGTTGTTGAAGGCCTCGTCGACTTCGACCCCGACGCCCAGGGCCTCCGAGATGGTCCCGGCGGTCACGGCCGCCCGCTTGAGAGGGCTCGTGAGAATAAACTCGATACCTTCGCCGGCGAGAGCTTCCCCGGTCTCCCGCGCCTGCTTGAGGCCGACGTCATTGAGTTCGACGTCGAGCCTTCCCCTGAAAACACCCATGCGGTTAAGTTCGGTTTCGCCGTGTCTTACGAGATAAATCCTGGTGCTGCCGGATGCCATCGCCTTCTCCGATCTACTTCTGGTTCCACTCGCTCAGCTGTAATTTGCCCACGCTCAGGTTATGCGCGAGCCGCAGTGGCTCAGGAATACGATACCTGGGCGAACACCTGAGCACAAGGTCAACCGATGTCGCGAGGTCTATGCGATTGCCCACCGAAACGTAAACGGGCTTCACGCCGTCCCGCGTGCGAACCGCCGCCCCGACGATCTCGCCCTCCCTGCCGCGCATATACGATACCGAGCCCTTCCGCCACCCGGGCTCGGCGAACTTCCCGTAGAGCACCGACTTGGCGCATCCGACAACCGGCGAGTCCAGCAGTATCCCGACATGCGTGGCCAGCCCCATCTTCCTCGGATGAGCCAGCCCCTGCGCGTCGCACATGAGAACGTCGAAGCCGGCGCGGACCTTCTCGAGACATGCCAGAAGCGCCGGAATCTCCCGGAAGGAAAGGTAGCCGGGCACGTAGGGGAAGTCACAACCGGCCGTCACTGTGCGCGTCTCGATGATTTCCAGTCCGGGGAAGGTGAGAACCACGACCGCGGCGAACACCGTGTCCTTGCGCGGAAGACCGACATCGGCCGCGGCGATCACGCCGACGTCCCGGCCGTCCCACTCGGCCCTCAGGTTCCCGGCCAGGGCGAGCTGTATCTCTCTGGCCTCGGCCGTAGTGACTTTCCAGGGGTGGAGCTTGCGGTACTTCAAGAGCGTTTCCCGCCCTGCTTCTCGAGGAAGTTCCTTTCGCGGTCCGTAAGCGAGTTCAGGCCCTCCCGGCCGATCTTATCCAGGATGCGGTCGACTTCCGCCTTCGTCTTCAGCCTCCTCTCCTCTTCCCTGCGCCGGGATGAATCCTCCATCTTGAGCTGCCTCTTGCCGTGCCAGCGCCTCAGCGGGTAGGAATACTTCTCCCACGTGAGGTAGAAGTAGCCTACTACCAGGCCCCCAAGATGCGCGAACCTGGCGATGCCGGCATTGGGGAGCGCGAAGAGCCCGATGAGCTCCAGGGCCCCGACCACCACCGCGAAGTACTTGGCCTTGATCCTGATGAAGAAATAGAGAAGCAGTTCTCTTTCAGGAAAAGCCATTCCGAAGGCGATGATGAGACCGAAGATAGCGCCCGACGCCCCTATGATGGGAAGGGTCGAGTGGGGCTGCACGAGGGCGTTGATCACGCCGGCGCCCGCGCCGGTCACCATATAATACTTCACGAACTCCCATCTCCCCCAGTAGCGCTCCAGCTCCGAACCGAGCATCCACAGGAAGAGCATGTTAAAGAAGAGGTGAAGCAGGCCGCCGTGTAGGAACATGTATGTCACGAGCTGCCATATCCAGCCGCGCCCCAAGACGTAGGCGGGCACGAGGCCGAGTATCCTGAGGTAGCCGTCGGGCGCGAAGTGCTGGAAGATGTACATCACCAGGTTAATGAGGATGATGGTGCGCACCGCTCTGGTCAGCGACGGAACCCTGGACTGTCTATACCTGTCGTCGTACATCATGGCCGGGTCTTGCTCCTTGCTCGCTCTACTCTATTAGAAGGCCCGCGCGAGGTCAAGATGCAACCGGCCGGCCCGTCCGGGCTTGAAAGTGCGAGGGCCTTTGGATATGATGCCGTTGGGGGAGCCCGATGAAGCCTATCGAAATCGAGATCATTCCAGTCTCGGGAGACCGCGTTTCCGTCAGCGTCAATTATAACGTGCCGGGCTCGGTCCCCATGATAAGGCGCTGGCAGGTCGAACGGCCCACGCTCGATGAGATCTGCCGGAACGTCCGCGAGATGGTCGGCGCGGCGCTGGCCGGGCGGGAGCCGGGAGCGAGCGGCAGGAGCGGGCCGGGCGGGAGCCTCGAGAACGCGGGGCGGACTTTCTTCGAGGCCCTCTTCAGGGAGCAGAGCGACCGCCTGAGAAGCGCGGCCCGCGCCGAGGACATATATTTCGTATTCAAGGTCGACCGTTCCCTCGCCTATCTTCCCTTCGAGATTCTCCACGATGGCGAGAAGTTTCTCTCGCAGCACTTCGCGCTCGGAAGAGTCATATACTCCGGGACGGGCGGGGCAGGCGGGTGCGAAGCGGAAGTCACCGGAGACCGGGTGCTCATACTGGGAGACCCGTCCGACGACCCGGCCATAGGGGATGACGTAGAACGCGAAGTTGATTCGCTGAGGGACCTCTTTAAGAAACAGGGCCAGTACGGAACCACTATTGCCATGGGCCGTGAAGTGAGTGAACGCATGCTGCTGTCGCTGCTCCCGGAGACGGCGCTCCTCCATTTCACCGGGCACGGGACAGAGAGCGCGGATGGAGCAGCCGGCCTCGAGCTCCACGGCGGCAAGGCGCTTTCGGCAGAAGTCTTCGGCGGCGCCAGGCACATTCCCGCGGTTGCCTTCTTCAACACCTGCTCAACGGCTTCGCATGCGGCATGGCGGTCTCCGCTGGGCATCATGGAAGCCCTCATCTCGCGCGGCACCAGGGCCTGCATCGCCCCGGTATGGGACGTCGCGAGCGGCGCCGCGACATCCATGGCTCTCGCCTTCTACCGGCGCCTGCTCTCGGGTGACTCCTTCGGAGAAGCCCTGCGGAAAGCAAGAGCGGACCTGGCGCGGGACGGCGACGCCGACGACCCGACCTGGGCGGCGTACGCGCTCTACGGAGACCCCATGGCGGGGCTCAAGGACGGGGCAGCTGGCGGCGCGAGGCGACACTCACGCCTGGCTCTTCGCGTATTCTTCGCCGTCATAGTCGCGGCCCTTCTCATACTCTCGCCGAAGACTGTCGACCGGCGCATGCCTGACGTCGTTGCCCCTCTGGAGGTGGGTTATGTTATACTCGAGTCCGAGCCGCCCGACGCCAGGATATTCTTAGACGGTGAAGAAGCCGGGTTGACGCCTGCGGCTATCGAGGTTAGCGTGGGCGAGCATCAGGTGGCCATAATGAAGAAGGGTTATAGAAGGTGGCAGGCGTCGGTTGACGTGAAGAAGAGCCCCGAAACAGTTGTCCGAGCGACACTCCAGGAAATAGAAGGGTAATGACGGCAAATAGAACAGGCATAAGGACCGCGGCAGCCATACTCCTCATTCTGGGCTCCCTTGCGCCGGGGCTGCCCGGTTCGGACCTTTCCGCTGCCGAGCTCCCCGACCTCGAGGTCTCCGACCTCTGGGACTACCCCCAGAGCCTCAGCACAATCGTCGCCCGCGGCGCGACTCTCTTCTTCATATGCGATCCCGGCGTGAAGGAGTGCAGAGAAGGAGCGGTGTTTATCGAAAACCGCGCAGCGAGCATACGGGAGGCCGGGTTTCGCCCGGTACTGCTTCTCCGGAGCAGCGGGCCCGACGTCAGGAGTGCGGCCCTCGAGATGGACCTCGGCACGCCCATTTATATCGACGAGGGCGGCGACGTCATAGGCAGCATGCTGAGCCAGGACATCCTTCCGGCTCTCCTCCTGGCTTCGCCCGACGGGACCATACTCGATACCGTCTACGGCGGCGGCGAATCGCTGGCCGGCAACCTCGGTGAGATCCTCAAGCGGGAGATGCCCGAACCCCCTCCGCCCGTGGTGGCTGAACCCGAGGTGTTGGCCGAACCCGAGAAGGAAGGCAGCGGAACATGGAAGCTCCTGGTGGGCGTCGCGGCGCTCGCGCTCATCGGTGTTCTCATTTTCGCCGACTGAAATGAATGAGAAACAACTCATAGCAAAGTGTATCGCGCGCGACGAGACGGCATGGAAACAATTCGTCAAGGTATACTCCGATTGCATATACGGGTCGGTTGTGAACCTTCTCAAGAAATTCTCCATTGACTCAACCGAGACGGCCGAAGATATTTACGCCGCCGTTATCGAAAAACTCCTGGATGACGACTGCCGCGCGCTTCGCAGTTTCAAGTGGAATTCCAAGCTGACGACCTGGCTCATAAGCATCTCGCGCAACAAGGCCTATGACCACCTGAGGTCGCTTAAGCGGAAGCCGACCGTATCCCTGGACGCGCCCGTTTCCGGTGACGAGGACGAGTACATCAACTTCATCGCGGCCGACGTCGATCTCGACCACGATATGGAGGTCCACCTCACCGTGGAAGAAGCCCTTGAGAAGCTGCCGGCCGGCGACAAGCTCATCCTACGCTTCTACTACATAGAGGGGCTCAAGGAGAGGGAGATAGCCGGCCTGCTCGGGATGTCCACCGATGCCCTATCTGCAAGAAAATCAAGGGCTTTAGACAAGCTCAAAAAACTTGCCGGAAGAGGCCGGCTTTAGGCGTCACACAGTAAGAGGAATGAATATGAAGACCAAATGCCTTACAGAGGCGGAAATCGCGGCCTACGTGGACGGCGCCCTGGATGCGGGCGCCCGGGAGAAGGTCGAGTCCCATATAGCGACCTGCGCCCTGTGCCTCCACAGCGTGGCCGAGCTCAAGCAGCTCGTCGACGCGCATGAGGCGGGCCCCGTGCGGACGCCGGAAGGAGCGCTGGCCCGCGCGGCCCGAATCGTCGAAGCGGCCACGCAAGCCGCGCCCGGGTTCTCCATAGTCGCCGCCGTGCAGAAAGGCATCGTTAAGATAATAGAAACCACCGGCAGCCTGATCCCGCCTCCCAGGCTCGCCCCCGTCCCGGTGAGAAAAAAGCAAGAAGCCAAGCTCGTGCCGCGGGTGGCCATGTCGCTTTCCGGCTGCTTCGTGACGGTAGAACTCAACGAGGACGATGGCGGGCTGGCCGCAGAGGTCTCGCTCGTGGATGAGGAGTCATCGGAGCGGCCCGACGGCGTCAAGGTGAAGATCTATTCCGCCGGAAGAAGCGAGACCAGGTACTCGCGGGCGGGCAGGGTGCGATTCACGTCGCTCGAGAGAGGAGCCTGGGACATCGACATCGAGGGCATAGGCCGCATAAGCCTGGAGCTTCAGTAGAGCCGCGGGACGGCTCCCTATTCCCTCACCGCCGAGAGCGCTTTCATCGCTTCGGCTATATCCCTGCGCGTCACGACCCCGATGATTTCATTTGCTTCGACGACCGGAAGATGCCCGCAGCGCAGGCCGACCGACTTCCTGAGAACGGCCGCGAGGTCATCGTCCGGATGCACGCTCAGGTTCTCGATGTCCTTCCGCATCACGTCCCCGATCCGGGTCGCGGCCCACGACCGCCTCGGCAGGCTCTTGATGTCCTCCACGGAGACGAGCCCCTTGAGCACGCGGCCCTCGGTCACCGGATAGCAGTCAAGGTGGTGGGTGAACACGTAATCGTCCACCAGGTCCTGAACGCTGATGTCGGCAGGCACCCCTATATATTCTTCCCGCATGGCATCGCGGACCTTGAAACCCTTGAGCGCCCCGTCCACGACCACCTGGAAATAGCTCGCCGAAGAGGCCTGCCTTAAGAAAAACCCGATCATGACCATCCACAAACCGAAGATGAAGGCCCCCCTGAATACACCCAGGAACCCGATGATTACAAAGAGAATACCGATGACATTCCCCACCCTGCTCGCGATATAGGTGGCTTTCTTAAGGTTGCCCGTACCCTTCCAGATCGCCGCGCGCAGGAGCCGGCCGCCGTCTAAGGGGAATCCCGGTATGAGATTGAAAACGCCCAGCATGCCGTTGACGATGGCCAGGTATCTGAAAACGGGGGCGACGCCGCCGGGCTCCCCCGTCTCGCGCACCGCGTAGTAGATGAGGAAAAATACGAACATGAGCACGAAACTCATCGCCGGTCCCGCGATGGCTATCTTGATCTCGGTCTCCGGATTCTCGGATTCGCGTTCCATCTGGGACACCCCGCCGAAGAGGAAAAGCGTAATCCGCCTTATGGGTACGCCGTGCGTCTTGGCCACATAGGAATGGCTGAGCTCGTGCAGGATCACGGAGGCGAAGAGCATGAGGGCCGCCACGATCCCCATGACCCAGTAAGAGACAGCGGGCATGCCGGGGTAATTGGCCGGGAAGTAAAGCGAGACGAGGCTCCAGGCTACCAGCACGAAAATGACGAACCAGGAAACATTGACTTCAACGGGGATTCCGAAGACCCTGAATAATGTAAAACTCGTCCTCAGCATGCCGCCTCCGCCGCGTCAGTGTTAGACCGATGCCTCATGTGTCGGCACAAACGCCCCAGGCGCTTCTCCCCCGGCGCCCCAATTGCGTTCACCCCGGTACTTCATCCTAACACGGCTGGCCGCGAGCGCCAAGCCAAACAGCCGGCCATGAAACACCTCTCCACGAGACACCCGCCGGCCTTGACGGGGGGCATCGGGCTGGCATACTCTTGTAGGCGGGGGCGACGATGGAAAACCACCGCATAGCGGACATCTTCGATGAGATGGCGGACGTTCTGGAACTCCAGGATGAGAGCGTCTTCCGCATAAGGTCATACCGGCGCGGGGCGCGCGTCGTCCGCGACCTTCCCGAGGACGTGAAGACCCTGAGCGAGAGCGGCGAGCTCATCAAGGTACCTGGCATAGGCAAGAGTCTCGCCGAGAAAGTGGACGAGATTCTCGCCACCGGCACGTCCGCGGCTTACGAGAAGATGAAAAAGGCGCCCGAGTACCGGCTGCTGCCGCTTCTCAGCATTCCCGGCATCGGCCCCAAGCACGCCATCCAGTTTTACAGGGTGCTCGGCGTGGTCACGGTGGACGACCTCGAGAAAGCCGCGAGAGAAGGCAGGCTCAGCGAGCTGGACCGAATGGGCGAGAAACTCGAAGAGAAGATTCTGAAGGGCATAGACCAGTACCGGAGAAGCAGCGGCCGCTTCAGGCTCGACGAGGGCCTGCTCTACGCCGAATATATCATCGCGGAGCTCAAAGAGATTAAGGGCGTCACGCGCATCGAGGTCGCCGGGAGCTGCCGGCGCATGAAGGAGACGATTGGCGACATCGACATACTCGTGATCTCGAAGTCACCCGGCAAGATAATGGAAGCCTTCACCACTATGAAGTCCGTCGCCGACGTCATCGCCAGGGGCGATACCAAGTCGAGCGTGCTTCTCGCGGCCGGCATACAGGCGGACCTCAGGATACTGCGCAAGGAGAACTACGGAGCGGCGCTCCACTACTTCACGGGCTCACAGGACCACAACGTCATCATCCGGGACCGCGGCAAGCGCAAGGGACTCAGGGTGAGCGAATACGGCGTCTTCAATGTCGAGACGGCCGAGCGCCTGGGCGGCGCCACCGAGAAGGAAGTCTTCGCCGCGGTCGGCCTCCCCCTCATTCCGCCTGAGCTCAGGGAGAACAGCGGCGAGTTCGAGGCGGCCGACGAAGGCGGGCTCCCGGCGCTCGTAGAGCTCAAGGACATAAAGGGCGACCTCCACATGCACACCACGGCGAGCGACGGCCACAACACGGCGAGTGAGATGGCCGCGGCGGCCGGGAAACTCGGCTATAAGTACATCGCCATAACCGACCACTCCAAGGCCGTGAGGGTCGCGGGCGGGCTCGACGATGACGAGCTGGCGGCGCATATTAAAGCGCTCAAAAAAGCCAACAGGGACGTAAAGGGAATCGAGATTCTCGCCGGCGTCGAGGTGGACATACTCAAGGACGGCAGCCTGGACATAAGCGACGAGGTGCTCAAGCAATGCGACGTCGTCGTCGCCGCCGTTCACTCCGGCTTCAACATGCCGGAGGCCAGGATGACGGCTCGCATACTCAAGGCGTTTGAGAATGAGAACGTGAACATCCTCGCCCACCCCACCGGAAGACTTATCGGCGAGCGCGAGCCATACGATGTCGACATCGAGGCGGTGATCGCCGGGGCCCGGGAGGCCGGGGTAGCGCTTGAACTCAATTCGTTTCCGGATAGACTTGACCTTAAGGACATACACTGTCGCGCCGCAAGGGTTGCGGGTGCTAAGATATCCATCGATACGGATTCGCACGCCGCGGTGCATCTGGGCAATATGCGTTACGGCATAGGCACGGCCCGCAGGGGATGGTGCGAAGCCGGCGACATCTTGAACACATACAGCCTTGCGGCACTCAGGAAATTCCTCTCGAGATAGCTCGGGAGAAGCCAGGAACGGGGAGTAAGTGGCAGACAGGATTAAGAGGGCCGACGCGGAGAAAGAGATCCGCAGACTCCGCGAAGATATCCGCGACCACAACTACCGCTACTACATTCTGGACGCGCCCGTCATCAGCGACCACGGTTGGGACATGCTGCTCCGGCGGCTGGAAGATCTCGAGGCCATGTATCCCGACCTCGTTACGCCCGACTCGCCCACGCAGAAAGTCGGCGCGCCGCCTCTAGAAGAGTTCGGGACCGTGGAACACGCCGCCACCATGCTGAGCCTGCAGAACGCCTTCGACGCCGAAGAGGTCGCCGAGTTCGACAGGCGCGTGAAGAAGCTCTTAGAGACCGAAAGCGTGGAGTACATTGCCGAACCCAAGATCGACGGGCTCGCGGTGCAGCTGGTTTACTCGGGCGGAGTCTTCATAAGGGGCGCGACACGCGGCGACGGCCGCACAGGCGAGGACGTCTCCGTAAACTTGAGGACTATCAAAGCGCTTCCCCTGAAGCTCCGGGCCGGGCCACCCGATGAGCTCGTCGTGAGCGGGGAGGTATACATGTCCAGGAAGGACTTCGCCGCCCTCAACAAGAGACGCGAGGAAGATGGCGAGCCGGAGTTTGCCAACCCGCGGAACGCGGCTGCGGGCTCTTTAAGGCAGCTCGATTCGAGCATCACCCGGGCGCGCAATCTCAAGATATTCCTGTATTCAATCGCGCGAGCCGATGGGGTCGAGTTCGCCAGCCAGGGCGAAGCCCTCGAGGCGCTCAAGGCCTGGGGCCTTCCCGTCAACAGGGAGATAGAGGTCTGCGACGGGATTGACAGGGCCATCGAATTCCACGACCGGCTCGAGGCCGGCAGGAAACAACTCGACTACGATATCGACGGCGTCGTGCTCAAGGTCAACAGCCTCGCCGAGCAGGACAAGCTGGGACAGATATCCAGAAGCCCGCGCTGGGCGGTCGCCTACAAGTTCGAACCGGAACAGGCGACCACCGTGGTGAAGGACATAATCGTCCAGGTGGGAAGAACCGGGGTGCTGACACCGGTCGCCATAATGGAACCCGTCAAGGTGGGAGGCGTTACGGTGGAGCGGGCCACGCTTCATAACCAGGACGAGATCGACAGCAAAGATGTCAGGATCGGTGACACGGTGACGGTGCAGCGGGCCGGCGATGTCATTCCCCAGGTCGTCGGACCGGTGACGAGTAAGAGAACGGGCAAAGAAAAGAAGTTCAGGATCCCTGATAAATGCCCCGTCTGCGGCACCCCGGTGTACCGCGACCCCGAAGAGGCTGCTACGAGATGCACCAATATGTCCTGCCCCGCTATGATGAAGCAGACCGTCAAGCATTTCGCCGGCAAGGGCGCCATGGACATAGACGGGCTCGGAAGCAAGATCGTGGACCAGCTCGTGGATAAGGACGTTGTGCGGACAGTGGCGGATCTTTACGGGCTCACCATGGAAGACTTTGTCAACCTGGAGCGGCTCGCCGAGAAGTCGTCTAAGAACCTCATCGACGCCATAGACGCGAGCAAGCAAACGACCCTCGCGCGATTCATATACGCTCTCGGAATCCGGCATGTGGGTGAACATGTGGCCAGGGTGCTGGCGGCCAGGTTCCCGACAATCGAAGACCTCGAAAAGGCGAGCATCGAAGACCTCATGGAGGTGGACGAGGTCGGCCCCAGGGTCGCCGAGAGCATCAAGAACTTCTTCGGCCAGGCGCGCAACAAGCAAGTGGTCGACAGCCTGGTCGCTACCGGGGTGCGGTACGAGAAAGCCGCGAGAAACGCCGAGCCCGGACCGCTCGCGGGCAAGGTCTTTGTCTTCACGGGCTCGCTCCAGACCATGAAGCGCGCCGAGGCCAAGAACCTCGTCGAAGAGCGCGGCGGAACCGCCGCGGCGGCAATCAGCAAGAAGGTCGACTATGTGGTCGC
>Ga0272444_10000594_pt1 | contig 38079 bp, 34 predicted proteins | sample SSMForm13_FD_201033 | JGI IMG/M metagenome (GOLD analysis project Ga0272444, IMG submission 201033) | Marine sediment archaeal communities from Little Sippewissett salt marsh, Falmouth, MA, United States - SSM-Form-13 | ecosystem: Environmental > Aquatic > Marine > Wetlands > Sediment ...
CGCCCGGTGATGGCGCCGCTGATGTTGTCGGTCGGCGCCTCGCACAGGGCGCGGATGTCGTCGATATTGGTGATGCCGCCGGAGGCGATCACCGGGATGTCGATCGCCTCGGCCAGGGCCACGGTGGCGTCCACGTTGACGCCCTGCATCATGCCGTCGCGGCCGATATCGGTATAGACAATCGCGGACACGCCGTCGTTCTCGAACTGCTTGGCCAGGTCGATCACGTGATGCTCGGTGACCTCGGCCCAGCCGTTGATCGCGACCATGCCGTCCTTCGCATCCAGGCCGACGATGATATGGCCGGGAAAGGCCTTGCAGGCGCGCGCCACGAAGGCCGGGTCCTTGACCGCCTGGGTGCCGATGATGCAGTAGTCGACGCCGATCTTCAGGTAGGCCTCGATGGTCTGCTCGTCGCGAATGCCGCCACCGACCTGGATCGGCATGTCCGGGAAGGCCTTGCAGATCGCCGAGATCGCCTCACCGTTGACCGGTGTACCGGCAAAGGCGCCGTTCAGATCGACCAGGTGCAGGCGGCGCCCGCCCTCGGCGACCCAGCGCGCGGCCATGTCGGCCGGGTTGTCGGAGAACACGGTGTCGTCGTCCATGCGCCCCTGGCGCAGGCGTACGCACTTGCCGTCTTTCAAATCAATCGCAGGTATCAGTAGCATATTCTTCAATTCAAACCGCGAAGGCCGCAAAGAACGCGAAGGTTTCTTTGCGCAAGCGTCCTCTTGGCGTCCTTCGCGTCCTTGGCGGTTGGTTTTCTAGGGTTTCCAGTTCACAAAATTCTGCAGCAGGCGCAGCCCGACGTCGGCACTCTTTTCCGGGTGGAACTGGGTGGCGAACAGGTTGTCGCGGGCGATCGCCGAGGTGAAGCGCACCCCGTAGTCGGTGGTCGCTGCGATCAGGGTCGGATCGACCGGCACCACGCGGTAGCTGTGCACGAAATAGAAACGCGCGCCGTCGTCGATGCCGTCCCACAGCGGGTGCTCCTGCTTCTGGTCGACGCAGCTCCAGCCCATGTGCGGGATCTTCAGCGGCAGGCCGCCATCGCCCGGCATGCTGCCGTCGAAGCGCTTGACCTCGCCGTCGAACAGGCCGAGCAGCTCGGTGCCGTGGTTCTCCTCGGAATGCTTCATCAGCACCTGCAAACCCATGCAGATACCGAAGAACGGCTTGTTGCGTGCCGCCTCCAGGATCGCCTGGTTGAGATGGTGATCACCGATCGCGGCCATGCAGTCGCGCGCCGCGCCCTGCCCCGGGAACACCACGCGGTCGGCGCTGGCGATGTACTGGTGATCGTCGGTCACCCGCACCTCGGCATCCCCGGCCACGTGTTCGATGGCCTTGGATACCGAGCGCAGGTTGCCCATGCCGTAGTCGATCACGGCAATTTTCTGTGCCATGGCGCGATTCCTACAGCGAACCTTTGGTGGACGGGATCACCTCGCCCATGCGCGGGTCGATCTCGATCGCCATGCGCAGCGCCCGGCCGAAGGCCTTGAACACCGTCTCCGCCTGGTGGTGCGCATTGCTGCCGCGCAGGTTGTCCACGTGCAGGGTCACACCGGCGTGGTTGACGAAGCCCTGGAAGAACTCGTGGAACAGGTCGACATCGAAGCGGCCGATGCTCGCGCGGGTGAAATCGACATGGAACTCGATGCCCGGGCGGCCGGACAGGTCGAGCACCACGCGCGACAGCGCCTCGTCCAGCGGCACATAGGCGTGGCCGTAACGACGGATGCCCTTCTTGTCGCCGACCGCCTGGGCGAAGGCCTGGCCGAGGGTGATGCCGATATCCTCAACGGTGTGATGGTCGTCGATGTGCAGATCGCCCTTGGCGATGATCTCCAGGTCGATCAGGCCGTGGCGCGCGATCTGGTCGAGCATGTGCTCGAGAAACGGCACACCCGTGTCGAATTTGGACTGGCCGCTGCCATCCAGGTTCACCGAGCAGGTGATCCGGGTCTCCAGCGTATTGCGCTCCACCTTGGCAGTGCGGGACATTGAGCGTCCTCCTCGGGACAGCGTCGAAAACGCGCATTTTATGCCAAATAAGCGATCCGTGTCAGATAGCTTGAACGCCTGAAAACCCGGCCGGCCTTATGCGTATGGAAGCATATTCCGAAGACGACACCTGGCCGCATCCAACGGTCCGATCAGAGACACAACACGTGGGCGCACCGCGCACAGGCAGTTGTCAGCCCTTGATGCAGACCATCGGCTCGAGCCGCACCACCTTGCGCGCCAGGCCCGCCTGGTCGGCCGCGTCCACCACCGCGCTGACATCCTTGTAGGCACCGGGCGCCTCCTCGGCCACGCCACGCAGCGAGGGGCTGCGAATCAGGATGCCGCGCTGTGCCAGCTTCTGCAGCAGCTCACGCCCGTGCCACTGGCGGGTCGCCTGGCGCCGGCTCATGGCGCGTCCGGCGCCGTGACAGGCGGAGCTGAAGGCACATGATTCGCTCTCGGTAGTGCCTGCCAGGATGTAGGAGCCGGTGCCCATGGAGCCGCCGATCAGCACCGGCTGCCCGACCTCGCGCAGGCCCGCCGGCAGATCCGGGTGGCCCGGCCCGAGCGCGCGGGTGGCGCCCTTGCGGTGGATGTACAGGCGTCGCCGCTCGCCGTCGATCTGGTGCGTCTCGACCTTGCAGGTGTTGTGCGAGACGTCGTACAGCAGGCGCAGATCCGCCTCGGGCAGCACGTCGCGCAGGCTGATGCGCGCGAGGTGGGTGATGATCTGGCGATTGGCCAGGGCACAGTTGATCGCGGCGCGCATGGCACCGAGGTATTCGCGCCCTTCGGGAGAGTCGATCGGCGCGCAGGCCAGCTCACGGTCCGGCAACTTGATGCCGTAGTCGGGGGCGGCCAGCGCCATCTTCTTCAGGAATTCGGTGCCGATCTGATGGCCGAGCCCACGCGAGCCGCAGTGGATGCTGATCACCACGTCGTCCTCGTGCAGGCCGTAGGCGGCAGCGATCGCCTCGTCGTAGACCGCCACCACGCGCTGCACCTCCAGGTAGTGATTGCCCGAACCGAGGGTGCCCATCTCGTCCTGCTGGCGCTTGATGGCATGGTCGGAGACAAAGTCGGGACGCGCGTCGGCCATGCGCCCGCGCTCTTCGATGCGCTCAAGATCGGCGTCGCGGCCGAAGCCCTGCTCGACCGCCCAGCGCGCGCCGCCGTCGAGCATGGCGTGCATCTCCTTGCGCCGCAGGTGGATGGCACCGCGGCTGCCCAGGCCGGCAGGGACGTCGCGGAACAGGGCGTCGGCGACGCGTTGCTTGACCGCCTCGATCGCCGCGCTCTTCAGACCGGTATGCAGGGTGCGCACCCCGCAGGAGATGTCGAAGCCGACGCCCCCGGCGGAGACCACCCCGCCCTGCTCGGCATCGAAGGCGGCCACCCCGCCGATCGGAAACCCATAGCCCCAGTGCGCGTCCGGCATGGCATAGGCGGCCTGCACGATCCCCGGCAGGCTGGCGACATTGGTGATCTGCTGATAGACCTTGTGGTCCATTGCCTCGATCAGCTGCTCATCGGCATAGATCACCGCCGGCACCCGCATGGGCCCATGCGCGGCGATCTCCCAGCGATATGGTTCGTGACGGGTGAACAGTGACTTGTCCATGGATACCCCCTAGATGTCGACCACGCACTGGGCGCACCAGCGCCCGTCCGGCAGCTGTTGCACCGTCAATTCCGTATAGGTGGCGCCCTTGACCTCGACCACCGGCTGGTGGCGCGCCAGGTCCAGCGGCTCGCCACGTACCGTGGCCTGCAGCGCATGGTCGCGCAGTGTTATCTCGAACTCGCTGAACAGCATGCGCCGGGTGGCCATCTCGTAGACCAGGGCGTTCAGCCAGTCGTACAGCAGGAACTCCAGGTCCGGCGCCTCGCACTCGATCGTCACCGCCTGCTCAGGCCGCACCGAGTCGGGCTCGCAGATCACCGCGAGCATGGCACGCGCCGTGGCGGCGAAGGCCTCGGCCGGGGTGGCGCCGTAGCCGCGCACGCCGATGTCGGCCTCGTGTTCGAAGTGTTCCCATTGCAGCATTGTTGCAATGTCCCGTGTGCAAGTCCTGGGTTCAATTCTGGCAAAAACCGAGGATGCGCGAACTGAGGTCCGGCAAATGCGGTGCAGGTAATCCGCAGAACGGGGCGAAGCGGCCTAGGTCTGCAGCCAGAAGGTCACCGGGCCATCGTTGAGCAGTTCCACCTGCATGTCCGCCCCGAAGCGACCGCTCGCCACCTGGTGGTGCTGGGAGCGCGCCCGGTCGAGCAGGTAGTGGAACAGGCGCCTGCCGAGATCCGGCGGCGCGGCGGAGGAAAAGCTCGGGCGCGCGCCCTTGCGCGTATCCGCCGCCAGGGTGAACTGTGAGACCAGCAACAGGCCGCCGCCGGTATCGTGCAGACTCAGGTTCATCTTGTCCTCGGCATCGGCGAACACGCGGTAGCCGAGGAGGCGCTGCAACAGGCGGTCGGCACTTGCCTCGGTATCGTCTTTTTCCACCCCGACCAGCACCAGCAGGCCCGGGCCGATCTCGCCGATCACCTCGCCCTGCACGCTGACGCTGGCGCGGCTCACCCGCTGCAGCAGGCCGATCACCGGCCGCCACCCGTTTGCCGCTGTCCTTGCACCGAAAAACCCCGCTCAGCCGGCCAGCTTGTCGGCGAAGAAGCGCGTGGCACGCACCAGGGCGTCGCTGATCTCCGGCTCGCCCGCCGAATGACCGCTGCCGGGCTGGATGCTCAGTTCGCTGCCCGGCCAGGCCTTGTGCAGCTGCCAGGCATTCTCCACCGGGCAGATGGCGTCGTAGCGGCCATGTACGATCACCCCGGGGATGCCGGCCAGCTTGTGCGCGTCCTCGAGCAGTTGATTGGGGCGCAGGAAGGCGTCGTGCATGAAGTAATGGCACTCGATGCGCGCCATGCTCAGGGCCACGTGCGGGTCGCGGAAATGCTCGACCACTTCCGGGTTGGGATGCAGGGTCGCGCAGCGGCCCTCCCACACCGACCAGGCCTTGGCGGCGGCCAGCCGGCGCAACTCGTCATCGCCGGTGAGCAGCTCGTGGTAGGCCTGCAATATGTGGTCACGCTGCCCTGGCGCGACCGGCGCCACGAAGTCCTCCCAGTAGTCCGGGAACAGGCGGCTGCAGCCCTGCTGGTAGAACCATGCGATCTCGTGCGGACGGCACAGGAAGATGCCGCGCAGAATCAGCGCACTGACCCGCTGCGGATGCGTCTGCGCGTACGCCAGACCAAGGGTCGACCCCCAGGAGCCGCCGAACACCAGCCAGCGCTCGATGCCGAGGTGTTCGCGGATGCGCTCGATGTCGTCGACCAGGTGCCAGCTGGTGTTGTCCTGCAGCTCGGCATGCGGTCGCGAGCGCCCGCAGCCGCGCTGATCGAACAGGATCACCCGGTAACGCTCGGGATCGAAGAAACGCCGATGGTAAGGCTCGCAGCCCGCGCCGGGACCACCGTGCAGAAACACCGCCGGGATCCCCTCGCGATTGCCCACCTCCTCTACATACAGGGTATGCCCCTGACCGACATCGAGCTGGTGAGTGGCATACGGCCTGATATCCGGGTACAGACTGGTCATGGCGCCAAGTGTAGCAGCGACCGGGGCCGCTTCGGATTATTCCTACAAGGGCTGGCGGCATCACCGACAGACACGACCGAGGCGCTTGCCGATACTGCAAATGCACCGAGACGCCAGGTACCCAGGGAGGGAAGCCCGAAAAGGATTTTGCCGGCAACCTGGCGAAGCGGTGTATCAAGGTCTTCTCACTCGCCCGACGCTTGCCGCCGGGCTTTTTTTTGGTTTTATCTGAGTTTGCTTTTGACCACGGGGGTCGGAGTCGGCCCTTGCGAGCATGGCGTATTGACCTGTCCCGGAGCAGGCCGACTCCGATCCCTCGCCCGAAACAACAGCGATTCGGCATGCAGCCAACACCAAACTGGGGCCGCGCCATGTTTTTGCCACGGCTGCATCCAGGACCGAAGCGCTGTCGCCGCGTGCAGCCCGGACGACTGGCACAGCGGTGTTATCATTGCCGGGCATTGGCAATCGCCCGGCAGGAGCAACGCCACCCAGGCCTGCATCCGGGCAATCGTGCAAGCGCACTGCCGCTGCGCGACCGACAGAAGGACACCCCAGCCATTGAGCCCGCAACCGGTACAGCGCCGCCTGGTGATCTACTGCCCCGGCTTCGACCCGCGCGGACCGCGCCATTATCGCCGCCTATACCGCAAGCAGGCCGCCCTCTACAGCGGCCGCAGCGGGATCGAGTTGCAGGTCAGCGACATGCCGCGCGAGGACAGGCAGTGGCTGCAGTGGCAGGTGCACAACGCCAGCGACGAGGTGACAGTCGATTACCACTGCCTCGACTGGAGCCCGTTGATCCGCCGCTACTGGTACGAAAGCCTGCCCAGCCTGCTGCGCGGGGTGTTCCAGACGCTCGGACAATACGTTCGCTGCGGCTTCCTCGGGCGTGTGCGCCGCGAGGCAGCGCTGACCGGCTGGGCGTTTCTCATCACCCTCAGCTATCTGTTCATCGCGCTGCTGGTAGCCTCGGTGGCTGCGACAGCAGCGGCGGTCTGGCTGCAGCAGGCGGTCTCCGGGCCCATCGCGGAGGCGGACTGGCAATGGCTGGCCGGCGCCGGGTTGCTGGCTCTGATCGCGTACCTGATGTGGCGCCACGAGCACCGGCTCGGCGCACGCTGGCTGATGCGCATCGCGGTGTTCTGCGCCCGTTACGCACAGGGCAGGATTCCGCAGATCGACAGCTATGCCGAGCAGGTGACCGCTTACATCGAGCGTGTCGCCAAGACCAAACCTTACGATGAGCTGCTGCTGGTCGGTCACAGTGTCGGCACACTGCTGGCCATCGCCGTGCGTGCGCGCTGGCAGCAGCAGGCCGATGCCGACACCCAGCCACTGGCCTGCCTGACCCTGGGCGAGTGCATCCCGCTCAGCTCCTTCCTGCCACAGGCACAGCAGGTGCATCGGCACATCCGCCTGGCAGCGGCGCACAAGGCGCCCTGGCTGGATGTCACCGCACCGCCGGATGGCGCCTGTTTCGCGCTATACGATTTCGCCGCCGAGTTCGCCGACCCGGCGGCGAGCGATGGCCGGCCACGCTGCATCAATGCACGCTTCCATACCGCCTTCGCAGCCGACACCTACGCGCGGGTCAAACGCGACAAATTCAATCTGCACTTCCAGTACCTGATGGCCGCCGAACGTCCTGCCGCCTACAATTACTTCGTCTGCAGCGCCGGCCCTGATGCACTCGACGCCGGCACCGCCTGGTCCGCCACCAAGCCCCACGCACCATGAACTGCCCCTTCGGTTTCGATCAGCAAAACGCGCCCGACAGCGACGAGCGCTTCGACCCGCCCTACCCGGCGCCGCTGAAGAAAAAAAGCGCCGGCCTGCGCCGCCTGCTCAAGGGCTGGCACTCGTGGATCCAGATGCAGTACGAGCGCAGCTACCGCATGAAGCTCGGCCACGTGCACATGCTCGGCCAGCACATCTACATACCCAACGAACTGTCGCTGGTGCGACGGGTGATGGTCGACGAGTACGAGCAGTTTCCCAAGCATGAACAGCTGCACCGCATCCTCGAGCCGCTGCTCGGCGACAGCGTGTTCAGCACCAATGGCGAGGTGTGGAAGAAACAGCGGCGCATGATGGACGCGGTGTTCGCCATCACCAAGCTGCGCCATGCCTTCCCGCTGATGCAGGGCGCGGTGGACGACCTGGTGCAGCGCCTCGACCAGCTGCCACCAGGAAAGGACATCGTCATCGACCACGAGATGACCCACGTCACCGCCGATGTCATCTTCCGCGCCATCCTCTCGCAGCCGCTGCAGGCCGACCACGCCCAGACCATCTACGAGGCCTTCATCCGCTACCAGGACAAGGCGCACAAGGTGATGATGCTGGAGAACTTCCACCTGCCGCGCTGGTGGCACTGGCGTGACTGCAAGCGTTCGGCGCGCACCATCCGCCAGCTGCTGGCAGACCTGATCGGCGAGCGTTATCGCGCCTTCCAGGCGAGCGGGGAGGATACCCACCACGACATGCTCAGCGCGCTGATGCAGGCGCAGGACCCGGAGAGCGGCGAGCGCTTCGACTACACGGGCCTGGTCGACCAGATCTCCATCATGTTCCTGGCCGGCCACGAGACCTCGGCCAGCGCCCTGACCTGGTCGCTGTACCTGCTGGCCAAGTGCCCGCAGCTGCAGCAGCGCATGCTCGACGAATACCAGGAAGTGATCGGCGAGCGCGAACCGGACTTTCGCGACCTGCACCGGCTGAGCACCACCCTCAACCTGTTCAACGAGGCGTTGCGCCTGTACCCGCCGGTGGGCTTTTTCATGCGCGTCGCCAGCCACGACACCTGCATGCGCGACAAGCAGATCAAGGCCGGCTCCACGGTGATGGTCTCGCCCTGGCTGCTGCACCGCCACCGCGAGTTGTGGCAACAGCCGGACACCTTCGACCCGGACCGCTTCGCGCGCAAGGACGATCCCGAGGCGATCCGCAATGCCTTCATGCCGTTCGGTGCCGGCCCGCGCATCTGCATCGGCAAGGCCTTCGCCATCCAGGAGGCGGTGCTGGTGCTGGCCACCCTGGTCCGCCGCTATCACATCGAACCGGGCAGCGGCCCGGAGCCGATGCCGGCCGGACGCGTCACCATCCGTCCCGAGCACGGTGTATCGCTGCGCCTGCGCAGGCGTGCCGCCGAGCACTGATTCGCAGAACGCGCCGCTTGGTGCATTGCAACAACAGGCACTATGATCCGGCCAAACACAAGCAGGGAGTTCCCATGACCGCACCCTACGTAAAACAACATCCGGACAAGGACGGCTGGTTCGGCGAATACGGCGGCGCCTTTCTGCCGCCGCAACTGGAAAAGCCCTTTGCCGAGATCGCGCAGGCCTATGCGCGCTTCTCGCGTGCGGCCGATTTCCAGAACGAACTGGCCTACATCCGCAAGCACTTCCAGGGCCGGCCCACCCCGGTGCACTACTGCCGCAACCTGTCCGATGCCCTTGGCGGCGCGCGCATCTATCTCAAGCGCGAGGACCTGAACCACACGGGCGCGCACAAGCTCAACCACTGCATGGCCGAGGCGCTGCTGGCCAAGCACATGGGCAAGCAGCGCCTGATCGCCGAGACCGGCGCCGGCCAGCACGGTGTGGCACTCGCGACAGCCGCCGCCTACTTCGGCCTGGAGTGCGAGATCCACATGGGCGAGGTGGACATCGAAAAGGAACATCCCAACGTGGTGCGCATGAAGCTGCTCGGCGCCAGCGTGGTGCCGGTCGGCTTCGGCGGACGTACCCTCAAGGAGGCGGTGGACTCGGCCTTCCAGTCCTACCTGAAGGATCCCGAGAGCAGCATCTACGCGATCGGCTCGGTGGTCGGCCCGCACCCCTTCCCGATGATGGTGCGCGACTTCCAGCGTATCGTCGGCCAGGAGGCGCGCGAGCAGTTCCAGGAGATGAGCGGCGGCGAACTGCCGGATCACGTGATGGCCTGCGTCGGCGGCGGTTCCAATGCGATGGGCATCTTCCAGGGCTTCATCGACGACGAGGAGGTGGCGCTGCACGGGGTCGAGCCGCTCGGCCGCGGCACCAAGCTGGGCGAACACTCGGCCACCATCAGCTACGGCCACGATGGTGAGATCCACGGCTTCAAGACCCTGCTGCTGAGCGACGAGCAAGGTAACCCGGCACCGGTACACTCGATCGCCTCCGGCCTGGACTACCCGGGCGTGGGCCCCGAGCATGCCTACCTGCACAAGACCGGGCGGGTGCACTACGGCGCGGTCGACGACCAGCAGACCCTGGACGCCTTCTACCGACTGTCACGCGAGGAAGGCATCATCCCGGCGCTGGAGAGTTCGCACGCGGTCGCCTATGCGATCGAGATGGCCCCCGAACTGCCCGGCCAGACCATCCTGGTCAACCTGTCCGGACGCGGCGACAAGGACATCGACTATGTGGCGGACAACTTTGGTTACGGTGACTGAAGGGACAAGGCGCTTGCATTGACCACGATGATCACAACTTGGTCACCAGCAATCCGATCGCAAAGGCGATGATTGCCAACAGACCCATCACCTTGCCCAGACGTTCGGTCCACTCCACCTGGTGGGTGCGGAACGGGAAGCTGTTCACACTCCGCTTGCGCATCGACTCCACATCCTGCAGATAGGTCTTGAGGTCGCGAGCCGCAACGAAACGCCTGCCAGGGCGGGTTTCAGAGCGGAAGTGGAAACCGTTTTTCGACGAGGTCACCTTGTCCCGGTACTTGAACCACTGGTTGCTGATCTCGGTGCTCTCACCGGCAGCCGAACCGCCCAGCCGATAAAGCACGTCGAGCTTGTGCAGTAGCACACCGTCGAGTTCATGCTGCAAGGGATAGTCGAGCGAACTGCTGACCGGAAAGCTGCGATAGTGATCGGTGGCGATCCCCAGTGTCCTGTTGTCGTCATCCGGGCCCAAGCCGTCTATCCGGTACTGCTCCAATGTCTCGAGTCGATTGGCGTCGAGATCGTCGCTCGTGACAGCGAGTGGCTTTTCGATCGACAGTCCCACATCCAACTCGTCCCGCGCATAGCCGAGAAACTCGTTGGCGAGAATTTCCGCGGATTTGGAGGACAGGAAATAGCGCATATTGTCCGCACGGTGACGATGAAAGACCCGCCGGATGATCAGGCGGTAGTGATCGACTTCATTGCAGGAAAAGTCGACCACGTGATGCAGTTCAAAAACCTGTTCCTCGGGATGCGACGGCAATGCCAACAGCTCACTCCCACCTTCGTGCAGGGGCAAAGCGTAGGCGTAGGGCAAATCCGCCAGATGTTGCAGGTCGCCACCCTGCTTCTTGATCGTCGGATCGACGAAGTACTCCCGTCCTTGGTGGCGGATGCGCAGCACCATGTGGTCGAACCACAAGGGCGAAGCTGGCAGTTCGGCAATTTTCCCGCTGAGTTCCGTGCTCACCAGCACCGGATCCGAGGCGACACCAATCTGCCGCAACAGGGCCTGCAACAACACGGTCTTGTCCTTGCAGTCGCCATGGCGCGCCTGCAGGGTTCGACTGGCCGGCTTGGGGGTATGGCTGAAGATGCCGCTGCTTTCGCTCCGGTAACGAACCTCGTTTTGCACAAACCGCAGCAACTGGATGATCGCCTGTTCAGTGGCCAAGCCGCCTATATCGACAATCTCTGAAAGTTCGATGGCCGCATCGCCGCCATGCTGCAGATGCAGGCCGTTCAGCAGTTGCTGCGAAACTTCCGCCCAGCTGTGAGCACTGGCCAGCACACAGAAATCGGGCCAGAACCAGGGCGGCACGGACGCATCCACCTGGGTGATGGGCAGATCGCTCAGCGCCAACTCGTAACTGCAGCCGCATTCAATCAGCCCCTGTTCGGAGGAGAACGATTTGTCTTTGTAGCGGCCGACGTAACGGCGGACAGGCGAACTGGAGTCATTGATCAGGCGAATGAACTGCGCCTTTACCGGCATCGCCCAGCTCAGCCAGCGATTCGCAAGGTAGTATCTGCCGTGGATGGGATGATCGGCAGCATGGGCGACGATCGTGTAGGCGTAGTCGATGGCGTCACCGACGCGCAGGTCCTCGATCGAATAGCTGACCGTTCGGATGCCGTCGACGACGTGCGACTCCAGGCCGCGTTGGCGCTCGTTCAAGGCAACGCGTTGCAGGTCGAGCACATCCGCCACCTTGCCGTCGCGGATCACTCGAACGTGGTGAAACACCACTTCCTGCTGGTCGTTCAGCTCATGCAGCAGAAGCGAAGCATCTTCCACCCGTGATTCATCGTTGATCCATTCGACCGTACGGCAATAACGCTCGATACCCTTGTCGCTGACCCTGTCCTGGTAATCGACCAGGGAATATGTCGAGGGTGCTGCAGTGTCGTGATCGACGTACACAGGAACATCGCGCTGTTCCACCCAGTCCCCGACATCCCCCTTACGATAGGTATGCATAGCCCCTCGCGATTACCATCCCAAGCCCTGCTGATCTGGCGCAGAGCATACAGGAATCGCCGGGGCTACAGGTGGATGCCGAGGCGGCTCGCCCGCCCGCCGGCGACTAGCGCGTCAAGCGCAACCCACCTGACGTAGTGGGTTCAGCCGCGCCCGGCGCGCTTGCGCTCGTGTTCCTTGAGCAGCTTCTTGCGCAGGCGGATCGACTTGGGCGTGATCTCGACCAGCTCGTCGTCCTCGATGAACTCCAGCGCCATCTCCAGGGTGACCTTGATCGGCGGGGTCAGGGCGATCGCATCGTCCTTGCCGGCGGCACGCACGTTGGTCAGCTGCTTGCCCTTGAGCGGGTTGACCACCAGGTCATTCGAGCGCGAGTGGATGCCGATGATCTGGCCCTCGTACACCTCGTCGCCATGCGAGCTGAACAGGCGGCCGCGCTCCTGCAGGTTGAACAGCGCATAACCCAGCGCCTTGCCCTGGCCGTTGGAGATCAGCACGCCGTTCTTGCGCGGCGCGATGCCGCCGGCCTGTGCCGGGCCGTAGTGATCGAACACGTGGTACAGCAGGCCGGTGCCGGAGGTCATGGTCATGAAATCGGTCTGGAAGCCGATCAGTCCACGCGAGGGCATGATGTAGTCCAGGCGCACCCGGCCCTGGCCGTCCGGCACCATGTCCTTCATCTCGCCCTTGCGCTCGCCCAGGGTCTCCATCAGGGCGCCCTGGTTCTGCTCCTCGATGTCGATGGTGACCTGCTCGTAGGGCTCGCACACCTCGCCGTCGATCTCGCGGAAGATGACCTCGGGACGGGACACCGCCAGTTCGAAGCCCTCGCGCCGCATGTTCTCGATCAGCACCGACAGGTGCAGTTCGCCGCGGCCGGAGACCTTGAACTTCTCCGGGTCGGTGCCCTCCTCCACGCGCAGGGCCACGTTGTGGATCAGCTCGCGCTCCAGGCGGTCCTTGATCTGGCGTGAGGTCAGATACTTGCCTTCCTTGCCGGCGAACGGCGAGGCATTGACCTGGAAGGTCATGGACACGGTCGGCTCGTCCACCGCCAGCGCAGGCAGCGACTCGACGTGCTCCGGGTGGCAGATGACATCGGACACCATCGGCGCCTCGATGCCGGTGATGGCGATGATGTCGCCGGCGCTGGCCTCGGCCACCTCGTGGCGCTCCAGGCCCAGGTAGCCGTACACCAGGCCGATCTTGGCCTTGTACGGATGGTCGCCGTGCAGCACCACCACCTGCTGACCGGGGCGGATGGTGCCGCGTTTCACACGGCCGACCGCGATCGCGCCGACATAGCTGTTGTAGTCGAGGTTCGAGACCTGCATCTGCAAAGGCCCGTCCGGGTCGACGTCCGGCACCGGGCAGTGCTCGACGATGGCCTCGAACAGCGGGGTCATGTCGCCCTCGCGCACGGAGTCGTCCAGCGAGGCATAGCCGTGCAGCGAAGAGGCATAGATGATCGGGAAATCCAGTTGCTCGTCGGTCGCACCGAGCTTGTCGAACAGGTCGAACACCTGGTCGATGACCCAGTCCGGGCGCGCGCCGGGCTTGTCGATCTTGTTCACCACCACGATCGGGCGCAGGCCATGGTTGAAGGCCTTCTGGGTGACGAAGCGGGTCTGCGGCATCGGCCCTTCCTGCGCATCCACCAGCAGCAGCACCGAGTCGACCATCGACAGCACGCGCTCCACCTCACCGCCGAAGTCGGCGTGCCCGGGGGTGTCGACGATGTTGATGCGGTAGTCGTTCCAGCGGATCGCGGTGTTCTTGGAAAGGATGGTGATGCCACGCTCCTTTTCCTGATCATTCGAGTCCATGACGCGCTCGACCTCGCCGAAGCGTTCGCCGAGGGTGCCGGACTGCTTGAGCAGTTCATCGACGAGGGTGGTCTTGCCGTGGTCGACGTGCGCGATGATCGCCACGTTGCGCAGATTCTGGATCACTGGAATGTACCGGTCAGAGAGATAAAGGCGCGCGATTATACCCGCGGCCCGGCGGCGGGTATATCAGGATTTGCTGATTTTCCATGTTTTCACCACGAAGAGCACGAAGGGCACAAAGATTTCCCTGGTTGGCGGATGTACACGGCTGGGGTCACAGCCGGGTTCTAAGACGCGAAAACCCGTGGCGCATGTTGAAAGGGCATTGAGGCTGATGCACCTAGAGCTTTGTGTCCTTCGCGCCCTTTGTGGTTAGTCTTTTTTCCGCAGATATTCCGCGGCATCCGCCTGGCCGGCCATGGCGGCCCGCTGCAGCCAGCCGCGCCCCCGGTCCGCATCGACCTCACCGCCCAGCCCTTCGACCAGCATCACCCCGAGCAGGAATTGCGCATCCGCCATGCCCTGCTCCGCCGCCCTGCGCATCCACAGCCGCGATTCGCTGTAGTCCTGCGGCGCGCCATGGCCGGTGGCCAGGCAGTGCGCCAGGTTGAACTGGGCCTTGTCCAGGCCCTGTTCGGCCGCCCTGCGATACCAGGCCACCGCCTCGGCTGGATCGGCGGCTATCCCGGACAGGCCGTGATCGTAGGCGGCCCCGAGGTTGAGCTGGGCCCAGGCATCACCGGCCCTGGCCGCGGCGCGCAACTGTTCGACATCCGGCTGCGCCCAGGCCGGCAGACAAAACAGCAACAACAGGCAAAGCAGACGATTCATGCGCGCATCATGCGCAGGCGGGGCCGGCAGGTCCAGCCAAAACCTTGGGTAGACCTTGAACAGCCTGTGGATAACTCTGTGAATGAATCGGCGGATAACTGTTGACACAAACTCGTCTGCTAACGGCAGCAGCCGGGAACAAAACTCTTTCACATGAAATATCAACAAGATACAGCATTTTTGAAATGCCAAATGTCGGCTTTGCCCGGTAACTTGCGAAATCCACGGTTTTTGCGGGTGTGCATAACTTGCAGCAGCATGCTGCAATGCAGCCCCCACTCGGCTCGCAAGGGACAGGATCTTGAACGCGCAAGACATCGAAAAATGGCTCGACAGCTTCGCCAGCACCGCCGCGCAGCACGATCTGCAGGCGCACATGGCGCACATCTCGCAAGACATCCAGGTGTTCGGCGTTCCCGGCTTCGAGGTGCTCGACTACCAGGACTGGTACCGGCAATGCGAGCACGAGTTCCCGCAGGGACTAATCACCGCTGTGGAGTATTCAGGGGTCAAGCTGCGCAATGCCGCTGAGCAGCATGTGCTGTTCCTGGTGCTGGAACAGGTGAGCACCGCGGACGGCGGACACACCCGCCAGGCACTGGAGATGTTGCTGGAACGCCAGGCCGGCAACTGGTTGCTCAAGCAGTTGCGCATCCTCGACCAGGACGAGGCCGCGCATCACGGCTTGTCCTGAGCGCGCTGCGGCGCAGTCGCGCGCCGCAGTGACTCGCGCCAGTTTGGGTTGGCCGCGCCCCGCCCGAGCGCGATATAGCGCCCGACCTCGTTCTCGTACCAGTAACGATCTGCCTGCAAGGGCTCCACCTCGAAGCCCCACCAGGCGCCGTCGGCGTCCTGGGCGATCCAGTTGACCCAATCCGGTGCGCTCTTCAACGACACGGTGTCCCCAAACGAAAAACAGCGCCCAGCATAGCTGGACACTGTTATCGATGCAGCACAGGGATGTGCGGGATCAGATCTTGAACGAGCCGACCAGCCCCTGCAGTTGGCCCGCCACGCCCTTGATCGAGGCGGACGACGACTCGAGTTCCGCCGCACCCTGGTTGGTCTGCTGCGCCACGTCGCTGATGGCGACGATGTTGCGATTGATCTCGTTGACGGTGACGTTCTGCTGGTCGGCGGCACTGGCGATCTGCTCGGTCACCCCGGCGATGGTGGTCACCTCGTCGACGATTTCCTGCAGGCTGCCGCGGGTCTGGTCCGCTTGGGCCACCGTATCACGCGCCTGGTCCTGGCTCTTCTGCATCACCCCGACCGCCTGGCGCGAGGCGCCCTGCAGGCGTTCGATCATGTTGTGAATCTCTTCGGTGGATTCCTGGGTACGACTCGCCAGGGTGCGCACCTCGTCCGCCACCACGGCGAAGCCACGCCCCTGCTCACCGGCCCGCGCCGCCTCGATGGCTGCGTTCAGGGCCAGCAGGTTGGTCTGTTCGGCGATACCGCGGATCACGTCCAGCACGCCACCGATACTTTCGCTGTCCTTCTCCAGGGCGTTGATCACCTCGGCCGCCCGTTCCACGTCGGCGAACAACTGGTCCAGCGATTGCTGGGTGGTCTGCAACACCTGCTGTCCATGCTGCGCCGCCTGCTGTGCCGAACCGGCCGCTCCCTTGCCGGACTGGGCCATCTGTTGCACCTCCTGCGCCGAAGCCAGCAACTCGGTGGTGGCACCGGCGACCTGCTGGGTCTGCTCCTGCTGCTGGCTGGTGCCCTGGCTGGCCTGCTGGCTGACCGCGGCCATCTGCTCGGCGGCGGTCGTCACCTGGTGCACGGTACTCGAGACCTCGGTCATGGTATGGCGGATCTTGGCCAGGAACTGGTTGAATGCCTGCGCCAGCTTGGCCATCTCGTCGGCGCCGCTGAGTTGCAGTTCGCGCGTCAGGTCGCCCTCCCCCTGGGCGATATCACACATTGCCTCGACCGCGCGGTTGAGCTTGCAGCCGATCGCACGAACGATCATCCAGGCCGCGGCGGCGGTGAGCAGTACGCCGGCCAGCATCAGGATCCACACCAGGCCCTTGGTCGCAGCCGCCTCACCGGCCAGGGCGTTGCTCTCGGTCGCGATGCGCTCACGCAGCGCCCCGACCAGGCTGCGCAGTTCCTCGGTGAAACGCCCGACCAGCGGACCAACCTCGTCACGAATCAGGCTCACGTCCAGGTAGGCATTGTCGCTGCCATGCACCTGCTTGACCTTGTCCAGCCCCGCCAGGAAGATCTCACGCGACTCCAGCAGGCGCTCCACCGCGTCCGCCTGCTCGAAAGTGAGCAGGTCCTCCGCCGCACGCATGCGCTGCAGGGCCCGCCCGTTCTGCTCGAGGAACAACTCGGTGTTGGACAGGAAACTCTGCAGCCCATAGGCAAGGAAGCCGCGCATGCCGATCACCACCTGCGACCAGGTGTAACGCAACTCGTGGATGGTATTGAGCAGTTCGATACGGGTGGCCAGCTGGCTGGCCGGGCTGTCGTCCCATTGCGGCAGCAGCAGACCCTCGTCGTTCTCGACGAACTCGGGACGGAAGCTCTCCAGTTCCTCGAACAACTCGGTCTGGGTGTCGATCTCGGAGGTCAGCATCTCGGCCATCGCCTGCTGGGTGGCCATGTTCTGCGGGTTCAACGAGACATTCGCCTCGGCCAGTGCCGGGACATTGGCGACGTCAGACGAGGCCAGTTCCAGCAGCCGCGCCTCGTAACCGACATACTGCTCGATCATGCCCGCGATACTCACGTATTGTTCGGTGAGCGCAGCATCGTCCAGGCCCTGCAGGGCACTCTCCAGCGCCTTCAGCTTGGTCTGCAGTTCATCGTTGTTGCTGACGTAATCGGCCTTTTGCCGCTCTTCGCGGGTCTTGATGAAAAACCCCATGGAGGCGGCGGTGCGGTGCACCTGCTGCTCCAGGTCCATTGCCGCCAGCACGCCGGGCTGAATACGATCCACAACCGTGTGCACACGTTCCTCGGTCCCTGAAAGCCCCTGCAGGCTCGCCAGGGAAATGCCCAGCAAAACCGCCAGCGCGAAGCCGAAAGCGGCATACAGCTTGTGTGTGATCAAGAACCTCGATAAGAATTTTTCCATCGTCTACCCACCCATTTTGGTTGTGGCACCGGTGTTCCCCGGCTGTTGTGGGTAAGGCTATCGACGGATCTGCGACAAACTTTAGGTCGGCCCGGGCAGCGCCCGAGTCAAAGCGCGTCAGGGCGTGCTCAGTTGGTCGGTTGCGAGGTGGTGGGCTTGGAGCCGGTGAGGTCCCAGGAGAAGGTACAGTCGAGTTCGGAGAGCACCGCGATCAGCCCCCCCTCGCCGCCGTCGAGGATCATCGACAACGGGGTGCGACGGCCGAAGCGGCGATGGCGCAGCTTGACCCAGCGCCCCGCCATTTTCGGGTTGCGCGGGTAGGTGGTACGCAGCGCATCGGCGATACGCAGCAGGTAGCGGGCGCGGCGCAGGGTGTCGGCATCGTCCGGGAACACGTCATTGCCGTCGCGGTACTTCTGGAAGGCGCGTGCGCGGATATTCGCCGGCAGCAGCAGGATCTGCTGCATCTCCGAGGTGCTCAGTTCCCAGGCATCCAGCAGTCCCATGACCGCCTGCGTGACCTGTACCAATGCCTGTTGCTGCTCGTCGCTCATCGCTTACACCTTGTACGACAAGCTCGCGCCGTACGCTTCTGTTGTGAGAGGCCTAGTATACCCACAATAACCGAGCTTTTTACTCAGTTTCGGTGGGGGCTTCCGCCTTCAGCCGAACAGGCGGGCCCACCAGCGACGGCGATTGCCCGGCAGCACCTGCTGTGACTCCAGGTCGACCGGCGGGATGCGGCTGAGCACCCAGCCGGGCAGCGGCGGGTTTTCGCTGAAGCCGCAGGACACCCCGAGATTGTTGGGGTCGTAGATCTTGACCATGCTCGGTGCCTGCAGGTCGTCGGCATACACGATGCCGCAGTAGTCATGCTCGTGTTCCTTGCGCAGCAACTGGTCAATCTGCTGCAGAAAGTGCTGGAACTCCTGTGCCGTCAGCGGCTGCTGCGGCACCTCGTGACCGACCGCGTACACGTACCAGCCTTCAGCGGAACGTGCCAGGGTCTGCCACAGTTCATCCAGCTGATGCCAGCGCATCGTCGATTTGAACCCGCCCCTGAACTGCCGCAGGTACTGCGGCGCCTGCTCTCCGCTCATTAGCCGACCTCGTGTTGCACGTCCGCTAAAGATGCCAGCTTCGCCGGCAAAACACTACAGGGAGATGCGCGCAATCCCCTATAATCAGGCGCTTTCGCGAGCAACCGGAAACGCCCATGGCCGCCGTATACGAGACCGACCTGCCCCACCTGAAGGCGCTGCACCGCGGCAAGGTGCGCGATATCTACGATGTCGACGAGCAGCACATGCTGATCGTCACCACCGACCGCCTGTCCGCCTTCGACGTGGTGCTGCCGCAGCCGATCCCCGGCAAGGGCGAAGTGCTGACCCGGGTCGCCAATTTCTGGTTCAAGCGCACCCGCGACATCATTCCCAACCATCTGGCGGACATGCCGCTGGAGCAGGTGATCCCGGATGCGGCCATGCGCGAACGGCTCGGCGACCGCGCGCTGGTGGTACGCAAGCTCAAGCCGCTGCCGGTGGAAGCGATCGTGCGCGGCTATATCATCGGCTCCGGCTGGAAGGACTACCAGAAGACCGGCGCCGTGTGCGGCATCAAGCTGCCCGAGGGCCTGCGGCTGGCCGACAAGCTGCCCGAGCCGATCTTCACCCCCTCGACCAAGGCGGCGGTCGGCGACCACGACGAGAACATCGACTTTGCCGCCACCGAAAAACTCATTGGCCCGGAACTGGCGGCGCAGGTACGCGACGCCACCCTGCGCATCTATAAGGAATGCGCGGCCTACGCGCTGCAGCGCGGCATCATCATCGCCGACACCAAGTTCGAGTTCGGCCTGGATCAGAACGGCGTGCTGCACCTGATCGACGAGGTACTGACCCCGGATTCCTCGCGCTTCTGGCCGGCCGACCAGTACCAGCCGGGCATCAGCCCGCCCAGCTTCGACAAGCAGTTCGTGCGCGACTACCTGGAGACCCTGGACTGGGACAAGACCCCGCCCGGGCCGCAGCTGCCGCAGGAGATCATCGACAAGACCGCCGAGAAGTACCGCGAGGCGGAGCGTCGCCTGACCCAGGGCTGAGCGCGTGCCCGGCAAACCACCCCGCATCACCCTGTACAGCACCGCCAAGTGCGCGCACTGCCGGCAGCTCAAGCAATGGCTGGTGCAGCACAAGCTGCGCTTCCAGGAGTTCGACATCCAGCGCAGCCAGCGCGCCTTCAAGGAATTCTCGCGCCTCGGCGCACGCGGCGTGCCGGTACTGCTGGTCAACGGCCAGCGCCTCGACGGCTTCGATGCCAAGCGCCTGCACAATCTGCTCGGCCCGTACCTGTGAACCTGTGACATGAGCCACCCCTACGACAGGCTCAGCCCGGACCTGGTGCTGGACGCGGTGGAATCGCTCGGCCTGCACGCCGACGGCCGGGTGATGGCACTGAACAGCTACGAGAACCGGGTCTTCCAGATCGGCATCGAGGACGGCGCGGGCGTGGTCGCCAAGTTCTACCGCCCCGATCGCTGGTCGGACCAGGCGATCCTCGAAGAACATGCCTTCAGCCTGGCGCTGGCCAGCGACGATATCCCGGTGGTCGCGCCGAACAGCTACCGGCAGCAGACGCTGTTTCGCCAAGAGGGCTTCCGCTTCGCCCTGTTCCCGCGGCGCGGCGGGCGCGCGCCGGAGCTGGACAATTTCGACCACCTGGAATGGATCGGGCGTTTCATCGGGCGCATCCACCTGCTCGGCCGGGCCAAGCCGTTCACGCACCGCCCCAGCCTCGACTGCCAGCGTTACGGCTGGCAGGCGCGCCAGGCGGTGCTGGACAGCGAGTTGTTGCCGCTCGAATATCGCAGCGACTATGAAACCCTGTCGGCGCAATTGATCGAGGACGCACAAGGCCATTTCGACCGGGCACAGGCGCGCCCGCTGCGCCTGCACGGCGACTGCCATCCGGGCAATATATTGTGGACCGATGCCGGCCCGCATTTTGTCGACATGGACGACTGCTGCAACGGCCCGGCGGTCCAGGACCTGTGGATGCTGCTCAGCGGCGAGCGCCGCGACATGCTGATGCAGCTGGACGCGGTACTCGAAGGCTACCGTACCTTCTGCGATTTCGATGCCGCCGAACTGGCGCTGATCGAACCCTTGCGCACCCTGCGCCTGCTGCACTACACCGCCTGGCTGGTACAACGCTGGGACGACCCGGCCTTTCCGGCGGCCTTCACCTGGTTTGCCGAAGCCGGCTACTGGCCCGGCTACCTCGCCGACCTGCGCCAGCAGGCGCAGCGCATGGCCGAGCCGCCGCTGCAGCTGCTTGGCTGAGCCGGTGCAGTGGTCACAGCTTGCGCGCCGACTTGCCTGACCAGCCGCTCAATCCGCTATCATCGGCCGAACCCCTGGAAGGAGCCGGCGCGTGCATAACATCAATCGCATAACTCCACGCATCCTGATCGCCACCGACTTCAGCAGCGACAGCGAACGGGCATTCTTTCACGCCCTGTCACTGGCAGTGGCGCAACGTGCACGCCTGACCCTGCTGCACATCGGGCCGGAGAGCCGCAAGGAAGTCCCCTGGGACAAGTACCCGGGCGTGCGCGACACCCTGGTCGACTGGCAGATGCTGGACGCCGCATCGCCGCGCAGCGACGTCATCGACAAGCTCGGCCTGAATATAAAAAAGATGGCGATGCGCGATGAAGACCCGTACAACGGCATGGTCGACTATCTGCGCAAGCATCCCACCGACCTGCTGGTGATGGCCACCGAGGCACGCCGTGGCATGGCGCGCCTGAAGCGCTCGTCGGTAGCCGAGGCGGTCGCCTTCTCCAGCCACAGCCACGCCCTGCTGATCCCCAGTTCGGCCCCCAGCCTGGTCGACAGCGACAGCGGTGCCAAGACGCTGCAGAAAGTGCTGGTGATCTACGATCACGAGCCCGATCCGCGCAACGCCCTGGCCTGGCTGAATGAATGGCTGCCGGCCTTCGGCGAGGGCCAGATCGAGGTACACCTGCTGTACCTGGGCGACGAAGCGAACGCACCGGAGATCGTGCTGCCCAGCCACAAAAGCCTGAAGTGGACGCGCCTGGCCCTGCAGGGGCCACTGCAATCGACCATCCTCGAACATGCCGAGCAATTCGGCGCCGACATGATCGTGATGATGAACCAGCGCAGTCGCGGCCTGCTCGGGCGCTTTCGCGGTAGTCTCAATGAGCAGATATTGCGGCGCGCCGGACGGCCGGTGTTGTTGCTACCGGAGATCTGACCCACCTCTGCCGCGCACATGTAGCTGCGCAGTTCGAAACCATGCAGACATAAAAAAAAAGCGCCCCGCAGGGCGCTTTTTCGTCAGGTCTGTCGAGCGCCTGATTACAGGCCGTAGAAGCCCTGCATGGTCTCCAGGGAGTTGGCCTTGATCTTGTCGGCCATGCCTTCGGAACCGAAGGACTGGTAGCGGGCCTTGCAGATCTCGGACATCGCCTTGGTCGCTTCCTTGAGGAACTTGCGCGGATCGAAGTTGCTCGGGTTGTCGTGCAGGTGACGACGGATGGAACCGGTGGATGCCATACGCAGGTCGGTATCGATGTTGACCTTGCGCACGCCGGACTTGATGCCCTCGACGATCTCTTCAACCGGCACGCCGTAGGTCTGACCCATGTCGCCGCCGTAGTTGTTGATAATCTCGAGCCAGTCCTGCGGTACCGAGGAGGAACCGTGCATGACCAGGTGGGTGTTGGGGATGCGCGCGTGGATCTCCTTGATGCGGTCGATCCGCAGGATCTCGCCGGTCGGCTCCTTGGTGAACTTGTAAGCACCGTGCGAGGTACCGATAGCGATCGCCAGCGCGTCGACGCCGGTCTTCTCGACGAAGTCGGCCGCTTCCTCGACACCGGTCAGCAGCATGTCCATGTCCAGCTTGCCTTCCGCGCCGTGGCCATCTTCCTCGCCCATCTCGCCGGTTTCCAGCGAACCCAGGCAGCCCAGCTCACCCTCGACGGAGACGCCGCCGGCATGCGCCATGTCGACCACCTGCTTGGTCACGTCGACGTTGTATTCGTAAGACGCCGGGGTCTTGCCGTCGGACATCAGCGAGCCGTCCATCATCACCGAGCTGAAGCCGGACTGGATGGAACGCAGGCAGATCGACGGGGATGCGCCGTGGTCCTGGTGCATGCACACCGGGATGTGCGGGTACATCTCGATGGCGGCAGAGATCAGGTGACGCAGGAACGGCTCGCCCGCGTAGGAACGCGCACCGGCGGAGCCCTGCAGGATCACCGGGCTGTTCACGGCATCGGCCGCCTGCATGATGGCGTGCACCTGCTCCATGTTGTTGACGTTGAACGCCGGCAGGCCGTAGTCGTTTTCGGCTGCATGGTCGAGCAGCTGACGCAGAGTAATCAGTGCCATTGTTAATCTCCTTGCGTGTTAACAGTTAAATGTCTTGATGCGGATTCGGAATTACTTGTCCTGGATGACGTGTTCGCCGACGCGGATGATCTTCATCACGTTGGTGCCGCCGGCCACGCCGTTGAGGTCGCCCTTGGTGATGATCACCAGGTCGTCATCGCGTACCGCGCCGCGGCGCTGCAGTTCCTCGATGACCTCGGTGTTCGCTTGTTGCGAGTCGATACCGGCCGCCAGTTCGAAACTGACCGGGTACACCCCGCGAAACAGAGTCACTTTTCTACGCGTGCCCACATGGTTCGTCAAGGCGTAGATCGGGATGCCCGAGGAAATGCGCGACATCCACAAAGGCGTGGAGCCCGACTCGGTCAGGCAGGCGATCGCGGTCACACCCAGGTGGTTGGCGGTATACATGGTGGCCATCGCGATCGACTCGTCGATACGCCCGAACACCGAGTGCAGGCGGTGATCGGAACGGCGCGCGGAAGACTGTTTTTCCGCCTCGCGGCACACCCGGTCCATCGCCTCGACCGCCTTCACCGGGTACTTGCCGGCAGCCGATTCGGCCGACAGCATGACCGCGTCGGTGCCGTCGATCACGGCGTTGGCCACGTCGAACACCTCGGCACGGGTCGGGATCGGGTTCTCGATCATCGACTCCATCATCTGCGTGGCGGTGATGACCACGCAGTTCATGGTGCGCGCCATGTGCACCAGGCGCTTCTGCACCGCGGGCAGCTCGGCATCGCCGATCTCCACGCCGAGGTCGCCACGCGCCACCATGATCACGTCGGAGGCATCGATGATGTCCTCGATGCAGTCCAGTGCCTCGGCACGCTCGATCTTGGACACCACGCTACCGCTGCCGCCGGCCTGGCGCAGCAGGTCGCGCGCCAGTTCGACGTCTTCCGCCTTCTGCACGAACGACACCGCAATGTAATCGGCTTCAAGCTTGGCGGCGAACTTGATGTCCTCGCGGTCCTTGTCGGTCAGCGCGGGTGCGGACAGGCCGCCGCCCTGCTTGTTGATGCCCTTGTTGTTGGACAGCACGCCACCGATCACCACCTTGCAGCGCACCTCGGTGCCCTCGACCTCCTCGACCCACAATACGATGTGGCCGTCGTTGAGCAGCAAGGTGTCGCCGCGCGAGCATTCCTCGTGCAGGGTCGGATAGGTGCTGCCGACACGTTCGCGGTTGCCGTTCATCGGATCCCAGCTGGTATCCAGGATGAAACGGTCGCCGACCTCGAGGTCGACCTTGCCGTCGGTGAAGCGCGCGATACGGATCTTCGGCCCCTGCAGATCGACCAGCACGCCGACCTGGCGGCCGCTGGCGCGGGCGCGGTTGCGCACCCACTCGGCACGTCGTTCATGTTCCTCGTAACTGCCGTGCGACATGTTCAGTCGCACCACATCCACGCCGGCAGCGATCACTTCGTCCAGCACCTTGGGATCATCGGTGGCCGGGCCGAGGGTGGCCACGATCTTTGTTCGTCTAAGCATGTTTTGCCTTTACCTGTATGCGGGAAAATACCGCTATCCCGCTTAGCGCAATGCCCCCTGGCATCGCGTCGACGACGACAAGGGGCAGCGAATGCTGCCCCTTGTCTCAAGCGTTACTTGTTGGCCGCTTCTTCCAGCATGGCGACTGCCGGCAGGGTCTTGCCTTCCAGGTATTCGAGGAAGGCGCCGCCGGCGGTCGAGATGTAGGACACCTTGTCATAGATGTCGTATTTCTGGATCGCCGCGATGGTGTCGCCACCACCGGCCAGCGAGAAGCAGTCGGAGTTGGCGATCGCCATGGACACGGTCTTGGTGCCTTCGCCGAACTGGTCGAACTCGAACACACCGACCGGGCCGTTCCACACCACGGTACCTGCCTTGGCGATGATGTCGGCCAGTTCCTGCGCGGACTTGGGACCGATGTCGAAGATCATGTCGTCGTCCGCGACGTCATTGGCATCCTTCAGGGTCGCCTCGGCGGTCTCGCTGAATTCCTTGCCGCAGACCACGTCGACCGCGATCGGGATATTGGCGCCACGCGCCTGCATCTTCTCGATCAACGCCTTGGCGGTGTCGACCAGGTCGTCTTCGCACAGCGACTTGCCGACATTGTGACCGGTGGCCTTGAGGAAGGTGTTGGCGATACCGCCGCCGACCACCAGCTGGTCGACCTTCTCGGACAGGGCCTCGAGCACGGTCAGCTTGGTGGAAACCTTGGAGCCGCCGACGATGGCGACCATCGGGCGCGCCGGCTCGGCCAGCGCCTTGGCCAGGCTGTCCAGCTCTTCGGACAGCAGCAGGCCGGCACAGGCGACCGGGGCGAACTTGCCGGCGCCATGGGTGGAGGCCTGGGCGCGGTGCGCGGTGCCGAAGGCGTCCATCACGTACACGTCGCACAGCGCGGCGTACTTCTTGGACAGTTCCTCGTCGTCCTTTTTCTCGCCGGCATTGAAGCGCACGTTCTCCAGCAGCACGCACTCACCCTCGGCAACCTCGAAACCACCGTCCAGGTAGTCCTTGATCAGGCGCACGTCCTTGCCCAGCTTGGCGGACATGTCGTCGGCGATCGGCTGCATGGAGTTCTCGTCATCCACCTTGCCCTCTTCCGGGCGGCCGCGGTGCGACATCACCATGACCTTGGCACCGGCCTGCATGCAGTGCTCGATGGTCGGCATGGAGGCGGTGATACGGGCGTCGGAGGTTACCTTGCCGTCTTTGACCGGTACGTTGAGGTCGGCGCGGATCAGCACGCGCTTGCCGGCGAGGTCGAGGTCGGTCAGCTTGATGAAAGCCATGTTGAACTCCTTGGGATATTGGTTTTTGAAAAGCATTCAGGAAAGGGGATGCCCTGGCCTGAAGGCTCTTGCCAGTTGAAACGACCACTCCTCCCCCGAGCTTGGGAAGTCCGGAGAGCGATCATGCATCCGATCCCCCTCCCGACCTCCCCCGCTGGCGGGGGAGGAGCAACCGCGTTCTGAGTGGCCGCACTCAGAACATTTGGGCCTGATCAGCCGGCAACAACCTTGGCGAAGCGCAGCATGTTGCAGGTGTAGCCGTACTCGTTGTCGTACCAGGAAACGACCTTGACGAAGGTGCCGTCCAGGGCGATACCGGCCTCGGCATCGAAGATCGAGGAGTAGCTGCAGCCACGGAAATCGGTGGCAACCACTTTCTCGTCGGTGTAGGACAGGGTGTCACCGATACCGGCGGTCTCGGAAGCGGCCTTCATGGCGGCGCAGATCTCGTCGTAGGACGCATCCTTGTTCAGTTCGACGGTCAGGTCGACCACGGAAACGTCGGAGGTCGGCACGCGGAAAGCCATACCGGTCAGCTTGCCGTTCAGTTCCGGCAGCACCACGCCGACCGCCTTTGCAGCACCGGTGGAGGACGGGATGATGTTCTCCAGGATGCCACGGCCGCCGCGCCAGTCCTTCTTGGACGGGCCGTCAACGGTCTTCTGGGTAGCGGTGGCCGCGTGCACGGTGGTCATCAGGCCACGCTTGATGCCCCAGTTGTCGTTCAGGACCTTGGCAACCGGTGCCAGGCAGTTGGTGGTGCAGGAAGCGGCGGAAACGATGGCCTGACCGGCATAGGTCTCGTGGTTCACGCCGTAGACGAACATCGGGGTGCCGTCCTTGGACGGTGCGGACATGACCACCTTCTTGGCGCCTGCATCGATGTGCTTCTGGCAGCCTTCCTCGGTCAGGAAGAAGCCGGTGCACTCCAGCACCAGGTCGACGCCGACGTCGCCCCAGGCCAGGTTGGCCGGATCGGTCTCGGCGGTCAGGCGGATGGACTTGCCATCGACGGTCATCTTGCCGTCAGCGCCGCTGACGTCACCCGGGAAGTTGCCGTGTACCGAGTCGTACTTGAGCATGTAAGCCAGGTAGTCGGCGTCCAGCAGGTCGTTGATCGCAACGACTTCGAACTGGTCGGAGAAGTCCTTGGCGATAGCGCGGAAAGCCATACGGCCGATACGGCCGAAACCGTTAATGCCTACTTTGATAGTCATAGTGATTGCTCCTCAACTTGAATCAGTCTTGGTTTTGAAATCTGGAATGCGGGCGACCGGTGCCCCCGGCCGCCCGCGATCGCATTGGTTTACGCGGTTACTTCGGCGATGGCTGCGCCGACGTTCTCGGCGGTGAAACCGAACTCCTTGAACAGCTCGCCGGCCGGCGCGGACTCGCCGAAGCGGTCGATGCCGATCACCTTGCCGTTGGAACCGGCGTACTTCCACCAGGAATCGGTGGACGCGGCCTCGACCACGACGCGCGCGGTCACGGCCTTCGGCAGTACCGATTCCTTGTAGTCGGCGTCCTGGGCATCGAAGGTGGTAGTGCTCGGCATGGAGACCACGCGCACCTTCTTGTCGGAGGCCTCGGCGGCTTCCATGGCGAGGGCCACTTCGGAACCGGTGGCGATGACGATGCAGTCCGGGGTGCCGTCGCAGTCTTTCAGGACATAGCCACCCTTCTTGATGGCCTCGATCTGCTCCGCGCTGCGCGCCTGATGCGGCAGACCCTGGCGCGAGAAGATCAGCGAGCTCGGGCCATCGCGACGCTCGGCCGCCTGGGCCCAGGCAACCGCGGATTCGACCGCGTCACACGGACGCCACACCTGCATGTTCGGGATCAGGCGCAGGGTCGGGATCTGCTCGACCGGCTGGTGGGTCGGACCGTCTTCGCCCAGACCGATGGAGTCGTGGGTGTAGACGAAGATGCTCGGCACCTTCATCAGCGCGGCCATGCGCAGGGCGTTACGCGCGTACTCGGAGAACATCAGGAAGGTCGCGCCGAACGGGATCAGGCCGCCGTGCAGGGCGATGCCGTTCATGATCGCGGACATGCCGAACTCGCGCACACCGTAGCGCACGTAGTTGGCGACTTCGTTGTTGTCCATCGGCTTGTAGCCGGACCACTCGGTCAGGTTGGAGCAGCCCAGGTCGGCAGAGCCGCCGAACAGTTCCGGCAGCATCGGCGAATAGGCTTCGATGGAATTCAGGGATGCCTTACGGGTGGCCGGGCTCTCGGCAGCCTCGTTGACGCTGGCGATGTAGGCAGCGGACTGCTCGGCCCAGTCGGCCGGCATCTCGCCTGCCATACGGCGCTCGAACTCGGCCGCCAGTTCCGGGTACTCGGCCTTGTAGGCGGCGAACTTCTCGTTCCAGGCCTTCTCGGCAGCGGCACCCTTCTCTTTCGCGTCCCAGCCGTGGTAGACGGCGGCCGGCACTTCGAAGGCGTCGTGGTCCCAGCCGATCGCGGCCTTGGTCAGGTTGATCTCGTCCTGGCCCAGCGGCGCGCCGTGGCAGGCGTGCGAGCCGGCCTTGTTCGGCGAACCGAAGCCGATGGTGGTCTTGCAGCAGATCATGGTCGGCTTGTCGGTCATCGCCTTGGCGGTCTTGATCGCCTCTTCGACGGCCGCCGGATCGTGACCGTCGACGCCCGGGATCACGTGCCAGCCGTAGGCCTCGAAACGCTTCGGGGTGTCGTCGGTGAACCAGCCCTCGACGTGACCGTCGATGGAGATGCCGTTGTCATCCCAGAAGGCGATCAACTTGCCCAGGCCCAGGGTACCGGCCAGCGAGCAGGCCTCGTGCGAGATACCTTCCATCAGGCAGCCGTCGCCGAGGAACACGTAGGTGTGGTGGTCGACGATGTTGTGGCCCTTCTGGTTGAACTGGCCGGCCAGCGCCTTCTCGGCGATCGCCATGCCGACACCGTTGGTGATGCCCTGGCCGAGCGGACCGGTGGTGGTCTCCACGCCCGGCGCATAACCGTACTCCGGGTGGCCCGGGGTCTTGGAATGCAGCTGGCGGAAATTCTTCAGGTCATCGATGCTCAGGTCGTAACCGGTCAGGTGCAGCAGCGAGTAGATCAGCATGGAGCCGTGACCGTTGGACAGAATGAAGCGGTCGCGGTTGGGCCATTTCGGGTTGGCCGGGTTGTGCTGCATGTGGTCGTTCCACAGCACCTCGGCGATATCCGCCATGCCCATCGGGGCACCCGGGTGACCGGAATTGGCTTTTTGAACGGCGTCCATACTCAGCGCGCGGATGGCGTTGGCAAGTTCTCTGCGTGAGGACATGAGTCTCTCCTGTCAAAGACGAAAAAATTCTTGCCCCCGACCGGCGCCAACCGGTCGAGGATTGGGAAATTCAATTGCAGCCCTGACCAGCTCCCGTACCCGGGAGATGCGCCTCCGGACTTTCGTTCGGACGGGCGAAAAAGGTTGCGTATTCTCGCTCAGGTGTCTCGGCAGGGGCAAGGAGTGATTCCCCGAATATTCAAATACACCCATAAACCTGCAGCGGAAAAGTGTACTCCCCTGTTAAGCCTTTGATTTATCTAGACCAAGCGATTCTTGATACAGGTCAGCCTTCGATCCATTTGATCGAGCAACCCATGCTGGCGAACTGCTCTTGCGGCCCTTTTTGGGTCTCCGCCACCAGTTTCATGCCCTCGAACAGATCACGCCGCGCGTCGGCGGCAGCCGCCTCTTTGCGGCTGGCATCCAGGCGCCCGCGGTACTGCAATTCACCGGCGGCGTTGTAGCCAAAGAAATCCGGGGTACACACAGCGCCATAGGCCTTGGCGACCTGTTGCGTCGCATCCAGCAGGTAGGGAAACGGGAAGTTCATGCGCCGCGCCAGCGCCTGCATATTGTCGAACGAATCCTCGGGGTAGTCGCTCGGGTCGTTGGACATGATGGCCACGCTGTTGATGCCGAGGGCCTTCAACTCGGCGGTGTCGCGCACCAGCCGATCGAGGATCGCCTTGACGTACGGGCAGTGGTTGCAGATGAACATCACCAGCAGCCCCTTCTCGCCCATGCAGTCGGCCAGGCTCCAGTCCCGGCCATCCACACCGGGCAGGGTGAAATCGACGATGGGCTTTCCAAACTCACAGACCGGCGGTTGCAGTGAAACCATATGTTCAGACTCCAAGCATTGAAGATCGCAATGAAGCTGCCGATTCTTCCAGATCGCGACTTTTCACTCAACGGTGTAGAATCGCGCGCTGCAATCACTGTCATTCAATTGTTGAGGAAGGTAATCAGACTGATGGCCAACGAGTTTCTCTTTACCTCGGAATCGGTTTCCGAAGGCCACCCGGACAAAATGGCCGACCAGGTCTCGGACGCGATCCTGGATGCCATTCTCGCTGATGACCCGCACGCGCGCGTCGCCTGCGAAAGCGTGTTCAAGACCGGGCTGTGTCTGATTGCCGGCGAGATCACCACCACCGCCAAGCCGGATTACGAACAGGTCATGCGCCAGACGATCAACGAGATCGGCTATGACCATTCCGACAAGGGTTTCGACGGCAACACCTGTGCCGCGCTGGTGGCGATCGGCGTGCAGTCGCCGGATATCAACCAGGGTGTCGATCGCGCCCGCCCGGAAGACCAGGGCGCCGGCGACCAGGGCATCATGTTCGGCTATGCCACCAAGGAGACCGAGGTGCTGATGCCGGCACCGATCCTGTACGCGCACCGCCTGGTGGAGCGCCAGGCCGAGGTGCGCAAAAAAGGCGTGCTGCCATGGCTGCGACCGGATGCCAAGTCGCAGGTCAGCTTCCGCTACCGCGACGGCAAACCGGTGGGCATCGATGCGGTGGTGCTGTCCAGCCAGCATGCGCCCGACGTGAGCAACGACGCGCTGCACGAAGGCATCATGGAAGAGATCGTCAAGCCGATCCTGGAGCCTTCCGGCCTGCTCAACGCCGACACCAAGTACCACATCAACCCGACCGGCCGTTTCGAGATCGGCGGCCCGATGGGCGATGCCGGCCTGACCGGGCGCAAGATCATCGTCGACACCTACGGCGGTTCGGCACGCCACGGCGGCGGCGCCTTCTCCGGAAAGGACCCATCCAAGGTCGACCGCTCGGCCGCCTACGCCGGTCGCTACGTGGCCAAGAACGTGGTCGCGGCCGGCCTGGCGGACCGTTTCGAGATCCAGGTGTCCTATGCCATCGGCGTGGCCGAGCCGACCTCGATCATGGTCGACACCTTCGGCACCGGCCGCATCTCGGACGAGCGCATCACCGAGCTGGTGCGCGAACACTTCGACCTGCGTCCCTACGGCATCCTCAAGATGCTCGACCTGCTCAACGCCGAGAAGATCAAGTACCGCAAGACCGCCGCCTACGGCCACTTCGGTCGCGAAAACCAGGGATTCACCTGGGAGATGACCGACAAGGCGGAACTGCTGCGCGAGGCGGCCGGCCTGTAAGCACCGCCTTTGTGCCAGAAAAACACCGCCTTATCGGCGGTGTTTTTGTTTCTGCCGACTACCTGCCCAGTCGGCCGGTGAACAAGGAGGAGATCAGCTGCTCCACCGGCGCGCGGTCGTCGGTCAGCACCGGCACGTCCGGCGCTTCCTGCAGATTGTCGGTGATCCGCACCCAGCTGCGGGCAGGCGCGGTCACCGAACGCAGCGTGCGTCGATTTGCCCCCTGCGGCAGCGCGGCGTTCGAGGCGCTGATCACATAAGTCACGCGCGACGGCGCATCCGGCACCTGGTGCAGCCACACGTCCACGTGTGCAAAAACGCTGCGCAGCGTCGCCAGCATCGCCTGCATCAGGCGCCCGCGCGGATACACATCGACCAGGTTGAGCACATAGACACCGTCATCGCTGAGGCGGCTCTGCACCAGCTGGGCAAACTCGCGCGTGACCAGGTGGTAGGGCACCGCGATATCGTGGAAGGCATCGCCGACCACGATCTCGAAACGCTCGTGCGCGGGCAGGCGCTGCAGCACGGCGCGTGCATCGCCGTGCAGGATGCGCATCGTCTGTGGATCGAGAAACAGGCGCTCGATGGCGGTCTGCGTGACCAGGGGATCGAGCTCGGCCACCGTGATCGATACAGGGCGCTGCGCGAAGCTGAAGGCACGCGGCTGGGTGTAGGCGCCGCCGCCGACAAAGAACATGCGCAACTCATCCTTGTCATGGTGATGACGACAGGCCAGCTCGCGCATCAGTTGCGTGTAGGGGGCGTGCAGATAGCTGCCGTCGTCTTCGGCATTGGTGCCATGCAGCAGATGATCGAGCACCAGGCTGCGCATCTGCCCGACCGAGGCATGCCGCCCCTCGTCGACGGTGCGGATACAGAAATAGCTGCTCTCACGCTCGCACGGCGAGGCCAGCGCCGGGCTAAGCCACACGACCGCACCCAGAGCGCCCGCACACAACACCACCAGCAACGCCGGCACCTGTCGGCGCCAACCTCTCAGCGGCAGGAACAGGCTGCCGCCGAGCAGCAGCAGGATGGCGCCGCTGAGCAACACCAGGTCGCGCGAGCCCATCCAGGGGATCAGCCACCAGGCGGCAGCGAAGGTGCCGATGATGCTGCCGCTGGCGCCCAGCGCATGCATCATGCCGACCACGTGGCCAGGCCGCTCGGTGTGCGCCAGAGCCAGGGTGGTGAGCAAGGGAGTGACCACGCCGATCAGCAGTGCAGGCACAAAAAACAGACACAACACCAGCAGCAGACTGCTGCTGAGGATCGACAGCTGCAGCGCGTGCAGGCTGCCGGCGACTTCGCGCAACAGCCACGGGATCAACAATGCCGTGATACCGGCGGCGAGCAGCACCGTTCCTGCGGCAGCCGCGCCGGCGCGTCGGTCGGCCCAGATACCGCCCAGCGCATTGCCCGCCGACAGCCCGGCCAGCACCACGCCGATCACCGCCGACCAGGTATACAGCGACACGCCGACGTGCGGCGCGATCAGGCGTGCCGCCAGCAACTCCAACACCATCAGCAAGGCGGAACTGAGAAACACCGCCGCCGCATACAGGGCAATCTTCCGCTGGTCGTTCATGCTCGCATCTCTGACAACGAAACGAGCAGGATTTGACCCCCGGCCAGGGCGAATCGTCAATCAGAAATTTCTTGCTGTTCCGCCGCCCAGGATCAAGCGTCAGGCGACCGAATCGTCATCCTCCTGCGGGACTGCCACCGTGTCGCGATAGGCATGCCAGGTCGCATGCCCGATCAGCGGCAACACGATGGCGAAACCCAGCAGCCCGGTGGCAAAACCGAGCGCCATCAGCGAGACGATGATCACCGCCCACAGCAGCATCACGCCCTTGTTATTCAGCACCGCACCGACACTGGTCAAGGCACTGGTGATCGCGTCCTTGTCGCGGTCCAGCATCATCGGCAGGGACACCACGCTGGCGCAGAACACGATCGCCGCGAAGATCGACCCGACCGCACTGCCCACGGCGAAATACTGAGCCCAGTCCAGCCAGCTCATGTCGTCGCTGATCGGCAGGAACACGTTGACCATGGTGGCCGCCCGCGCCCACACCAGCAGCACCACCAGCATCACCAGGGCAAACAGCATCTCGTTGCGCAGTTGGTTCTTGCTCTCGCGCCAGCACACCCCGAGTCGCGGATTCTGACCACGCTCGAGCTGGCGGCTGATCGAGTACAGGCCGAAGGCCAGCACCGGTCCGGCGAGGATGGCGGCCATCCCCAGGGTGAACAAGGCGATGGTGCTCTCGCCGTCCCAGGCGAGCCACACCACCAGCTCGAAGAAGATCACCAGGCCGAAGCCGTACACCAGGCTCGGTCCGGGCGCGCGCTTGATATCGTTCCAGCCCAGCTTCAGCCAGCGCAACGGCGCATCAAAGGTAAGTGTATTGCTCGGGTAGAACAGCGGCTCGAGCGGCTCTTCGTCGTCATGACGAACTGCGTCTACTTCAGACATCTCTCTCCTTCCTCCATCATCGGCCCCTTATAGGCGGGGCTCTATCGGTATGGTGTCTTAAACATAGTCGAAATTTTCGCCGCCAGAATCGGTATTTACCCGCGGTCCGTTGAGCTGCGCGGGCGAGCCCGTGTAGAATCGCCATCCTCTGGGCCCGGCTCGGCTAAAGATCGCCCGCGAGCGATCGCTAAACACCCAGACCCACAATTCGCGTTCGAGGAGCGTTGCGACTTCCGCCCGGAAGCCAGGCTCGAACGACGATACGGCAGATGTAACGGCGCTCACTCACGTTTAACCATTTGGAGCTAACCATGAGTGAGTTCACCGATTACAAAGTCGCCGACATGTCCCTGGCCGACTGGGGCCGCAAGGAAATCCGCATCGCCGAGACCGAGATGCCCGGCCTGATGGCGCTGCGCGAGAAATACTCCGCCTCCAAGCCGCTGAGCGGCGCGCGCATCACCGGCTCGCTGCACATGACCATCCAGACCGCGGTGCTGATCGAGACCCTGGTCGAACTCGGCGCCCAGGTGCGCTGGTGCTCGTGCAACATCTTCTCCACCCAGGACCATGCTGCCGCCGCGATCGCCGCCGAAGGCATCCCGGTCTATGCCTGGAAGGGCGAGACCCTGGAAGAGTACTGGTGGTGCACCGAGCAGGTGCTGAACTGGCCGAACGGCGAAGTGCCGAACATGATCCTCGACGACGGCGGCGACGCCACCCTGCTGGTACACAAGGGCGTCGAATACAGTGACGCGGGCGCCGTGCCCGAGCCGCAGGCAGGCGATGCGGAAGAATGGAAGGTCATTCTCGGCGTGCTCAAGCGCAGCCTGGAAGAAGACCCGAAGCGCTATCACAAGATGGCCGAATCCATCAAAGGCGTGACCGAAGAGACCACCACCGGCGTGCACCGCCTGTACGAGATGTTCAAGGACGGCAAGCTGCTGTTCCCGGGCATGAACGTCAACGACTCGGTCACCAAGTCCAAGTTCGACAACCTGTACGGCTGCCGCGAGTCGCTGGTCGACGGCATCAAGCGCGCCACCGACGTGATGATCGCCGGCAAGATCGCCGTGGTGTGCGGTTACGGCGACGTGGGCAAGGGTTCGGCACAATCGCTGCGCGGCCTCGGCGCCACCGTGTGGGTCACCGAGATCGACCCGATCTGCGCGCTGCAGGCGGCGATGGAAGGCTTCCGCGTGGTCACCATGGATGACGCGGCGCCGCTCGCCGACATCTTCGTCACCACCACCGGCAACAAGGACATCATCACCCACGACCACATGGCGGCGATGAAGGACCAGGCGATCGTGTGCAACATCGGCCACTTCGACAACGAGATCGACATCGCCGGCGTACAGAAATACGAGTGGGAAAACATCAAGCCGCAGGTCGACCACATCATCTTCCCCTCTGGCCGCCGCATCATCATGCTCGCCGAGGGCCGCCTGGTGAACCTCGGTTGCGCCACCGGCCACCCCAGTTTCGTCATGTCCAACTCCTTCACCAACCAGGTGCTGGCACAGATCGAGATGTTCACCAAGTCCGAGCAATACCCGATCGGCGTGCACATCCTGCCGAAGAAACTGGACGAGGAAGTGGCGCGTCTGCACCTGGAGAAGATCGGTGCCAAGCTGACCGTGCTCTCGCAGGACCAGGCCGACTACATCGGCGTACCGGTCGAAGGCCCGTACAAGCCTGAGCATTACCGTTATTGATCGTCTAAGTTAAACCGCGAAGGACGCAAAGGGACGCCAAGGTTTTTGGGCTGGCAACAACGGCCAGGCTGACTGCCATCTGTTCACCAGTGGTGGAAGTGCATAGCGCGTTTTTGACTTTGCGCACCTTCGCGTCCTTGGCGGTTCAAAAATTATGAATGCACAAGTACCGATTGAGTAACTAAACCGCAAGGAACGCAAAGAACCGCAAAGATTCTTCGGGCCGGCACAACCTCAGCCGCCTTTTCTTCTTGGCGAACCTTTGCGTCCTTAGCGGTTTAAAAATTATGAATACACAAAAAACCTTCAGCTTCGAGCTCTTCCCGCCCAAGACCGAGAAGGGCTTCGACAATATGCGCAAGACGGTGAGAGTGCTGAACGCGCGCGGCCCGGCGTTCTTCTCCTGCACCTATGGCGCCGGCGGCTCGACCCAGAGCAACACCTTCGCCACCGTGGACTGGCTGCGCGAGCAGGACATCGATACCGCACCGCACCTGACCTGCATCGGCAACAGCATCGCCGAGACGGTCGAGATCCTGCAGCGCTACAAGGACCAGGGCATCCACCGCATCGTCGCGCTGCGTGGCGACCGCCCGTCGGGCACCGGCATCGGCGGCGGCGATCTTGCGTATGCGAACGAACTGGTCGGCCTGATCCGCGAGCGCTTCGGCGGGCATTTCCACATCGAGGTGGCTGCCTACCCCGAGATGCATCCACAGGCGCCCAGCTTCGATGCCGACCTGGCCAACTTCAGGCGCAAGGTGGATGCCGGCGCCAACAGTGCCATCACCCAGTATTTCTACAACGTCGATGCCTACACCCGCTTCGTCGAGCAGTGCGAAAAACTGGGGATCGACATCCCGATCGTGCCCGGCATCATGCCGATCACCAACTACAGCAACCTCAAGCGCTTCTCCGACGCCTGCGGTGCCGAGATCCCGCGCTGGATCGCCAAGCGCCTGGAGGGCTATGCCGACGATGTCGACGGCATCCGCGCCTTCGGCCTGGACGTGGTCACCCGGCTGTGCGAGCAACTGCTCGCAGCCGGCGCGCCCGGCCTGCACTTCTACACCATGAACCAGTCGGCACCGACCCTGGCCATCTGGGACAACCTGGGCCTGTAAGCCATGCGCGAGCACCGCATCTACTGTTCGCAGCCATTGCACCGCGGCGAGCAGGTGCTGCTCGACGAGGGCGCGGCGCGACACCTGACCCAGGTGCTGCGCCTGAAGAGCGGTGCCGAGATCGTGCTGTTCGACGGCAGCGGTCACGACTATGCCGCCAGCCTGCTCAGTGCAGGCAGACGCGAGTGCGTCGCAAAAGTCGGCGAATGCCTGGGCGAGGAAGCCCTGCCCCCGCTGCACCTGCACCTGGCGATCGGCATCTCGCGCGGCGAGCGCATGGACTTCAGCATCCAGAAGGCGGTGGAACTGGGCGTCAGCGAGATCACCCCGCTGTTCAGCGCGCGCAGCATGGTGCAGCTCAAGGGCGAGCGTTTGTACAACCGCCTCGAGCATTGGCGTGGCGTGATCCGCCATGCCTGCGAGCAGAGCGGGCGCAGCCGCCTGCCGCAACTGCATGCAGCCGTCGAGCTGCCGCGCTGGCTGGATGATTTCCAGGGCGATGGCCTGATGCTCGACCACCGCGCCGACACGCCCCTGGTCGATCTGCCGCCACCCCAGGGGGCACTGACCCTGCTGGTCGGCCCCGAGGGCGGCCTGTCTCCCGAAGAGCGCGAGTTGGCGCAGCAACATCGCCTGCGCGGCGTGCGCATGGGGCCGCGCGTCCTGCGCACCGAGACCGCGCCGCTGGCTGCGCTGGCGGTCATCCAGGCGCTGTGGGGCGACTTCCACGACTGACGCGCGTCAACCACACCGCCACAACAAGCCTTTGCAATCGGCTCCCCTCAGCTGACACAATGAGAATCGTTTCTATATAAGTAGTTGCCGCTATTTTAATCATGCTCGACCAGCCGCCTGCCGACGCCCAAGCCCTGTGCGACCTGCCCAGCGGTTGCCATGCGCGCGTGCTGGCGATCCACGGCGGCAAGGAACTGCACCGCAAGCTGCTCGCCCTGGGCCTGCGCGTCGGCTCCGAAATCACGCTATTGCAGCACCGCAACCGCGGCGTGGTGGTGGCCACCCATGCCGGCACCCGCCTCGCGCTCGGCAGCGGCATCGCCGAAAAACTGCTGATGCAGCCCCTGACCGAACCCGCCGGGGTCGGCGAACAGCCGAACTGATCCTGCATGGCCGGCGAACAACCCGCGCACAATGCCACCGCTGGTACGCCCAGCCCCCTCACCGTGGCGCTCGCCGGCAATCCCAACTGCGGCAAGTCGGCACTGTTCAACCAACTCACCGGCATCCGCCAGCGCACCGGCAACTGGCCCGGGGTGACGGTCGACCGCAAGGAAGGCAA